>ENA-OUQI01001435-OUQI01001435.1-human-gut-metagenome-genome-assembly--contig:-NODE-1435-length-15088-cov-12.290627_pt1 | contig 15088 bp, 16 predicted proteins | sample MGYA00237953_ERZ548840 | MGnify/ENA primary metagenome ERZ548840 (study PRJEB26490, sample SAMN05194690) | human gut metagenome | biome: terrestrial biome; feature: human-associated habitat... | reverse complement strand
GCGGGGAGAGTGGAGTCCAGAGGTAGGGAGGGGGGATTCGAAACACCCCTCCCTATCTCTGGCCCGCGCGGAGCGCAAAGCCATTTGACCGAAAAAGAAAAACCTGCCCCGCGCACAGGCGCGAGAACCAGCTCAAAGAAAAAACCAGCTCTGCGCTCTGACCCGCGCGGAGCGCAAGCCTTTACCTTTTCGCCATTGCCATCAGCGCCCGATTCTCGAGCAGAATACGCAGCAGCACCGTATTCACCGCCGTGCGCACCAGCGCATTCGGGATGCGGGCGATGAGCACTGCCCATGCATAGCCGTAAAAGATGTGGAGCGCCAGCGAGTTGATGACCATCGAGCCGACAAAGTGTGCCGCCAGCACACTGCACCACAGCCGGTTGCCGGTGCGCAGATGAGAAAGCTTCTGCCAGCCCAAGCCGCCGACCAGGCCGATGGACGCCGCACCCAGCGTGATGAGCGGATTGATGGCATAGCCAGCCAGCACGCCGCCGATGATGTCGGCCACCATGCCCACGACGAAACCCGCCCACGGTCCAAAGAGGATGCCCGCCAGCAGCACCGGCAGACTGCCCAGATTGAACCGGACAAAGCCGGTGGAGATGCTCAGCACCCGGGAAAAGACGATGCTCATGGCGATGAGCAGGGCCATCGCCGTCAGGGTGCGCACAGAGATCCTGGATTCGTTTTTCATATCAACTGTCCTCCTGTTTTTCAGGAACTGCGGGGGGAGCAGAAAGAAACGCCCTCCCCTGTGACAAACCGCACAAAGGAGGGCGTGAGTTCAACAAACTTCACTTCCGGACGACGCCGTGCAGACGGCCTCGCCCGCACCCAAGTCCATGCAGCAGCGGGATGCAGGCCATGCACCGCGGGTCTCCCTTCGTCCGCAGCACAACTCCCCGTTGATGCGGCACTTGACGCGCATAGCCTTACTCTGTTGATACTGTTATTATATGCTTTTTTTCGCCCTGTTTCAATCACGGGATGCAACAGGTTTGTTAAAACAAAGCCGCAGAATTTATCACATATGCTCAAAGTCTTTCTTTTTTGGCCCAAACGTGATAAGATGGGTATGATATTGAAAGGGGCTTTCCCGCCCCGGAAAGGATTTTTCACGATGAAATTCAGTGAGATGACCTATACCCGCCCTGACATCGACGCGCTGCTGGCCCGCTGCAAAGAGCTGACCGCAAAGGCAGCTGCCGCTGACAGCGGCGAGGCCCTTGTGGAGGTTTACTACGAGCAGAGCCGCGCCTTCGCCGACTACAACACGGCGGCCAACCTCGCCAACATCCACTACACCTGCGACACCCGCGACGCCTGCTGGAAAGCTGAGCAGGACTTCTTCGACGCCAACGGCCCGGCAGTGTCCAACGCCAGCGTCGAGATCAGCCGCGCCTTCCTCGCCAACCCCCATGTGGACGCCTTGACCGAGGCCTTCGGCTCCACCTGCGTGGCCGGCATGAAGAACGCCGTGCTGGGCATGGACGAGCGCACCGTGGCCCTACAGCAGGAGTACAACGCCCTCGTCAGCTCTTACCAGCAGATCTACGGCGGTGCGCTGGTGGAGCTGGACGGCAAGCAGCTCACCATCCCCCAGCTTGGCCCCTACAAGGAGAGCACCGACGCCGCCGTCCGCCGGGCCGCTTATGAGGCCGAGGCCGGTTACTTCGACGCCCACCGCGCCGAGCTGGACGAGCTGTACACCAAGATCGTTAAGAACCTGAACCAGCAGGCTCAGGTGATGGGCTTCCACGACTACAGCGAGCTTTCCTATGTGCGGATGAACCGCATCGGCTACGGCCCTGAAGACATCAAGCGCTTCCGCGACCAGGTAGCCCACGACGTCGTGCCGGAGCTGCAGAAGGTCATCGCTCTCAAGAACAAGCGCACCGGCATCCAGCACCCCACTTTTGCCGACCTGCCGGTGGCTTTCAAGGACGGCAACCCCAAGCCCATCGAGGGCTACGACGCCCGGATGTCCGCCGCCCGCACCATGTACCATGAGCTCAGCCCCGAGACGGCAGAGTTCATCGACTTCATGCAGGACAACGAGCTGTTCGACGTCGAGAGCCGCCCCGGCAAGATGTCCGGCGGCTACATGACCAGCCTGCCTTCCTATAAAGCCCCCTTCATCTTCGCCAACTGGAACAATACTTCCGCTGACGTGGATGTTCTGACCCACGAGTGCGGCCACGCCTTCGAGGGCTATGTGGCTGAGCGCGATCTGAAGATCCCCGCCGACCTCGAATGCCCCGGCATGGAGAGCGCCGAGATCCACTCCATGGCCATGGAGTTCCTCACCGCACCGTGGCACCACCTGCTCTTCGGCAAGGACACCGACAAGTACGCCCTGCTCCACGCCGAGGACAGCTTCCTCTTCCTGGCCTACGGCTGCGCGGTGGATGAGTTCCAGCACATCATGTACCAGAACCCCGATCTGACCCCCGACCAGCGCAACCAGACCTGGCTGGAGCTGGAGCACAAGTACCGCCCCTGGATCGATTTCGACAACCTGCCCTTCTATGGCCGCGGTGCAGGCTGGCAGCGTCAGCTCCACATCTACGAATGCCCCTTCTACTATATCGACTACTGCCTGTCCACCATGGCCGCTCTGCAGTTCTTCCTGCTGAGCCTCCATGACCAGAAGGATGCATGGGCGCGCTATCTGCGCCTCGTCCGCCGTGCCGGCACGGCCAGCTACACCGAGCTGTGCGAGACCGCCGGCCTGCAGGTGCCGTTCAACGACGGCTCCATCAAGGCCATCGCCCAGCAGATGAGCCAGTGGATCGCAGAGCATCAGGTCTGACTTGAAAACATTACCGTCTTTTTGTATTATATAGGTATAGCATGCCATCTGCGGCAAAAGGAGCGGTACTTATCATGTCAGAAAAGAAAACCAGCGGCATCAAGCATTTCTTTGAAGAGTTCAAAGCCTTCGCCATGCGCGGCAATGTGCTCGACATGGCAGTCGGTGTGGTCGTCGGCTCGGCGTTTACCGCGATCGTCAACTCTCTGGTAAACGACATCATCTCCCCCATCATCGGCCTGTTCTTCAACGCCGATTTCTCGGATGTCGTCATCCAGATCGGCGATGTTGGCATCGGCGTCGGTGCTTTCCTCAACGCCATCATCAACTTCCTCATCGTGGCCTTCGTGCTGTTCGTGACCATCAAGGCCATCAATATGCTGCACAAGAAGCCCGTGGAAGAGCCGAAGGAGCCCACCACCAAGAAATGCCCCTACTGCCAGAGCGAGATCGCTATCAAGGCTGTCCGCTGCCCCCACTGCACTTCGAAGCTCGAGGGCTTCCCCGAAGCAAAGCTGTAATTTTCCCTGTTTTCTCCCCGGCGCTGTCCGCTCTTTGGACGCCGCCGGGGCTTTTTTGCGCCCTTTTTCGGGGCGCAGAAAAGAAAATCAGAATTTTTTCGAAAAAAGTATTGCTTTTTCGGGCGAGTCATGGTATTATATCAGAGTCGTCACGACGCAACAGAATATGGACGGTTAGCTCAGCTGGTAGAGCATCTGCTTGACGTGCAGGAGGTCACAGGTTCGAGTCCTGTACCGTCCACCAAAACAAGAGCCTCTGACTTAGGTCAGGGGCTTTTTTGTTGCGTCACCCACCAACCCACGTCAGAGCAGGACGGTACAGGACTCGAACAGCAGCGGAGCCGACCGCCGCCTGCGGCGGAAACAGGGAGGCGAGGCTGGGGCCGCGTTCTGATTTTTCAAGGCCCCGTCAAGGGGCTGCGGAAAAATCAGCAAACGCAACTCGTCAGGGCCGCGCACCTCAGCTACAGCTTCTGTAGGAATGTCTACCAAGAAAGCTCCGCCTGCCGGAGCACCATTTGCACCGCCTCGGTTGGGCGGGACAGGACAGGAACAATGTAAGTCAGAGCCATTCGTAAAAAACAAAGGCAGGGTATCACCGTGGCGATGGTATCCTGCCTTTTTCGCATCTGGGATGGTCTTTCGGTTAATGGTATGGTATACTCGGCTCAACAAATCGGAATTTGAAAGGAGCGTTTTTAATGGCAAGCAAGAAAGTCGAAATGTATGCTAAAAAACGATATGAATTAGATGAAATCAAAAATAAAATCAAAGAAGAATTTGATAAACGTAAGTTCTCCGATGTGGAATTCAAAGACGAAATTATACGTGAATTGGGAGACACCAAAACACTACTATTAATTTTTGAAAACTGGTTTTTACGAACAGGAAGTTATGCCAGTTTAGTAATTATGTTATCCGAGTATCAGGGGTATCAGAGTGCAGATATTATTGCCACTGGTGGTAAAGAAGCTTTCTTTTCTTTTGGTGCAGAAGGTGACTTTGCAAAGTTTGGAGAAGATGCTTTGAAGAATTTAGGCTTTCAAGGAAAAGTTAGATAAATTCCAGTTTATCGCAACCTCAACAGCAGGGTTTGGGGCTTCCCACACCCCAACAAGAAGCTGTTCCAAAGGGACAAGAATTTTCAAGAATGGATAATTTGTGGCCACGGGACGGTTCTTGCCCTTTGCATTTTGGCATTTTGGGGAAAGGTGTTTTACTATGGATATTGAAGTCAAGCAAATGTCAACCGATACCATTGAGCTTCTCGACCATCTTAACGTTGTTTGTAAGCGTTTCCATGTGGACTATCCACACGCTTCGGAAAAAGATAAGTTCTTTGTGGAAGCAGTTGCCCTGCATGAGTATCAACTCAAAAAAGCTCATGAGCAGGGGTTGAAACGCGCAGATGTTCCGCCATTTCTTGGCTTGAAGCGCACCGAACGCAGCAACGAGATGCCTGCATAAAGGTTCTCGTCCTGTACCGTCCACCACAAAAATCCCGAGTCAAATGACTCGGGATTTTTTGCGTGGGCGGGACAGGACGAGAACAGCACGGCCACGCCGCAGGCGTGGCAAACAACAGCCCAGTGGGCTGTTGTTTAGTGCGCGGTTCCCAACGCGTAGGAATGTCTACCAAGAAAGCACTACCTGCCAGAGTATCTTCTCCGCCAGCGCTAGTTCAAACAATCGTCCAATAGCAAAAGGCAGGGTATCATCGTGGCGATGCTATCCTGCCTTTTGTGCTTTATGGCTCATTGGGGAGCAATCGCTGCGTATGTCCGTACATGGCCGGTACGCACGTACGCAGGAAAAAGAGAAAGTTCCGGCATATAGGGGTGTTCTTTCGGCTGGTGGTATGATATACTCAACTTGACAAATCGAAATTTGTAGGGGAGCGATAATGATTTACTTAATGAGACATGGCGCAGACCCATCCGAACGCTATGGCGGATGGAGCGCATATGGACTAACAGAAAAAGGTAGGGAGCAAGTTCATAGCGCAAAGGGAAACTTATACAACAAAGGGATTACGCAAATCTATTCAAGTGATTTAGTTAGAGCCAAGGAAACTGCCGAAATTGTGGCAAATTCGCTTTCTTTGGAAATCACATACTTACCTCAATTTCGTGAATCCAATAACGGATTATTGGCTGGCATGCTTAAAACAGAAGCCGCAGAAAAATATCCAGGAATGTATTGGAATGCACTTGGCTGGACAGAAACATGGCCAAAGGGTGAGAGTCCTGAGCAATTCTTTCATCGTATTCAAAGCGCATGGTATGAATTCAAAAAACAAGTTGGAAAAAGCAATGTATTACTAGTATCTCATGGCGGAGTAATGAACATCATATTGTGCTTGGAAAACGGAATACCGTATACGAACAAAGAAACACGCTTTCAAATTAAGGAAGCAGAAATCGTACAGATGGATATATAAATTCCAGTTTGTCGCAACCTCAGAAGCAGGGTTTGGGGCACCGCACGCCCCAGCAAGAAGCTGTTCCAAAGGGAGCAAGAATTTTCAGGAATTGAAAATTTGTGGCCACGGGATGATTCTTGCTCTCACCGTCAGAATCATCCGCCTTGCACTCGTAGTCATTTTGTGATACAATTATCCCGATAGGAGGTGTCTCGTATGATGCAGACATTCGTTCGCCCTTCCCGGGATCTGCGCAACCATTACGCCGAAATTTCGGAGATGCTCAAAGATCATGACCATGTGATCATCACGAATCATGGCCGTGGAGAATCCGTTCTCATCAACATTGAGGACTACGCCAAGTACGAAGAGTTTTTGCACCAGCGATATGTTGCCGAGGCACTTGCCAAGGCAAAACAGCAGGCGGCTGACCCCGACACGCAGTGGGCAGACCACGAAAGCGTATGGGAGACGCTGGGCAAGCAGTATGACGTATAAGATCAAATATCTGCCCCTTGCCGTGCAGGATTTGAACGACATTGCCCGGTATCTTTCGGGCTTTTATCCCAAAACAGCCAGCCGGGTGTTGAAAGAGATGCGGGATAAAATCACAAAACTGAGCGATAACCCAAAGATGTGTGAAATCTATCCTCTTGACCCTGCTTATCGTAGGATGGTCGTTGACCAGTATCTTGTGTTCTATCAGGTCAACGACCCTGCCAGAATCGTGGAGATCCACCGTATCCTGCGCGGTTCATGGAATCTGCCGCAGTATCTGGAATGAATCCTTCGGGTTCGCCTGCTGTGGAGAATGCTCCACCAAAAGCCTCTAACGAAAGTTAGAGGCTCTTTTTTGTTTCTACTGCCAACGTGAGTCGGCATATCGGTACAGAACTCAAACAGCACGGCCACGCCGCAGGGGTTGGGGCAGGCACGCTATCCAAACCTCCAATTTTCCGCGCCAAGGGTGCAAAATCTTGGCCAGTATTGCCGTTGCGCCGCAGGGACTTTTGGATTATACTGTTGACTTGTATCCTGTTTTGTATTTTTCTGTTCAGCCGAGCCAAAGGAGGCATCCTTACGAACTATCTGTTTCAATTTGCGCGCATTCTGGCGTTCTGTTTTCTGGGCGAGATCTGCCACGCAGTGCTCCCGCTCCCCATCCCGGCCAGCATCTACGGCCTGCTGCTGCTCCTGGCCGCGCTCCGCTTCGGCATCGTGAAGCTCGAGCAGGTCAAGGAAGTGGGCCTGTTCCTCACCGGCATCTTCCCGCTGCTGTTTGTGCCTGCCGCCGCGGGCGTCATGGAGCTGTGGGCTGAGATGGGCGAGATGCTGCTGCCCATCGTCATCGCCATCATCCCGGTGACTGTGCTGGTCCTTGTGAGTGCAGGCCGCACCACCCAGGCCCTCACCAGCCGCCGCGCTGCAAAGAAGGAGGCCGAACATGACTGATCTCTTACAGGGCTTCCTCTCCGGGTCCGCCGCGTGGGGCGTGCTGCTGACGCTGGCCGCTTTCGCGCTGGGTGCTCTCCTCAACAAAGCCACCGGCAAGGCCATCTTCAACCCGCTGCTGCTGGGCAGCATCTTTGTCATCATCCTGCTGAGTGTGCTGAACATCTCCTACGCCGACTACAAGGTCAGTGCCGCCCCGGTGAACTATCTGCTGCTGCCGGCCACCATCAGCCTCGCCATCCCGCTCTATGAAAAGTGGGATTTGCTGAAGGAGAATGCCGCCGCCATCATCGCGGGCATCTCAGTGGGTACGCTGGTGAGCCTCGGCAGCGCTTTGGCTCTGGCCCTCGCGCTGGGCCTCACCCGGGAGCAGTACGCCACCCTCCTGCCGAAGTCCGTCACCACGGCCATCAGCATGGACGTTGCCGCTGAGCTGGGCGGCATCGCGGCCCTGACGGGTGCCATCGTCATCCTCACCGGCATCGCAGGCAACCTGCTGGCCGAGGTGGTCTGCAAGATCTTCCACATCACCGACCCCATCGCAAAGGGCGTCGGCATCGGCACCTCGGCCCATGCCGTAGGCACCAGCAAAGCTCTGCAGATGGGTGAGGTCGAAGGCGCCATGAGCGGCCTGTCCATCGCCGTGGCCGGCGTCCTCACCGCCGTGCTCTGCCCCTTCTTCGTCGGCTTCATTCAGTAAAGATAGACAAAAAATCGCCCTCTGTACCGGCACAATGCCAATACAGAGGGCGATATTTTTTGCTTTTTAAGACCCGGCTTTCTGGCGTTCCACCTCGGCGATGACCTCGGCGGCCTTTTCGTCGATGGCCACAGGCTCTGCCGCAGATAGACGTCACCCCAGTCGTGGCCATAAGTGTCGTTGATGGTCTTGAGGTTGTCGAGGTCGGTCATCATCAGGGCCGCGTGACGGAGAGTATCGGGCTTCTCGAACAGCTCCCCGCAGCCCACGAGGCACAACATCAGCGCTGCAGCCGCCGTAAACGCGGCCAGAGATGTAAACACGTTCTGGCAAAATCAGCAATATCACAACAACTCTTTTCGGATTTTGTCGATTTTTACGTTTTCCCTTTTCCACGAAAAAAAGCAGGGCAGACCCGCGCCGTCCAAAGCCTCCAGCTTTTGGCAAAGCGCAGGTCTGCCCTGCATCGGATATTCAGATTACAGCTTGCTCAGCTGGGGACCCTGAGCGGTATCCTTCACGGCCCAGCCCATCTCGGTGAGCTGTGCGCGGATGGCGTCGGCGGCAGCCCAGTCCTTGGCCTTCTTGGCGGCGGCACGCTTCTCCACCAGTTCAGTCACCTCGGCGGGAACTTCGTCCTTCTTGCGGTTGTACATCAGACCCAGCACACCGGTGATCTCGTCGAAGGCGGCAGCGCCGGCTTCGAGAGCAGCCTTACTGGAAGCGGCGGACAGGGTGTTGATGTCCTTGACGAGGTCGAAGACAGCAGCCAGGGCGTCGGGAGTGTTCAGGTCGTCGTCCATGGCAGTGCAGAATTTCTTCTTTGCTTCCTCGGCCTTCTCCTTCAGCGTCTCGTCGGTGCCGAACGCGGTCTTGCTCAGGGCAAAGTCGAGGTTCTCGCGGCAGGTGTAGAGACGCTCGAGGCTGTTCTTGCAGCTCTCGATGAGGTCCACGGTGTAGTTCAGCGGCATCCGGTAGCCGGCGGTCAGCATGAAGTAGCGGATGGGCTCGTAGCCATAGAGGTTGGCCACGTCGCGGACGGTAAAGAAGTTGTGCAGGCTCTTGGACATCTTCTGATTGTCCACGTTGATGAAGCCGTTGTGCATCCAGTAGCGGGCGAACTCGCAGCCGTTGGCGCACTCGCTCTGGGCGATCTCGTTCTCGTGGTGGGGGAAGATCAGATCCTGACCGCCGCAGTGCAGGTCGATGGTCTTGCCCAGATGGGTGCGGCTCATGGCGCTGCACTCGATGTGCCAGCCCGGACGGCCCATGCCGTAGGGGCTCTCCCATGCGGGCTCGCCGGGCTTTGCGGCCTTCCAGACGGCGAAGTCGGCGGGGTCTTCCTTCAGGTCGTCCTCCATCTGGCTGCGCAGCTCGCGGTTGCCGCTCTCGAGGTCGTCCAGCTTGAGGTGGCTCAGCTTGCCGTACTCGGGGTCGCTCTTGACGCGGAAGTAGACGTCGCCGTTCTTTGCGACATAGGCGTGGCCGCTCTCGATGAGGTCTTTCACGATGTCGAGGATCTGCTGGATATGCTCGGTAGCGCGGGGCTGGACGGTGGGCTTTTTGCAGTTCAGACCGGCGGCATCCTTGAGGTACTCGGCCTCGAAGCGCTGGGCGACTTCCTTCATGGAAGTACCCTCTTCCTGGCCCTTCTTGATGAGCTTGTCGTCGATGTCGGTGATGTTGGAGACATAGATGACCTTGTTGCCGCGGTACTCGAGGTAACGGCGCAGGGTATCGAAGACGATGAGCGGGCGGGCATTGCCGATGTGGATATAGTTGTAGACGGTGGGGCCGCAGACATAGATGCGGTACTCGCCCGGCACCTGCGGCACGAACTCTTCCTTCTGGCGGGTCAGGGTGTTGAAGATCTGCATAGTTGAATACTCCTTTTTGTGGGACAGACCGAAGCCGTGATCATAAACCTCTCAGTCTCGCTTTCGCTCGACAGCTCCCCTATCGAGGGGAGCCCTTGGCAAAGAGGACCAGCTCCTGCGAGCCTGCCCGAAAAAGCAAAAGCCTCCAACGCCATGCCAAAAGCACAGCATCGAAGGCGGTCTTTTCTCAAAATCGCGGTTCCACTCCGGTTTGTCGCTCAAAGCCGATAACGGCGGCCATCCGCGCTGCGATACTCCGCTTCCCGCAGCGTGCTGTCCGGGCGCACTTCACGCGGCGGTCTGCAAACAGGCTTCCAGCCAACGGCCCGTTCTCTCTGCCCAGACGATGCAGCGCTACTCTGCCCGGATAAACGCATTTATCCTTTTACAAACCTATTATAATAGCCGCCGGGGCGTAAGTCAAGCGTTTGACTCCCCTGCCCGGCTTGTGCTACACTGGGCAAAAATGCTGCCCGGAGGTTTTATCATGCAGCTTATCACCGAACGTCTTTTTCTCATCCCCCTGCAGCCCGACGGGATGCGGGCCCTTCTGGCCCGCACCACCGACCCGGAACTCATTCAGCCCTACACCGATATGCTGGACCTTTCCCTCTCTCATCCCGAGCAGTGGGTCTGGTACACCGCATGGGGGCTTTACCAGAACGATTCCGGCGACTGGGTAGGCGACCTCTGCTTCAAGGGCCTGCCCGAAAACGGCCAGCCGGAAATTGGCTACGGCCTGCTGCCGGAATATGAACATCAGGGCTACGCCACCGAGGCTGTCCGCGCCGCCTGCCGCTGGGCCTTCGAACAGCCCGGCGTCACCGCCGTCGAGGCCGAAACTGACCCCGGCAATACCGCCTCGCAGGCGGTTCTGCACCGGGTGGGGTTCGTGCCGACCGGGACTGTGGGCGCGGAAGGGCCGAGGTTTATTCTGCGCCAAAAGCCTTGACTCCATCTCCAAATCAGCGCTTTCCCCCTTTACATCGCCCGCAACTTGTGCCATAATTTACTTTAATATAGCAGTTTGCGTTTTCAATGGTCTGGCAGCATCCGCAAACTGCATATCGCAAATATGCTGTTACCCATAGGCATATCTGTGAAACTTGCGATTAAGGGAAGCTGCTCTCGGCGCGGCGATTCGGCGGCGCGAGGCAGCAAGAGAGGGGTAATCTGCTATGAGCAAGATCATCATTCCGGAAAACTACACGCCTGCGCTGAACCTGTACGACACCCAGCGCGCCATCGGCACCGTGAAGCGGCTGTTCGCCGACACCCTGTGCGCCACGCTGAACCTCTACCGCGTGTCGGCACCGCTCTTCGTCGAGGCTTCTACCGGCCTGAACGACGATTTGAACGGCGTCGAGCGGAAGGTCACCTTCGACACCAAGGACAGCGGCATTGAGGTGCAGGTCGTCCAGTCGCTGGCCAAGTGGAAGCGCAAGGCCCTGAAGGACTACGGCTTCCGCGTGGGCAAGGGCCTCTACTGCGACATGAACGCCATCCGCCGCGACGAGGATATGGACAACCTCCACTCCATCTATGTGGACCAGTGGGACTGGGAGAAGGTCATCCGTGAGGAAGACCGGAACGAGACGTATCTGAAGAACGTCGTGCGCTCCATCGTGTCGGCGGTCTGCGCCACCGAGATGAACCTCCACGCCATGTTCCCCCAGCTGCAGGACCTGCCGCTCCACACCCCCAACGTCACCTTCATCACCACCCAGGAGCTGGAGGATAAGTACCCTGACCTGACCCCGAAGGAGCGGGAGAATGCCATCGTCAAGGAGAACGGCACCACCTTCCTGATGAAGATCGGTGCTCCCCTCAAGAGCGGCAAGCCCCACGACGGCCGCGCACCGGACTACGACGACTGGGATCTGAACGGCGACCTGCTGTTCTGGAACGAGCCGCTGCAGTGCAGCTACGAGCTGAGCAGCATGGGCATCCGCGTCAGCCCCGAGAGCATGGACCGGCAGCTGACCATGGCAGGCTGTGACGACCGCCGCACCCTGCCCTTCCACAAGGCAGTGCTGAGCGGTGAGCTGCCCTACACCATCGGCGGCGGCATCGGCCAGAGCCGTCTGTGCATGCTGCTGCTGGGCAGCGCCCACATCGGTGAGGTGCAGGCAAGCGTCTGGGACAACGCCACCCGCGAAGCCTGCAAGAAGGCAGGCATCCCGCTGCTGTAACTCCTTTTTATGGCTCTCCCTTTGGGAGAGCTGGCGCGTCAGCGCCTGAGAGGGCAAGGATGCTGACAGAGAATTTCGAACACTGCGATAACACTGCTCTGTTAAAGAGTCTGCTTGTCGCTGTGCAGCGGCTCCGACACACTGGGTTTGCCCTCTCCGTCATCGCAAGCGATGCCACCTCTCCCAAAGGGAGAGGCTGAAAAGGCCGCTGTACCCACAAGGTCCAGCGGCCTTTTTCTTATGTTCTGAATTTCAGACCCACCTTGCTTTTTCTCCCGTTTCCGCCCAGCCACCAGAGCAGAAAGGCGTACAGCAGGTTCGTGACAAGGATGATGGTAAACCACATCAGCGTCTCCTGAATGGTCTGGTCGTATACCCGCATGAAGGGGTAGGGGCCATCGATGGTTCCTGTAATATTGCCGTGCAGATCATACAGGCCGTATAGGATCGTCGGTACCAGCGCCCACCAGACCTGCCCCAGCGGCAGACGAGGCAGACGCTCGAAGAGCACCAGCGACAGGATCGCCAGCACCGGGTCGAGGAAATGGTGGTAGAGCATCGAGCCCGTGAAAAGCATGATGTACCAGCCGTTGCCGTCCTCGTACATGGGGGCGAGGATGATGACCACCGTTAAAAAGGTCATGGCGAGGCAGCTGGTGGAGATGAACTTGAGCCGCTTGAGCCAGAGAGGAAGCTCCCGCCCGGTGAAGATGCAGCTCAGCTGCCACAGACCCACCAGCAGGCAGACCGCGCCGTTGAAGATGTTGGACAGCTCGGTGTACATCGTGAACATGATGGTCCCGCCCATGGCCCAGCTCATGGGGACGGCGATGGTCTCGAAGTACACGATCAGGAAGTTCATTGCCGCCGAGGCCAGCTTCCGCAGGACAGTCAGGATGTTTTTCAGCACCGTTTTACTCTCCCATCTGTAATTTTTTGTTGGAATATCAAAGAAACGAGCGGTTTTTTCCGCTCGTTTCTTTTTTACACCCGGACGGGCGCTTATTTTGCCGTATTGATGAAGCTGCGGTTATCCCACAGGTACTTGATGCCGGAGATGGCGGTGACAGCGGCCACGACCCAGCACAGCACGGAGGCGATGTCTGCACACTGCTGGCCCAGCACATTGCCGGTCAGGGAGACCGTGAAGTAGTAGAAGATAATGGTCAGCATCTGGAGCACAGTCTTCACCTTGCCCCACATGTTGGCGGCGATGACCTTTCCGTCCTTTGCACCGGCGGCCACCATGCGGAGGCCGGAGACGGCGAACTCGCGGGCCAGAATGATGCAGAGCACCACAGGGCTGCACACGCCGTCCCGCATCATGTAGATGAAGGCTACCGTCGTCAGCAGCTTGTCGGCCAGCGGGTCGGCGAACTTGCCGAAGTCGGTGACCATGTTCCACTTGCGTGCCAGATGGCCGTCGAGGAAGTCGGTGAAGCTGGCCACGGCGAAGATGAGGCCGGCGATGAGGTAGTACCGCGGGTTGTAGCTCGGCGTGATATACTGGCCGAGCGAGACGAAGATCATGAACACCGGCACCAGCAGGATGCGGGTCAGAGTGAGTTTATTGGGCAGATTCATACAAAATTATCCTCCAATCTGTTATTTTACAACAGTACCATACAAATCGTAAAGGTCGCTGTCGTCCACCAGCACATCATAGAACTCGCCGGGGTAGAGCGGCTCTTCGCTGGACACGCAGACGTTGCCGTCCACCTCGGGGGCGTCGGCAGCGGTGCGGCAGAGGTAGAGGCCGCTCTCGTCGTCCACACCGTCGCAGAGGACGCGGACAGTCTGGCCCACCTTTGCGGCCTGCTTCTGGGCCATGATGCCGGTCTGGATCTGCATCACCAGCTCAGCGCGCTTGTCCTTGACTTCCTGCTCGATCTGGCCGTCCATCTTAGCGGCGACGGTGTTCTCCTCGGCGGAGTAGGCAAAACAGCCCAGACGGTCGAACTGCACTTCCTTCACGAAGTTGCACAGGTCCTCGAACTGCTCTTCCGTCTCACCCGGGAAGCCCGCGATGAGGGTAGTGCGGAGGGTGATGTTCGGGATCTCACGGCGCAGCTTGCCGATGACGTCCAGCAGCTCGGCACGGTTGGAGCGGCGGTTCATGTTTTTCAGGATGGTGTCGTTGCAGTGCTGGATGGGCAGGTCGAGATAAGGCAGGACCTTCTCGTTCCGCTTCATGGCGGCGATGAAGTCGTCGGTGATGCGCTCCGGGTAAGCGTACATGATGCGGATCCACTCGAGGCCGGGGATCTTGTTCAGCTTGTCCAGCAGCTCACAGATGCTGCCCGGCTTGCCCCAGTCCTCACCGTAGGCGGTAGGGTCCTGGGCCACGATGATGAGCTCCTTGACGCCCTCACCGGCCAGCCAGCGGGCCTCGGCCACACAGTCGGCCATTTCACGGCTGCGCAGCGGGCCGCGGATGCCGGGGATCGCGCAGTAGTGGCAGCGATTGTTGCAGCCCTCGGCGATTTTTAAGTACGCATAGTGGGCAGGCGTACCGATGACGCGCTTGCCGCCCAGAGGAAAGTCCTTCTTGAGGCCGTAGCTCTCCAGATGTTCTTCACCATTGAACAGACGGGCCACGATGGAGTCGATGGCCTTGTTGGAGGCACAGCCGACCACGGCGTCCACCTCGGGGATCTCTTCCTCGATCTGGCTGCGGTAGCGCTCGGCCAGACAGCCGGTGACGATCACCTTCAGGTTGGGATTCGCCTGCTTGTAGGAGCAGGCCTCAAGGATGTTCTCGATGGCCTCGGTCTTGGCGCTCTCGATGAAGCCGCAGGTGTTGACGAGGATGACGTCCGCTTCTGCAAGGTCAGCCACCGTCTCGTGGCCCGCCGACAGCAGGATGTGGACCATCACGTCCAGATCGACTTGATTCTTCGGGCAGCCAAGGGAAATACACGCAATTTTCATTCGGATGATACTCTCTTTCTCTCTTGAGGGTCTGTTATAACGATTTGATGTGGTGTTGCGGCTGGGTTGGTTTTTCTTTAAGATGGATTGCGCGCTGGTGGCGCGGGGGATGTTTTTTCCTGCGGTCAAGTGGCTTGCGCTCCGCGCGGGCCAGAGGTAGGGAGGGGTGTTTCGAATC
>ENA-OUQI01001426-OUQI01001426.1-human-gut-metagenome-genome-assembly--contig:-NODE-1426-length-15137-cov-10.308182_pt1 | contig 15137 bp, 10 predicted proteins | sample MGYA00237953_ERZ548840 | MGnify/ENA primary metagenome ERZ548840 (study PRJEB26490, sample SAMN05194690) | human gut metagenome | biome: terrestrial biome; feature: human-associated habitat... | reverse complement strand
TCAACGCCCTGCACCGGGACGCCATCGGCGGGCTTGCGCTGGACGAGAGCCTTGCCCCGGGCCAGTGGCGGGAGCTGACAGCTGACGAGGTGGCGAAAATTACCACGGGGTAAAGGACTGCTTTTCACCCGGTTTTCAAAAAAGTATCACATTTTACCGGTAAAATAGCCCTCAGAACCACGCAGAAAGGCCCTTTTTGGCCCGAAAATGACCCCGAAAGATAATTTCACCAAGAAAGAAGAATTTTTTTTGGTGAAATATGTTGCAAAAGTAAATTCTTTTGTGTAAAATATAAAATGTAATGCGGCGAAATTGTTAAAAATCACAATCCCGCCCACCTGCGGTTTGCACAAGAGAGGAAAAGGGGTATCCATTTATGGCCAATAGAGTATTTCAGAGCGTGATCTACCAGATGAAGGACGCGATCGACCGCGTGGTCGGCGTGGTGGATGAGACCGGCGCTGTCATCTCCTGCTCGGAGCTGAATCTGATCGGCGAGGTGCGCGAGGGCTTTATGGCAGAGCGTCTGACGGCCGGTGACCGCTTCGTGCGGGATGGCTACACCTACCAGCAGTTCTCCAGCGCAAAGCATAACGATTATGCCGTTTTTGTGGAAGGTGCGGACGAGACTGCGGGCCAGTTTGCCGCTGTGCTGTCCATCAGCCTGCAGAGCATCAAGCAGTATCACGACGAGAAGTTCGACAAAGCCAACTTTATCAAGAACGTGGTGCTGGACAACATCCTGCCCGGCGACATCTACGCCAAGGCCCGTGAGCTCCACTTTGCCACCGACGTCTCCCGCGTGGTGTTCATCGTCCGCGTCACCAGCGGCGGCGACATCTCCGCTTACGACGTGGTGAGCAGCCTGTTCCCCGACAAGCAGAAGGACTTCGTCTTCAACATCAGCGAGACGGACACCGTCCTGGTCAAGGAGATCCGCAAGGGCATCGACCGCACCGATATGGAGAAGCTGGCCGCCAGCATCGTGGACACCCTGTCCGGCGAGCATTACATCAAGGCTGTCGTGGGCATCGGCACCCCCATCGCCAACGTGAAGGACCTGGCTACTTCCTTTAAGGAAGCACAGATCGCCATGGAGGTCAGCAAGGTGTTCGACACCGAGAAGCAGATCATCCGCTACGACAACCTTGGCATTGCCCGCCTGATCTACCAGCTGCCCACCACTGTCTGCGAGATGTTCCTGCGCGAGGTGTTCAAGCAGGGCAGCATCGAGAGCCTGGATCAGGAGACCCTGTTCACCATCCAGCGCTTCTTCGAGAACAACCTGAATGTGTCTGAGACCAGCCGCGGCCTGTTTGTGCACCGCAACACGCTGGTGTATCGTCTGGAAAAGATCAAAAAGCTGACCGGTCTGGATCTGCGTGAGTTCGACGACGCTATCGTGTTCAAGGTAGCGCTCATGGTCAAGAAGTACCTGTCCAACAACCCGGCCAAATATTGATATTTCGTCTCAGCCGCTCCGGCTGCGGACGCCGAAACCGGCCGCTCGACCCCGATGCTGGCCGGTTTCTTTTGTAATGGTCTGGAACTTCTGTGCCAAATAAATTTTTCAGGAGCAAGATACTCATGATAGATTTTGAACATGTCACCAAGATATACAAACGGAGCGATACGCCCGCTCTGGAGGACATCGACTTCCATGTAGACGACGGCGAGTTCGTCTTTCTGGTGGGCCACTCCGGCGCCGGCAAGTCCACTCTGCTCAAGCTCATCCTCCGCGAAGAGCTGCCCACCGAGGGCCGCGTCATGGTGGACGGCAAGGACGTCGCCCGGCTGCGCCGGGGCAAAGTGCCTTTCCTTCGCCGCCAGATGGGCATCATCTTCCAGGATTTCCGCCTCATCCCCACCATGACGGTCTACGAGAATGTGGCGTTTGCCATGCATGTCACCAACATCGGCAAAAAAGACATCAAAGAGCGCGTCAACTACATGCTGGAGCTGGTGCATCTGGAAGATAAGGCAAAGGTCTACCCCGAGTTCCTCTCCGGCGGTGAGCAGCAGCGCGTGGCCGTGGCCCGCGCTCTGGCCCACAGCCCCCGCCTCGTCATTGCGGACGAGCCCACCGGCAACATCGACCCCGAGATGAGCCTTGAGATGATGGAACTGCTGGAACGTGTCAGCGAGATGGGCATCACGGTGCTTGTCGTCACCCACGAGCATGAACTGGTGCGCCGCTTCAACCGCCGCACCATCACCCTGAAGCAGGGCCGCATCATCTCCGATGTTCCGGCCAGTTTCGGCGAGGAGGTGCACGTATGAAGATCTCTACGTTTGGGTTCCTCACCCGGCGCGGCGTGCGCAACCTCGGCAAGCACTGGGCCATGACCATCGCCTGCATCGCCTCCCTCAGCGTCTGCATGACCCTGAACATCTTCGCCAGCCTCATTGAAGTCAATGTGGACAGCATGGTGAGTTATCTGGGCAGCCAGAACGAGATGGTGGTCTACGTGGACCCCGAGGCCGATGACGCCACCATCCAGTCTGTGGGCAATGCCCTCAGCGGCACCGCAGGTGTGAGCCGGGTGCAGTATATGTCCAAAGAAGACGTCCTCAACCAGTACAAGGGCTATATGTCCGACTATGCCGCCCTGCTGAACGAGTTCGAGAACGACAACCCCTTTAAGGCCAATTACCGCGTCTCCCTGTCTGATCTGAGCCAGATGGAGACTATCAGCAAGCAGTTCGAGAACATCAGCGGCGTCTACAGCGTCACGGCTCCCATCGAGATGACCAACACCTTTGTGGAGGTCCAGCAGGCTGTCACCAAGGTCGGGCGCGGTCTGGTGCTGGTGCTGATGGCTGTCAGCATCATCACGGTGGGTACCACCATCCGGCTGAGCGTCTTTGCCCGCCGCCGTGAAATCGAGATCATGAAGTATGTCGGCGCTACCAACGCCCTCGTCACCCTGCCTTTCGTCATCGAGGGCCTGACCATGGGCCTGCTCTCCGGCATCCTGACGGCAGCTGCCACCATCGGCGGCTATGCCTACATCGTTCAGCTGTCGCCCACGCTGGGCGGCCTGTGGCAGATGCTCATGGGTACGGCTCTGGTGCCGCTGGAAAATGTCTGGCCCACCATCCTGACCTACAGCCTCGCGGGCGGCGCTCTGGTGGGCGGTCTGGGCAGTATGTTCTCCATCCGAAAGCACCTGAACGTGTAAGGAGGGCCTACTGTGTACCACGACAAGCATTCCGCAGGCTTTGTCCTGCACCATCCGCCCCGCCACGCAAAGCCGTCGGGCCATTCGGCCATGATGCGTGCCGCCTGCGCCTTTCTGGCCGCCGCCTGCCTCGTGCTGAGCGTGACGGTCTACCCGGCCAGTGCGGCCACCAGCATGAGTTCGCTGCAGAACAAGCTGGACAAGATCTCTGCGTCCATCAAGCAGCATAAGACGGAGCTGAACGACGCCAAAAAGAAGGAAGCTGCTGCCAAGGCCCTCGAGTCTGAGCTGAAAGAGAAAGTCTCGGTGCTCCAGAGCCAGATCGGCGTCCTCAAGAGCCAGATCTCCGAGGTACAGAACAGCATCGGCGTCAAAGAGCAGGAGATCACCGCCAAACAGAATGAGATCGCCCGGAAAGAGCAGGAGATCGCCGACCAGTGGGACGATTTCAAGAGCCACATGGCCGCCATGCAGGAGCTGCGGGACGGCGGCAGCGTCGCCATGCTCCAGTCTGTGAACGATCTGTACGAGCTTCTGACCTTCAATGAGGTCATGCAGGACATCTCGGTGAAGGACACCGAGATACTCGACAACATGAAGGCTGCGAAGGAAGCCCTTGTGGCCGACCGCACCCAGCTCGTGGAGGAGCGCACCCAGCTGCAGAACAAAAAGGCTGAGCTGGACGCCCAGAACAAGCAGATGCAGTCCAAGCAGAGCGAGCTCAACAACAGCGTCAAGGAGGCCCGTCTGAGCGCCGCTGAGGCCCAGCAGGCCCAGAAGAACGCCCAGGCGGCCATCGAGTCGGACGAGATGAACTACGAGGCCGTCAAGAAGGAGATCCAGAAGCTCATCGCAGCGGCAGCGGCCAGCAAGCCCCAGCTGAGCTTCAGCGGCTTTATCTGCCCGCTCAAGAGCTATACCCGCATCTCCAGCGAGTACGGCTGGCGCAAGAACCCGGTCTCCGGCGTCAACAAGCTCCACGCCGGCATCGACTTTGCCGCCCCCGCAGGCACCCCCATCTACGCAGCCGCCAGCGGCTATGTGCAGGTGGCCGGCTGGTCCAGCGGCGGCTATGGCAACTATGTCGTCATCTATCACGGCAAAATGACAGACGGCAACGCCTACTCCACCCTCTACGGCCATATGCGCTCGGTGGCAACGTCGGCGGGCAAGTATGTCAACCAGGGCGACCTCATCGGCTATGTGGGCTCCACCGGCAACTCTACCGGCAACCACCTCCATCTCGAGGTGTGGAAGGGCGGCTCCAAGGCCAATGCGGTCAATCCCCGCGGTTATATTCCGATAAGATAATACAACTGTAATTGAAGTCGAGGGGTCAAAGGAGGCCACAAGGCGAAATGAACGAGCAAAAACGCAAGCGTATCCTTCGGGTGGGCTGTCTGATTCTGGCAGGAGTGTTCCTGCTGTCGGTACTGGGCAGTGTCATCCTGATGTTTTTGGTCTGAACTGGGGAGGACACTGAATGAACCGCAAAATTTCCGTAGGGATGACCGTGACCATCGTCATTCTGGCAATGACGGTCACTTTTTCCATCACGATGCTGATGGCGATGCGGCTGTTTGACCACACCGTCACCAGCGTGAAGGAAAAGGAGAGCATGTACAACAAGGTGGCCGAGGTAGACCGCTATGTGCGCGCCAACGACTATTACGACATCGACGAGACCGTGCTGTACGACCGTCTGACTGCCGGTTATCTGCTGGGTACCGGCGACAAGTACGCCCGCTACTACACCGCCTCGGCCTACACCGACCTGCTCAACGCCCAGAGCGGCAAGCTGATGGGCATCGGCGTGGAGCTGGCCATCGACCAGTCCGGCTACGCCAAGGTCATCAAAGTGTATGACGAGTCTCCTGCCAAGGAGGCCGGCCTCCAGCGGGGCGATTACATCACCACCATCGACGGCGCAGACATCAAAAGTCTGGGCAGCGTGGAGGCTGTCCAGAACAAACTCCGGGGCGAGAGCGGCACGAGCGTCAATGTAAGCTGGCTGGACAGTGAGAACGCCCAGCACACCGCCGACCTGACCCACTCCGGCTTTACGGCCAACAGCGTCGATTCCGCGCTGGTGCAGGGCAATGTGGGCTATATCAAGATCTGGCAGTTCGACAACTCCACCCCCAGTGAGCTGGACTTTGCGCTCCGCAGCCTGACCGCCAGCGGCGCCCAGAGCTTCATCTTCGACCTGCGCGACAACGGCGGCGGCATCCTTGACGACGCCATCAGCTGCATCGAACTCGTCGCGCCGGAAGGCGTGCTGGCCTACGCGGAGGATAAGGCAGGCAACCGCACCCTGCTGGGCAGCAGCACCGGCGACTCGGTCATCAGCCAGCCCACCGTCTGCCTCGTGAACGAGAACACCGCCAGCGCGGCAGAACTCTTTGCGTCCAGCCTGCGCACCCTGTGCGGCACCCGCCTCGTGGGCAGCACCACGATGGGCAAAGGCACCATCCAGAGCAGCCCTCAGCGCCTCTCGGACGGCAGCGCCGTCGTGGTCACGGTGGCAAAGCTCATCTGCGGCGACGGCTCCTGCTTCGACGGCACCGGCCTGACCGTGGACGTGGAGCGCCCGCTGACTGCCGACGAGCAGGTCAGCTACTATGACTACACCCTCGACACGGACCCGCAGATACAGCGCGCCGTCAGCTGCGCACAGCAGCTCACCGGCGTCACCACCGTGGGCGGCGTGAACGACGCTGACATCGCCGCCGACTCCGCCGCAGCCTCTTCGGAGGCCGCAGCCGAGAGCACCGCTTCCAGCGAGGCCGCAGGGGAGGCAGAGACTTCCTCCGAGGCAGGCGCAGAAGGGGAGCAGGAGGCTGCAAGTGCGCAGTAAACACTTCTTGAAAATAATTTTAGTCGTGTAAATAGCTCAACCTCTCAGTCTGCTTCGCAGACAGCTCCCCTACCGAGGGGAGCCTCTGGCGAAGAGATGAAGTTTTCCGGTATGCCAAGGCCTCCCCTCGCTAGGGCAACGACGACGACCGCCGCCGGTGGCGGAAGCAGGGAGGAGTTGTTGGGGCCGCGGTCAGCAATACGCAAGCAAAGCGAAGCGGATGCTGGGTACCGCAACCCGGAAAATGGCACGCCGCAGGCGTGACGGAGAGGTTTTGCTGTTTTAGCAAGAAACAGAAAGGAAAACCACTATGCCGGAGCTGACCGACCTCTCCGTTATCCGCACCCTGTGCGAAAAATACGATTTCGCGCTCTCCAAGGGCTTTGGACAGAACTTCATCATCAATCCCGGCCTGCCGCCCAAGATCGTGGACGCCAGCGGCGTCGATAAGAGCTGGGGCGTGCTGGAGATCGGCCCCGGCATCGGCGTGCTGACCAAAGAGCTGGCCCAGCGCGCCGCCAAGGTGGTGTCCATCGAGGTGGACGAGCGCCTGCCGCCCCTGCTGGCCGAGACCATGGCGGGCGTGGAGAACTTCAAGCTGGTATTGCAGGACGTTCTGAAGGTAGACCTCCGCGCCCTCATCGAGGAGGAGTTCCCCGGGATGCCGGTGGCTGTCTGCGCCAACCTGCCCTACTACATCACCAGCCCCATCGTCATGAAGCTGCTGGGCGACCGCCTGCCCATCCGGAACCTCACCGTCATGGTGCAGAAGGAGGCCGCCGACCGTCTGGCCGCTGCCCCCGGCACCCGGGCGTCCAGCGCCATCAGCTGCGCCGTGAGCTACTACGCCACCTCAAAGCTGATGTTCACCGCCGCGCCGGGCAGCTTCTATCCGGCCCCGAAGGTCACCAGCGCTGTGGTGCGGATGGACATCCGCACCACTCCCGCCGTACAGGTGGAGGATGAGGAAGGCTATTTTGCCCTCATCCGTGCCGCTTTCGGCCAGCGCCGCAAGACCGCCGCCAACGCCATCGCCAGCGGCCTCGGCCTGCCGAAAGATAAGGTCATCGCGGCCATCGAGGCGGCGGGCTTCGACGCCCGCATCCGCCCCGAGGCCCTGACCCTCGAGGACTTTGCTGCCGTACAGCGGGAGCTGAAGTAAGATTTTATCAGAATAAAACGCCAAGGCCCCCGCAGTCCGGAACAGAACTGCGGGGGCCTTGGTCGTTATGTGGAAGGAATGGAGGATGGAGATCTGCTTACCTCAGCAGTGCGCTGTGGTCTGCGCCGCCCACGGTGAAGGTGGCGGTGGAGCCGCTGTGGCGGAGGGTGAAAGGCGTATCGCCCGCACCGAGGGCTGCAACATCGGAGAGGGAGAGGGTGGAAGTGCAGCGTTCGGTGGAGAAGACAACGGTCTCGATGCGCTCAGAGCGGAGGGCGGTCAAATCGGAAAGGACGCCCTGCAGGGACGCCGTCTCAAGGGCGACATCGATGTAGAGAACATCGTTGATCTGGCTCAGCCGGACCAGCTGGGCGTTCTGGAGGATGTCGGCCTGAGCCGGGTCGAGGACACGCAGGCCGGTGGAGATGGTGCTGTCGCCGCTGCTGCCGCTGTTGTGGGAGACATCGCGGTACTCCACCGCACCGCAGCCCGCGCAGCTGCGGTACTCGCGGCTGCCGCCTTCGACAGGCGTCCAGCCGCTCCACTGATGGCCGAGGGCGGGCAGCTCCTCCGTCTCAGTGACGACACAGTGTTCGACCTTGCAGCTGCGCTGGCGCTCGCCCTTCTCGGTGCAGGTAGGCTTTTTGGTGGTGCGCCACTCGCCGAGGGGGTGGGTCTCGCTGCCGGTGTCGGGGCCGGGGCCGGACAAAGATATTGACAAGCGGGGAGGTTTCTGGTATTCTACTAAAGTACCCTGTGCAAACGATACTCGCTGGTGTGGCGCAATGGCAGCGCAACTGATTTGTAATCAGTGGGTTGCAGGTTCAACTCCTGTCACCAGCTCCAAAAAGTCCTACGATATACCGCTGAAAAGCGGCGTGTGTCGTGGGGCTTTTGCTTTTATGTCTCCGACTGCATCGCCGCCATTCAGAAAAATCATGCCGCCCGTCGGGGCGCGGGTATTGAAATCGGCTCATCACGCGATTGTAATTGGTTCAGCTAAGCAAAGAAACAGGAAAGAATGTCCAAATGAAAGGGGATACCATGCCCGAATTTTCCACTATGCTGGACCTGCAGGCGCAGATGATGCTTCTGCTGGCCATCGGCGTTTTTCTGGCAAAGAAAAAGCTCATCACCGACCAGGGCCGCGCCTGTCTGACCGACCTGCTGCTCTTCATCATCCTGCCTGCGAACATCATCCAGTCGTTCCGCATCGAGTTCAACGTGGAAATTTTCCGCAGCACCCGGGACATCCTCATCCTGTCGATCTTATTGCAGATGCTCTACGGCGTCGTCTGCGCGGTGTGCTACAACTGCTATCCCTTCGCGCGGAAGGCCGTCATGCAGTACGGCACGGTCTGCTCCAACGCGGGCTTCCTCGGAAGCCCGCTGGCGGAGGGGCTGTTCGGCGGGGTGGGGCTGCTGCTGACGTCGTTCTACCTCATCCCCCAGCGCATCGTGATGTGGTCGGTGGGGGTGTCCTACTTCATGCAGGATGCCGCTCCCGCCACGCCCGAGGAAAAGAAGAAGCACCGCCTCGCAGTGCTCCGCAAGACCATCACCCACCCCTGCATCGCGTCGGTGTTCGTGGGCATGGTCATCATGCTGGCCCAGTGGCAGCTGCCCACCTTCCTCGGCAAGGCCGTCCAGTGTACCAGCAGCTGCAACATGACCATGTCGATGTTCCTCATCGGGGCCATCATCGGCAGCCGCGATCTTCACCCGCTGCTGGACAAGGACGCCATCCTCTACTGCATCATCCGGCTCTTCCTGATGCCGCTGGTGGTGCTGGTGGGATGCCGCGCGGCCCATGTGGGCCAGCTGGCGACAGGCGTGGCCGTCGTTCTGGCCGGTATGCCGATGGGCGGCACCACCACCATCCTCGCCGAGAAGTATGGCGCAGACTCCACCTTCGCCAGCAAGTGTACGGCCATCTCCACGGTGCTGTCGCTCATCACGACGCCGCTGTGGTGTTTGGTGGTGTAGCCCTCTCAGGCGCTTCGCGCCAAGGCCGGGTTGCGGCTCCCAGCGTCTGCTGCGCTACCGCTTGCATCCTGCTGGCCGCGGCCCCAACAGCTCCTCCCTGTTTCCGCCGCTGGCGGCGGTCGTCGCCGTTGCTCCCAGAGGGAGAGGCACTGGCGAGCCGGGTAGGCCCACGCTGAATGAGTGAAGTTTCTTTATCTTGAAAACAGCAGTGCCCTGCTATAGAGGGCAGCAGCTTCGGAACAATATCCTTGTCAAGCTGCTGCTGATCTCTGTAGCAGGGCACTATTTTTTGCGTTATATTAAGCTTTCAGCAGTCAGCTTTGAGCTGTCCGGCCTGCCAATGGCTCCCCCTCTGGGGGAGCTGTCACGCCTGCGGCGTGACTGAGAGAGTTACATACCCCGCCTTCTCGATGCACCTGCGTCCCTCGTCGGTGTCCAGCCAGTCGTAGACCTTCCGCTGGGGGCTGTCGGGGGCGGCGTCCGCGTGGACGACTGCGTAGAACTCGTTGCAGAGCGGGTAGCTCTCATCGGCGATGGTGTCATTGCTGGGGGTCACGCCGTCCACGGCCAGCAGGCGGAGGCCGGGCTTCGAGTACATCTGGTCGATGTAGTAGTAGACCGAAAAGCCGATGGCGTTGGCGGAGTTGTTGTACTCGGCGATGCTGTCCACGAGGCCGCCCATGTCGGCGGGGGCAAGCTCGGTGGGCGCGGCCATCAGCTGGCCGTCGCCCTTGTCGATGAGCAGCTTTTTGAAGAGGGTCTGACTGCCCGAGTCCACGCCCCGCTGGAACGCCACGATGGGGGCGTCCGCGCCGCCCACGTCCTTCCAGCTGGTGATGCGGCCCGCATAAATATCCCGCAGCTGCTGCTGGGTCAGGCTCTGGACGGGATTCTCTTCGTTGACGATGAAGACCAGCGCGTCCCGGCCGATGGCTTTCTGCTCAAGCTTTGCGTCGGCCTCGGCCAGCTCTTCCTTGACGTACTCGGGGGCCTCGTAGACGATGAGCAGCTGTGCGCCGTAGTCCTCGCTGTCGCTGCGGGACCAGAGGCCGAAGTTCTCCCAGGCATAGGCCGTGGTGCTGACGGTGATGCTGGTCTGGGCCTCGAGAAGGTCCATGCCGGTGACATCAGCCTTCATCTGGGCCATCAGGGGGATGCAGGCCGTAGAGCCGTCGAGGCGGGGGAACTCGTCCTCCGTCAGGAAGGGGACGGGCGTGTCCGGGTCGGGGACAGACGCCGCCGGAGAGTCGGCGGGGGAGTCCGCCGTGCCGGTCTTGCAGGCGGTGAGCATCGCCGCCCCGAAGCCGAGGCCCATCACGTGCAGGAAGCTGCGGCGGGAGATCATCTCTTTCATATCAAAAACCTCCGTGTCAGTACAGGTAGCCCCCGCCAGCGTCGTCGCTGGGGGAGGAGAAGATGCTTTCGCGGTAGAGCCACTGGCCGGTGGAGTCCATCAGGCCGTAGTCGAAGCCCTGCCGCGCGATAAAGCAGTCGTCGGGCAGGTCGTCCGGGATGTAGCAGCTGCCGAGGCGGCGGAGAAGCACATTGCCCTCCATGTCCAGCACGTCGGAAAGGTTCGACGAGTCGCTGTTGTCCCGGTGGGCCGTGAGCAGAGGGCCGTTGGCGGTGTTGGTGAGGTAGGAGGCGTAGGTGTACTGCTCAGCCTCACCGGCGGACGACCAAAGCAGACCCTCTCCGCCATAGGTCTGGATGGCGAGGATGTCGTAGTTTTCGTCGTTGTACTGCAGCAGGGCGTAGCCGTCGGGCAGGGCCGTCACGCTGATGTACTGTGCTTCTTCAACGGGCGCTGCCTCCACGTCGGTCAGCAGCGCACCGGTGGTGCCGTCGTAGACTTTGAGGATGTTGTCCGTCGTCAGCACAGCGACGTTGCCGGAGCGGTAGTCGGTGTCGTACCGCTGGACGGCGGTCTTTTCGCCGCTGTCGAGGTCGATGAGGGTGTAGGGGCTGTCCGGGTCATCGCTGCCGGAGAGGACGACGCAGCCGGGGGTGTAAGTGTTCACGGCCCGGTCGAAGCGGCCCAGCTCCACGGCCTCGCCGCCGTTCAAATCGTAGAGGACGGAGCGGCTGTCCTGACGGCTCTGGAGGCAGGCGACGCCCACGCCGCAGGCCGAGACGGCGCTGTCCTCTTCGCCGGTGAGCAGTTCGCCGGTGGTGACGTTGTAGAGGGCTTCGCGGGCGATGCCCCAGTCTGAGCCGCGGAACCAGCTCAAATCGAGCCAGTCGGCAAAGCCGCCGCGATACGATGCGAGGGAGCTGGCCGTGCAGCCGTCCTCCCGCATCAGCACATTGCCCTCCCGGTCGGTGACGAGGACGTATTGGTGGAGGGGCTGGTCGGGGTCGTCGTAGGCGTAAGTAAGGCCCTCGGGCAGGTCGTAGCAGTTGAAGACGAGGCGCTGGCCGCCCTCGTCCACAACGATACAGTCAAGGGCCGTCTCAGGCACGGGCAGCTCAGCCCCGGTGGCGAGGTCGTACACCCGAGTGCCGCCGGTGGTGCCGTTCTCGAAAGCCCAGACGTCAGCGTCGTCCCGCAGGATGAGCAGCCCGCCCGAGAGGGTGGCGTTCACGGCGTAGGGGAAGGTCATGACGGCATTGCCGTCGGCGTCGTAAAGGGTGGAAGTGCGGTCCTCCGTGCCGGGGATGGAGTGGGCCACGAGGTAGTGGCCCGTCTCGCCGGTGAGGGTGTCCTCCAGCAGCTGGATGCTGTCGGAGCTGCTGGCTTTGTAGAGCACCCTGCCGCCCCGGAGGATGGTGCCGCCGCCGTTCCCGGCGTAAGAGTAGAGGTAGTGGAGCGAGTCATCGCTGAGCCATGCGTCGCTGTAATACTGCGGGGCCTGCGAGGACGCCGTCCCCTCGGGTCGGGGCGACGCCGCAGGCAGCAGCGAACAGCTCGTCAGCAGCCCGCCCGCCAGCACGAGGCAGGCGGCGCGGCGGCTGAGTCGAAGCAGAGTGGTCTTCATAGAAACACCTCACAGTCTCCCAGAATTTGACTTTCCCATCTATAGTATATACGAAAGACCCGGACATTTCATTGCAGAAATGTGGACGGGTCTGGTTACAGTTTTATGACAAGCTTATTCTTCGTCTCCCTGTTCCTTCAATTCCTTCAGGAAGGGCAGCAGGAAAGGCACCGAGATGCAGAAGGTGAGGCCATCGGCGATGGGCTGGCACAGCTCGATGCCGCTCAGGCCCCAGATGCGGGGCAGGGTGAGGATGAGCGGGATGAAGCAGACGCCCTGACGGCAGCAGGCGAGGAAGGTGGCCCGGCCCGACTTGCCGATAGACTGGAACATCATATTCGTCACGATGATGACGGGCTGTAAGAACATGGCGACGCACTGATACCGCAGGGCGGGCAGGGCAACAGCGGTGACTTTGGGGTCATCGCGGAAGAGGCGGATAAGGGGCTCGGCGTTGAACCAGCAGAGGGAGTTGAGCACCGCCATAAAGACGAAAGCCGTCGAGATGGTGAAGATGGCCGCTTTCTGCACCCGGGCAAAGCGGCGGGCGCCGTAGTTGAAGGCCGCTACAGGCTGCAGGCCCTGTCCGACGCCGATAGCCACCGACAGCACGAACTGGAAGATGCGGGACACGATGCTCATGCCGGCCACGGCAGCGTCGCCGTAGTTGCGGGCGGCGACGTTCAGCAGCATACTGCCGATGCTGTTCAGGCCCTGACGGCCGAAGCTGGGCGCACCGTTGAAGAAGATCTGCCCGAAGTCCCGGGCGCTGCGGGTGACCTGGGTGATGCGGAATCGGCTGACGGTCTTGCCCCGCAGGAACATGGAAAGCAGGATGCAGAAGCTGATGCTCTGGCTCAGGGCGGTGGCCGTGCCTGCGCCGCCGGTCCCCATGCCGAGGCCGAAGATGAAGACGGGGTCCAGCACGATGTTGAGCACACCGCCGGTGACGAGGCCGATCATGGCGAAGCTGGCCTTGCCCTCGTAGCGGAGGATGTTGTTCATCACGAGGCTCGACATCATGAGCGGGGCTGCGATGAGGATGGGCCGCGCGTAGGCGCAGGCGTGGGGCAGGATGGTGTCGGTGCTGCCCAGCAGCATCATGAAGTCGGGCAGGGCAGCGAGACCGAGAACGGCCAGCACTGCGCCGAAGGTCAGCGCCGTGAAGAAGCTGGTGGAGGCGAACTTTGTGGCCGCATGGGTGTCCTGACTGCCGAGACTGCGGCTGATGATGCCGCCCGCGCCGTGGCCCAGCATGAAGCCGAGGGCCTGAATGATGGCCATCAGGCTCGACACGACGCCCACCGCGCCCGACGCGCTGGTGGACAGCTGGCCCACAAAGAAGGTGTCGGCCAGATTGTAGATGCTGGTGATGAGCATACTCAGGATGGTGGGGGCCGCGAGGCCGAGAATGAGCTTCGGCACGGGGGTCCGGGTCATTTTCTCGAACTGGAGCCTGCTGCGCTCTAGCTCGGCGGCGTCGGATGCGGTGCGGGGGGAAGACGGCATGAAGAGATACCTCACTTTCGGAAATCAAAGAAAATACCGCTCTTTGCGCAAAGAACGGGTAAAATGCAGATATATAATAAGTATAGCGCAGATCGGGGGAAATGTCGAGACAGCAGTGCGGGCAGGCACGGTGGAAGCTTTCTCCTCAGATACGGTGACCGGGTTGCGGCTCCCAGCGTCTGCCGCGCTGTCGCTTGCATCCTGCTGGCCGCGGCCCCAACAGCTCCTCCCTGTTTCCGCCGCTGGCGCTCGGGTTGCCTTTGCTGCTTTTCTTCGGCCCCTTGGGCGGGGCCTTGAAAAGCAGAAGGCTGCCCCAGCCTCGCCTCCCTTCATCTGCCGCTGGCAGCGGTCGGCTCCGCTGCAGTCGTCGCCCTTGCCTCAAAAAGTTAGGGTATTGAGTGCAAAAGCGGGAGAAAATGGAATGCCTTTTAGCAAATTTGCCAAAGAAAGGTCGAATTGCTTGTAGAAAATCACGTCAAGTGGTATAATTTATGGAAAGAAACAAAAGCGCGAAGATAAAAAACAGCGCAGAGAAGAGTTCCGGGGAGATCCTGCCCCGGGATACGGAGGGAAATCTTATGAAATCTGTGGCACAGACTATCATTGAAGCAGACCGCTTCTACACCATCGCCGCCAAGACCGGCAGCGTCATTCAGGCTGTGGAGAGCGTCAAGGACGGCGGCAACATCCGTCTGGGCAAGTACGAGCACAAGCCCGAGCAGGAGTGGGCTTTCGTCCGCGAGGGCGACGGCGTTTACCGTATCCGCAACCGCGCCTCCGGCAAGCTCATCGACCTGATGATGACCGGCACTGCCAACGGCACCTGGCTCCACCTGTGGGAGGACGTGGGCGGCACTTCCCAGATGTGGAAGATGGAGCCCACCCCGGCCGGTACCGTCCGCCTGCGCTCCATGTGGGCTGCCGGCAAGTGCATCGACACCGTGGGCATGGGTACTGCGGACGGCGCTGTGCTCCAGATCTGGCAGGAGACTGCCGGCGAGGACCAGCTGTGGACCATCTCCGAGGTGAAGGACCGCGCAAAGCACGCCCCCAAGGCGGAGGAAAAGCCCGCTGAGGTCAAGGCCGAGGCCGCTGCTCCCGCCGAGGAAAAGCCGGTTGAGGAAAAGGCTGTACCTGCTGTGAAGAAGACCACCAGAAAGCCTGCGGCAAAGAAGACCGCCGCCAAGACTGCTGCGAAGTCCGCTGCGGCAAAGGCCGAAGCCGCACCCGCCAAGGCCGAGGAAAAGCCCGCCGAGGCCGCTCCTGCCGCAAAGCCTGCCCGCAAGACCGCTACCCGTAAGAAGACCACGAAGGCCAGCAAGTAAGCTTTTTACATAGAGAGCTTGCCCGGCAGAAGCCCTCTCAGTCACGCCGCAGGCGTGACAGCTCCCCCAGAGGGGGCAACAACGACGACCGCCGCCAGTGGCGGAAACAGGGAGGAGCTGTTGGGGCAGCGGCCAGCA
>ENA-OUQI01001353-OUQI01001353.1-human-gut-metagenome-genome-assembly--contig:-NODE-1353-length-15742-cov-4.157009_pt1 | contig 15742 bp, 14 predicted proteins | sample MGYA00237953_ERZ548840 | MGnify/ENA primary metagenome ERZ548840 (study PRJEB26490, sample SAMN05194690) | human gut metagenome | biome: terrestrial biome; feature: human-associated habitat; material... | reverse complement strand
TGTCAGTTTGTGGAAGATATTCAAAGGGTGTCGGATCTGATCGCCGGGCGTTCCGATATGGAAATCAAATGTATCAAAGATTATATTGCACATCAGAAAGAGAGTGGTTACCGAAGCTATCATCTGGTTATTTATTATCATGTAGAGACATTAAATGGTCCGAAAAAGATCCAGGCAGAGATTCAGATACGAACGATGGCAATGAATTTCTGGGCAACCATCGAGCATTCTCTGCAGTATAAATATAAGACAAATATTCCACCATATGTCAAAGAACGGCTTGCGAATGCGGCACAGGCGATTATTGCACTGGACGGTGAAATGTCTTCGGTGCGAAATGAAATTATGAATGCACAGAATTCTTCTCTGATGCAGCGTAATCTGGTGATGGATATTTTACAGAACATTGAGAATTTGTATCAGAAGTCCAATCGCAGAGAGGTGGAGAAGATACAGGATGAGTTTTACCGGATCTATGCATCCAACGATCTGCAGCAACTCAAGCGGTTTCATCAACAACTTGATATTATTGCGGAAGGGTATTGTGCCCAGGCGGTGACGAGCGAGGGATGGGATCAGAACCTGTAGAACAGAGAAATTGTTTTATGACATTTACTATGAGAAAAAGGAAGAATACAGATGCACTTACCTGAGAAATTCCAGAAGGAGATGGAAATCCTTCTGGGGGATGAATATCAAGCATTTAAAGAAAGCTATGACAGACAGCCGGAAAACGGTCTGCGTCTGAACCGAAGAAAGGTGACGGGAGAGGAGTTCCTGACCCGTACACCTTTCTTGTTGAAAAAAATACCCTGGATCGACAACGGATATACGTACGGGACCGGTACACCGGCGAAAGATCCGTATTATTATGCGGGATTGTATTATCTGCAGGAACCGAGTGCAATGACACCTGCTAACCGTCTGTCGCCGGAACCGGGTGATTATGTGCTGGATCTGTGCGCGGCACCGGGAGGAAAAGCGACCGAGCTTGGTGCAAAACTGAACGGGGAAGGACTGCTTCTTGCTAATGATATCAGTAACAGCAGGGCAAAAGCGCTGTTAAAGAATCTGGAACTGATGGGAATTCCCAATATTTATGTAACCAGTGAAACATCGGAGAAACTGGCGAAGATACTGCCGGAGTTTTTTGATAAGATTCTGGTAGACGCACCGTGTTCCGGGGAAGGAATGTTCCGCAAGGAGCCGCGGATGATGGCAGACTGGGAACAGCAGGGACCGGAATATTATAGTAAGCTTCAGAGAGAGATTATTCTGGATGCGGCAGATATGCTGCGGCCGGGAGGAAAACTTCTCTATTCCACCTGTACGTTCAGTGAGTTGGAAAATGAGGGAACGATCCAGTATCTTCTGGAACAGCGCCCGGATATGAAACTCATCCCCTGTGCACCATATGAGGGATTTGCAAAAGGCCGCAGAGGTCTGGAAGCTTGTGTGAGGATCTTTCCGCATCGTATGAACGGGGAAGGCCATTTTCTGGCGTTGCTGGAAAAACAGGGTGAGCCGAGAAACCGAAAAAAAGCCACAGGAAAAAACTCAGTGATCCCCACAGAAACAAAAGAATTCCTGGAGAACTGGGGCATGTATAAGAGGGAATGGCAGTATTATCTGCGGGACGAACGTCTGTATGCCCTTGGGAAAAAGGATGGTATGCCGGAAAATCTGCGATATCTTCGTACGGGGCTGTATCTTGGTGAGTGTAAGAAAAAACGGTTTGAGCCGTCTCAGGCACTGGCGATGGTGCTTGACGGAGAGGGAGAGAACCGGATTCATCTGAACCGGGACGATCCACGGGTGATCCGTTATCTGAAAGGGGAAACTCTGGATGTATCGGATCTGGATCTGAAAAAGAGAAAGGGCTGGCAGTTAGTCTGTGTAGATGAATATCCGCTTGGCTGGGGAAAACTTGCCGGCGGAAGTTTAAAGAATAAATATTATGCAGGCTGGCGCTGGCAGTGATAAGGAGATGGAGATGAGCGAAATCATTCGTTTGGATAAATATCTGGCAGATATGGGCTGTGGGACCCGAAGTCAGGTGAAGCAGCTGATCCGCAAAGGGCAGGTGGAGATCAACGGAGAAAAGATAAAAAAACCGGAACAGAAGATCACTACTGCTCAGGATCGTGTATGCGTGGCAGGAAAAGAAATCCGTTATGAAAAATATCGTTATTATCTGCTTCATAAACCGGCCGGTTATGTGTCGGCAACCACAGATAACCGGGATAAAACAGTACTGGAACTGTTGCCTGAGAATATTCGCAGGGAACTGTTTCCGGTGGGACGACTGGATAAAGATACAGAGGGACTGCTGCTGTTAACGAATGACGGTGAACTTGCCCACCGGCTGTTATCCCCGAAGAAACATGTGGACAAGACCTATTATGCTAGAATCGACGGAAAGGTAGACGAAGAGGATCAGAGAGCTTTTTTGCAGGGGGTAGATATCGGGGATGAGACAAAGACGGCTCCGGCAAAACTTGAGATCTTAAAGAGTGCGGATATTTCCGAGATTTTGCTGACGATACAGGAAGGGCGTTTCCATCAGGTGAAACGGATGTTTCAGGCAAGGGACAAACAGGTGATCTATCTGAAACGGATGACTATGGGTCCACTTGTGCTCGGTGATGATCTGCCGAAAGGCAATTACCGGGAGTTGTGTGAAGAGGAGCGGAAAGCTCTAGAGCGTGTCTGAAAAAGCTTTTCGTAAGCTGCGAGTCCCAGTTTGTGGGAGATTTTATCCGAATGAGGGCGGCGTAGCGGGCTACGGCAATCGAATAAGGGTAAAATATACCGCAAAGTGGGGCTTGCAGCTTGCGGAAATGATTTTCAAACATGCTCTAGGAACAGATACAGAAAGATAAAGGATAAATATATATGTTAGAAAATATCAAAGCAGTGTTGTTTGATCTGGATGGTACTCTGGTGGATTCCATGTGGATGTGGGAAGACATCGATATCGAATATCTGGGACGGTACGGATATGAACTGCCGCCCGAACTGCAAAAAGACATCGAGGGTATGAGCCTCTCGGAGACAGCTGTGTATTTTAAAGAACGGTTTTCTATCCCGGAGAGTCTGGAAAAAATTAAGAGTACCTGGATGGATATGGCAAGGGATAAATATACCAACAAGGTGCCGCTGAAGCCCGGAGCGAGAGAGTTTCTGGTATGGCTGAGACAGCAGGGAATCCGGACGGGGATTGCAAGCTCTAACGGGATTGAACTGGTAGAGACGGTTTTAAAGGCACAGGGAATCCAGGAATACCTGGAATCCGTACATACCTGCTGTGAAGTTCCGAAAGGAAAACCCGCCCCGGATATTTATCTTCTGGTGGCGGAGACACTGGGGGTAAAACCGGAGGAATGTCTGGTTTTTGAGGATGTTCCTATGGGAATTCTGGCAGGAAAAAATGCCGGTATGCGAGTCTGTGCGGTGGAAGATACGTTCAGTGCCAGCCAGAGAGAAGAAAAAAAAGAGCTTGCAGATTACTACATAGAAAGTTATGATGAGATACCAAGAGAAAGGATGCAGCCATGAGCGGAGAGTTTTTGCCGGTGACAATGGAAGAGTGCCGGGAGAGAGGAATAGAACAGCCGGATTTTGTCTATGTATGTGGAGATGCGTATGTGGATCATTCTTCTTTCGGGGCGGCGATCATCTGCCGTCTCCTGGAAAGCAGGGGCTATTCGGTGGGAATGATAGCTCAGCCGGACTGGAAAGATCCGGAAAGCATCCAGGTGTTTGGTGAACCGCGGCTGGGCTTTCTGGTATCTGCCGGAAATATGGATTCTATGGTTAATCATTATACAGTGTCTAAAAAACACAGGCAGAAAGATGCCTATTCTCCCGGTGGAGAGATGGGACATCGACCGGACCGGGCGGTAATCGTCTATGGAAATCTGATTCGAAGAACGTATAAAAAAACACCGATCATCCTGGGAGGTATCGAGGCAAGTCTTCGGAGAATGGGACATTACGATTACTGGTCCGATCAGGTGAAACGAAGTGTACTTCTTGACTCCGGGGCAGATATGATCTCATATGGAATGGGAGAACATTCCATCGTTGAGATTGCAGATGCGCTGGCTTCCGGGCTGGATGTAAAAGATATTACCTTTATCCGGGGAACGGTATACCGCTGTAAAAGTGTGGAACATATACCGGAACCGCTGTATCTTCCTTCTTTCGAAGAGATAAAAGAGAAGAAAGAACAGTATGCAAGAAGCTTCGGGATCCAGCATCAGAATACGGATCCGTATCAGGCGAAGGTTCTGATAGAAGATTATGGCAATCAGGGCTATGTGGTGCAGAATCCACCGGCATATCCACTGACAGAGCAGGAGATGGATGATGTGTATCATCTTCCGTTTATGCGAACCTATCATCCGATGTATGAGAAGAAAGGTGGCATTCCGGCGATTGAAGAGATCAGATTCAGTCTTACCAGTAATCGCGGATGTTTTGGCGGCTGTAATTTCTGTGCGCTGACCTTTCATCAGGGACGGATCGTACAGGTCCGTAGCCACGAATCATTGTTAGAAGAAGCTGTTGAGATGACGAAAGATCCTGATTTTAAAGGATACATTCATGATGTGGGTGGTCCTACGGCAGATTTTCGACAGCCGGCCTGTAAAAAGCAGCTGACAAAGGGTGCATGTACCAACCGGCAGTGCCTGTTCCCGACACCCTGCAAAAATCTGATCGCGGATCATTCGGATTATCTTGCGTTGCTTCGAAAACTCCGTAAGATTCCGAAAGTAAAGAAAGTATTTATTCGTTCGGGTATCCGCTTTGATTATGTGCTGGAAGATACGAAGAGCCATTTTTTACAGGAACTGGCAGATTACCATGTGAGCGGGCAGTTGAGGGTAGCTCCAGAGCATGTGGCCGATAAAGTTCTGGAAAAGATGGGAAAACCGTCCCATAAGGTTTACCTGGAATTTTTAAAACAATATTATGCCTGCTGTAAAAAAAGTGGCAAAGAACAGTATGCAGTGCCTTATTTTATGTCTTCTCATCCGGGATGTGGACTGAAAGAGGCAGTGGAACTGGCAGAATATATCCGGGATATGGGATTTATGCCGGAACAGGTACAGGATTTTTATCCGACACCGTCGACAATATCTACCTGTATGTATTATACGGGACTGGATCCGCGGACGATGGAAAAAGTGTATGTACCGGTCAATCCCCACGAGAAAAATATGCAGAGAGCCCTGATTCAGTATCGAAGGCCAGAGAACCGGAAACTGGTGGAAGAAGCACTGGTCAGAGCAGGAAGACAGGATCTTATCGGATTTGGTCCGAAGTGTCTGATTCGTCCGTATGATGGCAGAAGGACACAGAAGGCAGAAAATCTCAAAACGCAGAATGGACATATCGGAAATAACGGAAAAAATGGAAGAGGAAATCAGAATCAACAATCGAACGGCCGTCAGCAAAAACAGCATATGGGTAAGAAAAAGACTATCCGTAACGTGCATAAAAAACGGTAACAGAAAGGATACAGCATGAAAAAAGTAAATAAAGGTGATTATGGATACATTCGATATGAGAAGAAAAAACGACTGCTGATTACAGTTGCACTGTTTCTGATTCCTCTGGCAGCATTTCTGGCAGCGTTTCTGATTACAGGTACCAAGAAAAATATTATTACGGTAATTGCTATGGTCGGCTGCCTTCCGGCGTGCCGTGCCCTGGTAAATATGATCATGATGTGGATGCAGAAACCGATGGATAAGAAAGTATACAAAAAGATCCGGGAACACGAGGGCAATCTGGAAGTAACTTATGAAACGTATCTGACTACCTATGAAAAAAGTGTATTTGTGGAAAGCTTTGCAATCTGCGGAAATAAGGTGATCGGTTATACCAGCCATATGGACGGATCCACACAGTTTATCGAAGATCATGTGCGGGGGATCCTGAAACAGAACGGTTATAAAGTAGAAGTAAAAGTCTTCAAAGAACTGAAGACCTATCTGGAACGGATGGATTATCTGAATGCACACAAACAGGAACTGGAGCAGAATATTTCTTTTAAGCCGGATGAACGATATCCGGATCTGTCCAGAGATCAGCTGATCAAACATACGATCCTGGCGATTTCTTTGTAAGGTAAAAGGGAAAAACATGAGAGATCTGACAATCGGAAAAAATGAAGCCGGCCAGCGGATGGATAAGTATCTGAAAAAGTACTTTCCGGAAGCCGGATCCGGATTCTTATATAAAATGCTTCGAAAGAAGAATATTCTGTTAAACGAAAAAAAAGCAGACGGAAAGGAAATGTTGAAGCAGGGAGACCGCATCCGGCTGTATCTGGCGGAGGAGACGATTGAAAAGTTCCGTGGGGGACAGATGAAACCGGCAGTTTCCGGCAGGAAAACATCTGACATAAAACTGGATGTGATCTATGAAGATGACCATGTGGCAATAGTCAATAAACCGGCAGGCATGCTGTCACAGAAAGCAAAACCGTCGGATCTGTCGCTGGTGGAGTATTTTCAGCAATATCTGCTGGAGACGGGAGCAATCAGCGAACAGGAGTTAGAGACTTTTCATCCGGCACCCTGTAACCGGTTGGACCGCAATACCAGTGGTCTGGTGCTGTGCGGAAAGAGTCTGGCAGGGCTGCAGGCACTGTCGGAAGCACTGAAACTGCGAACGCTGAAAAAATATTATCTGGCACTGGTGCTTGGAAAAGCAGACAGGCCGGGACATCAGAAAGCCTGGCTGAGCAAAGATACAAAAACCAATCAGGTAAAAGTGAGCACTGGTCAGGTGCCTGAAAGTTCTCCGATCGAGACCGCCTGGGAGCCGGTCTGGAGCAATGGAGAGGAAACGCTTTTAAAGGTGGAACTGATCACCGGAAAATCTCATCAGATCCGCTGTCATCTGGCCAGTCTGGGATATCCGCTGGCAGGAGATCCGAAGTACGGGAATGCCCACTGGAATAGGAGGCTGAAACAGGAATATGGTCTGAAACGTCAGTTCCTGCATGCATGGCAGGTGGAATTCCCACGAATGTCCGGTGCGCTGGAAGCTTTGTCGGGAAAATGTTTTACCGCACCGCTTCCAGATGAACTGGAACGGATTACAGAGGGTGAGAGAAAGAAGGGTAAATTATGACAGAAGAGAGAATAGACGGAGAAGAAACGAAAGAGAACAAGAAACCGAAAAAGAGTCTGAAAAGGGAGCTTATGGAAGACGTAATCATGATCGTGTTTGTTCTGGTAACGGTCTGGGTGATGAAAAATTATGTACTGATCAATGCAGTTATTCCTTCGGCATCGATGGAAGATACGATCATGACGGGCGACCGGATCTTTGGAAGCAGGCTGTCATATGAATTCGGCGAGCCGCAGAGAGGGGACATTGCCATCTTTAAGTTCCCGGATGATGAGAGCCAGTTGTATATCAAGCGAGTAATCGGACTTCCGGGAGATAAAGTGCAGATTATTGACGGAAAGGTTTATATTAACGATTCTGAAACACCGTTAGATGAGCCTTACCTGCCGGAACCACCGGAAGGCGATTATGGACCGTATTATGTGCCGGAAGACAGCTACTTTATGCTGGGAGATAACCGAAACTGGTCGAAGGACTCCCGGTTCTGGACAAATACCTATGTGAAAAAAGAAAAAGTTCTCGCAAAAGCGATCTTCCGTTATTACCCGTTTAACAAGATCGGTGTGATCGAAAAGGACTGATGGGAGGAAAATATGGCAACCTGGAATTCAAGAGGACTCAGGGGTTCTACACTGGAAGAACTGATCAACCGGAGCAATGAACAGTACCGTGAAAAGGGGCTGGCACTGATTCAGAAAGTGCCGACACCGATCACGCCGGTTCGGATCGCCAAGGATACCAGACAGATTACCCTGGCGTATTTTGAACAGAAAAGTACGGTGGATTATATCGGGGCAGTGCAGGGGATTCCTGTATGCTTCGATGCGAAAGAGTGCAAAGAAACAGTCTTTCCCCTTGCCAATATCCATGAGCATCAGGTGCGGTTTATGAGAGAGTTTGAACAGCAGGAGGGGATTTCTTTCCTGCTGATTTATTTTTCGGGAAGAAATGAATTCTATTATCTGACATTTCGAGATCTGTGGTGGTTCTGGGAACGGGCGCAGAATGGTGGAAGAAAAAGTTTTCTTTACGAAGAACTGAATCCTTCTTATTTTCTTACGAACCACGGTGGGATTCTGGTGCCGTATCTGGACGGAATCCAGAAAGATTTGCAGGACAGGGATTGACAAGTGTGCTGTCTTCACATATAATGTATTAGCATAGTAACACATTAGCATACTAAAGTGAATGAAGATTAACTGTGAAGCTACTGCACAGTTACGAAGTTACATAACAAGATTAAAGAAGAGGATAGAACCATGAGACAATTATTTCATACCCCGGAAGGAGTCCGGGATGTTTACGGAACCGAATGTGCAAAAAAACTGTATCTTCAGAGAAAAATGGAGAAAATCTTTCATGCATACGGTTATCAGAGCATAGAGACACCGACCTTCGAATTCTTTGATGTGTTTGGAAAGCAGGTGGGAACCACACCATCCAGAGAACTTTACAAGTTCTTTGACCGGGAAGGTAATACTCTGGTACTTCGTCCGGACTTTACACCTTCCATCGCGAGAGCAGCTTCTATGTATTATCATCAGGAAGATATGCCGATTCGTCTCTGCTACAGCGGAAACACCTTTGTGAACCGCTCCAGCTATCAGGGACGACTGAAAGAATCCACCCAGATGGGTGTGGAGCTTTTGGGCGATGCATCGGTGGACGGAGACGGTGAGATCATTGCCATGACTGTAGAACTCTTAAAGGCAGCAGGATTGAAAGAATTCCAGATAAGTATCGGTCAGGTGGATTTTTTCAAAGCACTGGTTGATGACTCCGGTATGTCGGAAGAGACTATTCAGGAACTGCGCCAGCTGATCTCCAACAAGAATTATTTTGGTGTGGAAGAACTTCTGGAGAGTCAGAGACTGTCCAAAGAACAGGTAGAAGCACTGACAGAACTGCCACAACTTTTTGGTGGCCCGGAAGTACTGAAAAAAGCAGAAAGTCTTACTGGCAACCCCAAGGCACTGGCAGCGATCCGCAGGTTACGGGAACTGTATCAGGTGGCTTCCTGCTATGGCTGTGAAGAATATATTTCTTTCGACCTTGGCATGCTCAGCAAATATCAGTATTATACAGGCATAATCTTCCAGGGATTTACCTATGGCACCGGTGAGCCGTTAGTAACCGGTGGACGGTACAACAGGCTGCTTGAACATTTTGGAAGACCTGCCCCTGCAATCGGTTTCTGTCTGGTAATGGAACAGGTGTTGAATGCACTGAACCGTCAGAATATTCAGGTGCCGGTGATGGAAGGAAAACGACTGGTCTTATATAATGAAAGAAACCGTGAAGCAGCGATCCGGATTGCCGGTATGCAGAGAACACATGGTATGCAGATCCAGTGTATGCGGATGGAAGAAGGTCTGAAAGCGGAAGACTATATTGCATATGGAAAGGGTCATCAGTTTACGGATATTGTATCTCCGGTGGGAGAAGATCAGATACAGGTGATCAATCTGTTTACCGATGAAGTACAGATGACCAATCAGAAAAGTTTTCAGTAGGAGGAAAGACCCATGAGATATTTAACCATCGCACTGACGAAAGGCCGTCTGGCAGAGAAAACACTGGAGATGCTGGAAGCTGTAGGCATTACCTGTGAAGAGATGAAAGATAAAAAGACAAGAAAACTGATTTTTGTCAATGAAGATCTGAAACTTCGGTTCTTCCTGGCCAAAGGACCGGATGTCCCGACTTATGTGGAATATGGAGCGGCAGATCTGGGTGTCGTAGGTCGCGACACGATTCTGGAAGAAGGAAGAAAATTATATGAAGTGATGGATCTTGGCTTTGGAAAATGCAGAATGTGTATCTGCGGACCGGAATCTGCCCGGGAACTGCTGGATGGTAATCAGCAGATCCGTGTAGCCACCAAATACCCGAATATCGCCAAAGATTATTTTTATAATAAGAAAAACCAGACCGTGGAAATCATCAAATTAAACGGTTCCATAGAGCTGGCACCAATTGTAGGACTTTCCGAAGTCATCTGCGATATCGTAGAGACCGGTTCCACTCTGCGGGAAAATGGTCTGCATATTCTTGAAGAAGTATGTCCGCTGTCCGCAAGAGTGGTTGTGAATCAGGTAAGCATGAAAATGGAAAGCGAACGGATCTCAGAGCTTTTAGGAAAGTTAAAAAATGTCATCAAGGAGGCAGACAGATGAGAATCGTAAAATTAACAAAAGAAACTACAAAAAATATTCTGGAAAATATGTTAAAAAGAAGTCCGAGCCAGTACGGAGAGTATGAAAGCCGGGTGCAGGCGATTATTCAGAATATCAAAGAAAACGGAGATGAGGCTCTGTTTTCCTATACCAAACAGTTTGATAAAGCAGATATCAATGCTTCCAATGTAAAAGTAACAGACGAAGAATTCGAAGAAGCATATAAAGCAGTGGATCCGGCGCTTCTGGATGTGATCCGCAAGGCGCTGGTCAATATCGAGAGTTACCATGAACTGCAGAAACAGAACAGCTGGTTCAAGAGCACCCCACAGGGAACGATGCTTGGACAGAAAGTAACACCACTGGAAAAGGTAGGCGTCTATGTACCGGGAGGAAAAGCAGTATATCCGTCGTCTGTTCTGATGAACATTATGCCGGCAAAAGTAGCAGGTGTAGATAAGATCATTATGACCACCCCATGTAATGCAGAAGGAAAGGTGAATCCGGCTGTTCTGGTCGCTGCAAAAGAAGCAGGCGCAGATGAAGTCTATAAAGCAGGTGGTGCACAGGCAATCGCTGCCCTTGCTTTTGGAACAGAAAGTATTCCGAAAGTAGACAAGATCGTAGGACCTGGAAATATCTATGTAGCGTTAGCAAAAAAAGCAGTATACGGTCATGTAAGCATCGATTCCATCGCGGGACCGAGCGAGATACTGGTATTGGCGGATGAGACAGCCAATCCACGGTATGTGGCAGCTGATCTGTTATCCCAGGCAGAACACGACGAGCTGGCATCTGCAATCCTGATCACGACAAGTGAAGATTTTGCAAAGAAAGTCAGCGAAGAAGTTGAGGGATTTGTACAGGTTCTTGAAAGAAAAGCGATTATTCAGAAATCTTTGGATAATTTTGGATATATTTTGGTGGCAGAGGATATGGACGAAGCAATTGATACCGCCAACGAGATTGCTTCCGAACATTTGGAGATCGTTACCGCCAACCCGTTTGAGGTTATGACAAAGATTCGGAATGCGGGTGCAATCTTTATCGGGGAATACAGCTGTGAGCCGCTGGGTGATTATTTTGCAGGACCTAACCACATCCTGCCGACCAACGGAACCGCAAAATTCTTCTCCCCACTGTCTGTTGATGATTTTGTGAAGAAATCCAGTATCATCTACTACTCCAGAGAAGCGCTGCAACCGATCCACAAAGATATCGAGCAGTTTGCAAAATGTGAACAATTGACCGCACATGCGAACTCGATCGCAGTGCGTTTTGAAGGGGAGGAATAAGGTATGGAGATCCGCAGACTGGAAGAACAGGGTATGACCCGTAATGTACTGGTACAGCGAAATACCAAAGAGACGAAGATCACGATGAGTCTGAATCTGGACGGAACCGGAAAAGCCAGCCTGAATACCGGCATCGGATTTTTTGACCATATGCTGGATGGATTTGCACGTCATGGATTCTTTGATCTGGATCTTGCCGTAGACGGCGATCTGAATGTGGACAGCCATCACACGATCGAAGATACCGGAATCGTACTGGGGACGGCTATTAAAGGAGCACTGGGCGATAAAGCAGGGATTCGCCGTTATGGAAGCATGATTCTTCCCATGGACGAGACACTGGTACTTTGCGGCATCGATCTGTCCGGTCGCCCGTATCTGAACTTTGACGGTGAATTTACCGCAGAACGTCTTGGAGATATGGATACAGAGATGGCCAGAGAGTTTTTCTATGCGGTCAGCTATGCAGCCGGCATGAACCTGCACATCAAGGTACTGGACGGAACAAACAATCATCATATCATGGAAGCGATGTTCAAAGCGTTTGCCAAAGCACTGGATCAGGCAACGCAGATGGATGAGCGGATTCAGGGAGTTTTGTCTACAAAGGGCAGTCTGTAAAAGGGCTGAGCTGCAGACACTAGAGCGTGTCTGAAAAAGGCTTTTCGTGAGTTGCGAGTCCCAGTTTGTGGGAGATTTTATCCGAATGAGGGCGGCGTAGCGGGCTACGGCAACCGAATGAGGGTAAAATCTCCCGCAAAGTGGGGCTTGCAGATTGCGGAAATGATTTTTCAGACATGCTCTAGGGAACTCCAGGGATATATTTATACAAAAACAGAGGAATCGATGAGCATGAAAGAAAAAAAAGAAACACCGTTAAAAGCTGCATTTACATGGGATGAGTTGAAACTGAACAGTGACGGGATGGTCTGTGTGGTGGTACAGGACGATAAAAATAAAGATGTTCTGATGGTTGCCTATATGAACCGGCAAGCTTATGAAAAGACGCTGGAGACCGGTGTGATGACTTACTGGAGCCGCAGTCGAAACGAGCTTTGGGTCAAAGGGCTTACCAGCGGACATTTTCAGTATGTCCGGTCACTGTATCTGGATTGTGATAACGATACGATCCTGGCAAGGGTGGATCAGGTCGGTGCAGCCTGCCATACCGGAAGCCGCAGCTGCTTTTTTAAAGAAATTATGAAAAGCGATAATGTAGCGGAAAACAGTTGAAGATTGTCTCGATAAGACAGGACAAAACAGGTGAAATGCATAAAAAATCAACATGGTTTTCAGTTAATTGTTAGACAGAATATGTCTTGAGTATTTTAGTATTGATGCTATAATAGGATATGATTTTATTTTATTATTCTATCCTGTTATAGCATTTTTTGTGCTGTTGATGAAAGCGGAAATACTGTCAGTAAGAAAATGATACATCACAGCAGCAGCGTAACAGATATCTGGAGGAACTATGAAGATTATAATTATCGGATGTGGAAAAGTAGGTTCTGCCCTGGCAGAAGAACTGACCATGGAAAATCATGAAGTGGCGATTGTAGATATATCCGCTCAGAAATTACAGGAGGTAGGAGAGGATCTGGATGCCCTGCAGATTCATGGAAACGGATCCAGCATCAACGTTCTGATGGATGCCGGTGTGACATCTGCAGATCTTGTGATCGCAGTGACCGGATCGGATGAACTGAATCTGCTGTGTTGTCTTGTAGCAAAAAATCTGGGAAAATGTCATACAGTTGCCCGGGTAAGAAATCCGATTTACAACAAGGAAATCAATCTGATGAAAGAGAGTCTTGGCATTTCCATGATCATCAACCCGGAGATGGCAACTGCTGCAGAGATCGCACGGCTGCTTCGCTTTCCTTCGGCCATTAAAATTGATCCTTTTGCCAAGGGAAAAGTGGAACTGTTAAAGTTCCGTCTGAAACCGGAATTCCGTCTGGACGGTAAGTCTATCGTTGAGATCAACATGAAAGGGAAACATAATATTCTGGTTGTGGGTGTAGAACGGGGCGTGCAGGTATTCATCCCGAACGGTGATTTTGTACTGCAAAACGGTGATCTGGTATCGATCCTGGCATCTCCGAAGAATGCTTCCGCATTTTTCAAGTCTATTGGTTTAAAGACCAATCAGGTGAGAAACTGTATGATCGTGGGTGGCGGAACCATCGCTATCTTCCTTGCAAGAATGTTGCTGGAGATGAAAATGCGCGTTGTGATCATCGAACAGTCCAAAGAGCGATGTGAGTTGCTGGCAGATCTGCTGCCGGATGCAACGGTGGTCAACGGGGATGGTACAAGCAAGAACCTGCTGTTTGAAGAAAATCTGGAAAACGCTGAAGCGTTTGTGGCACTGACTAATATGGATGAGGAAAATATTCTGCTTGGTATGTTTGCGGAGCGGATGTCCCATGCAAAAGTAGTTACAAAGGTCAATCGTGTGGCGTTTGATGATATTACAGACGAACTGGAACTCGGAAGTCTGATTCATCCGAAATATATCACGACGGATCGGATTCTTCAATATACGAGGGCAACTCAGAACTCCATCGGAAGTAATGTGGAGACACTGTATCATATTCTGGACAGCAAGGCAGAGGCTCTGGAGTTCGTGATCCGGGAAAATTCTTCGGTAGTTGGCGTGGAACTGAAAGATCTGCGGTTGAAGAATAACCTGTTGGTGGGCTGTATCAACCGGGGCGGTAAGGTATTGATTCCACGTGGCGATGACTGTCTGATGGTGGGTGATACGGTAGTTGTGGTAACCAGTCAGAAATGCCTGCGGGACATTGAAGATATTCTGGAAAAATAGGAGAGATACGTATGAATTATCGAATTATTACCTATGTGATCGGCTGGGTACTGAATCTGGAAGCCATCTGCATGACACTTCCGGCAGTTACCGGGCTGATCTATGGAGAAAAAACATGGACCTCCTTTTTGATCACAGGACTGATCAGTGCGCTGGCAGGAACGCTCCTTGTAGTGCGTCGACCGGAAAAACCGCACTTTTTTATGAAAGAGGGATGTGTATCGGTAGCTCTTTCTTGGATAGCACTCAGTCTGATTGGCTCGTTACCTTTTATGATCAGTGGGACGATTCCGCATTTTGTGGATGCTCTTTTTGAGACGGTCTCCGGTTTTACAACAACGGGAGCCAGCATTATGGCATCTGTGGAAGATGCACCTCGTTGTATCCTGATGTGGAGAAGTTTTACCCATTGGATTGGTGGTATGGGTGTTCTGGTATTATTGCTTTCTATTATTAAGATGAGTGGTGGTTCACAGATGAATCTGATGAAAGCGGAGAGTCCGGGTCCTTCAGTCAGCCGTCTGGCACCTACCGTACGTTCTACGGCAAAGATTCTGTATACGATCTATCTTCTGATGACGGTGCTGGAGACTGTGATTCTGCTGTTATGTGGAATGCCGATATTTGATGCGCTGACAACTGCTTTTGGTACAGCCGGTACCGGAGGGTTCGGAATCAAGAATGACAGTATGGGTGGCTATAGCGTAACGATTCAGATCGTTGTTACTGTATTCATGATTCTGTTTGGTATTAATTTCAACGTGTATTTTCTGTTGCTATCCAAAAAATGGAAACAAGCACTGAAAAATGAGGAGGTACGCTGGTATCTGGCCATCATTCTGGGCGCGGTTCTTCTGATTGGATGGAATATCCGGGGAGTCTATGGAAGTATGGGAAAGGCAATCCAACAGGCTGCTTTCCAGGTTGCATCGATCATTACTACTACCGGATTTGCGACGGTCGATTTTAATATCTGGCCGGAGGTTTCCCGGACGATTCTCGTGCTTCTGATGTTTGTCGGTGCGTGTGCAGGCAGTACCGGTGGAGGTATTAAAGTTTCGCGTTTTATTATCCTGTTAAAAGCGATGAAGAAAGAGATCAAGCAGTATCTGCATCCCCGTCAGATCCGGAAAATCCGGATGGATGGAAGAGTTGTGGAACATGAAGTGGTAAGAAATGTCAATGTGTTTATGGTTGTGTATATCATGATTTTTGCGACTTCTGTGTTTATTCTGGCATTTGATAATCTGGATCTGATCACGAATTTTACGGCGGTTGCGGCAACTTTT
>ENA-OUQI01001343-OUQI01001343.1-human-gut-metagenome-genome-assembly--contig:-NODE-1343-length-15891-cov-4.943799_pt1 | contig 15891 bp, 10 predicted proteins | sample MGYA00237953_ERZ548840 | MGnify/ENA primary metagenome ERZ548840 (study PRJEB26490, sample SAMN05194690) | human gut metagenome | biome: terrestrial biome; feature: human-associated habitat; material... | reverse complement strand
TCCATAGCGTCGATCAGTTTTTCTGTACCGAATACGTTTACGTTCAGGTGATGTGCACCCTGATCGAAGTAACCATCCAGGATGTGTACCAGGTTGTTGACTCTTTCGTCATCGTCATGACCCAGTGCGCTCGGGCTGATGGTCTGTGTATTGGAGATACCATCCAGTGCCAGTTCGTATGGCAGCTTAGCAACAGAGTTCAGAGAAGCCAACAGGCCGCTCTTTTCTGCGCCGTAAGATGGGTTAGCTCCTGGTGCCAGAGGCTCTCCCAGTTTTCTACCATCCGGCAGAGTACCGGTAGCTTTACCGTATACTACGTTGGATGTAATAGTCAGGATAGATGTTGTCGGCTCAGAATCTCTGTATGTATGGCATTTGTTCAGTTTGTGCATGAATGTTTTCAGCAGCCAGATAGCGATATCGTCTGCACGGTCATCATCATTACCGTATCTTGGGAATTCGCCTTCTGTTTCGAAATCAACTACCACACCGTCTTCATCACGGATTGCTTTAACTTTTGCATATTTGATAGCACTCAGAGAGTCTACTACGTGAGAGAATCCAGCGATACCGGTAGCAAATGTACGTCTTACATCTGTATCGATCAGGGCCATCTCTGCTGCTTCGTAGTAATATTTGTCATGCATGTAGTGAATCATGTTCAGAGTATCTACATACAGTTTTGCCAGCCAGTCCATCATGGTGTCGTAATGTTCCATTACTTCATCATAATCCATGTATTCTGCTGTGATCGGTCTGTAAGCAGGTCCAACCTGAACTTTTGTCTTCTCGTCGATACCACCGTTGATTGCGTACAGTAAGCATTTTGCCAGGTTTGCACGAGCGCCGAAGAACTGAATCTCTTTACCAGTCTGAGTAGCAGATACACAGCAGCAGATGCTGTAGTCATCGCCCCATACCGGACGCATAACATCATCGTTCTCGTACTGGATAGAACTTGTTGTTACAGAAATTCTTGCTGCGTAATCTTTGAAAGATTCCGGCAGTCTGGAAGAATAAAGAACAGTCAGGTTCGGTTCCGGAGACGGTCCCATGTTTTCCAGAGTATGCAGGAAACGGTAATCGTTCTTTGTTACCATGGAACGTCCGTCCTGTCCCATACCACCAACTTCCAGAGTAGCCCATACCGGGTCACCGGAGAACAGTTCTGTGTAGGATGTAACTCTTGCGAATTTTACCATTCTGAACTTCATAACCATATGGTCAATCAGTTCCTGTGCTTCTTTCTCTGTCAGAACGCCTGCTTTCAGGTCTCTCTCGATATAGATATCCAGGAATGTGGATACACGACCAACACTCATTGCTGCTCCGTTCTGAGTCTTGATTGCTGCCAAATATCCGAAGTACAGCCACTGTGCTGCTTCTTTTGCGTTTTTCGCCGGTACGGAAATATCGAAGCCGTAAGATGCAGCCATTTCTTTCATTTCGTTCAGAGCTTTCATCTGATCTGCAAGTTCTTCACGAAGACGGAAATCAGTTCCTTTCATTCCATGTCTTTCGTAACGTTTCATATCGTAGTGTTTTTTCTCCAGCAGGAAATCGATACCGTACAGAGCTACACGACGGTAATCGCCTACGATACGTCCACGACCGTAAGTATCCGGCAGACCGGTAATGATTTTATTGTGACGGGCAACTTTCATCTCGTCAGTATAGATATCGAATACACCCTGGTTATGTGTTTTATGATATTTTGTGAAGATTTCATGCAGTTTCTCACTCGGTGTATATCCGTGTGTTGTGCAGGCTTTCTCAGCCATCTTGATTCCACCGTAAGGCATGAATGCTCTCTTCAGCGGTTTGTCTGTCTGCAGACCAACGACTGCTTCCAGATCTTTCATGCTTTCATCGATATATCCCGGGCCATATGCTGTGATACCTGAAACTACTTCTGTTTCCATATCCAGAACGCCGCCTTTTGCACGTTCTTCTTTCTGCAGCTCCTGCAGTTTTCCCCACAGTTTATCTGTTGCCTCTGTAGGTCCCTCCAGGAAAGTCTCATCTCCGTCATATGGTGTGTAGTTGCACTGAATAAAGTCACGTACATCTACAGAATTAACCCAGTTTTTACCCTGGAAGCCTTCCCACTGTTCAAACTTAGCCATTGCATATCCTCCTGTGTTTGTGTGTATTTACATTGTTATCTTTTTGTCAAGTGTAGTATAACATCACTTTTTTCAAAAAACAAATAGAAAATAATCCCAAATCCATGAAATATAGGCATGTATGCATTTTTGTACAATTTTTGGCAGATATTGTATTTATTCAGGAACAATTTCCATATCTTGTGTTTTTTATCCTTTTTTTCTGTTTTTCTTCTCTGTTTCATAAGATTTCAGTGCCTTCATGGCGATTCCGGACATCGGATAAAGCATAATAATATTAAACACGGTCATCAGACCCACGCCGACGTCTCCAAGATCCCACACCACCGTGTATGCTGCCAGTCCGCCGATAAACATCATCACCAATGCAAGTACTTTATAGAGATTCTGCGGCAGCATTCCATCTCCAAACAGATATGATATATTTGATCTTGCATAATATAAAATACCGAGAAAAGTGGAGAAACTGAACAGCCAGAGTGTCGCTGCAATGAAAATCACACCAAACTGTCCCAGATGGTAGCCCATTGCTGCCTGTAAAAGTTCCATTCCTACCGCACCTTCGGTCAGGCTTTCCGGCGTCAGAAGCATGATCATCGCCGTACAGCTGCAGATCACGATCGTATCAATAAAAACTCCCAGTGCCTGGGTCAGCCCAAGTTTTACCGGTTGATCGCTTTCTGCTGCCGCTGCCGCACAGGGGGCTGAGCCGGAACCGGCTTCGTTGGAAAACAAACCACGTTTCACACCATTCATCACCACCGTACCAAGTCCTCCTGCCACTGCCTGACGAATACCAAACGCTTCCTCAAAGATTCTGGAAAACACTCCCGGAAGGGCAGAAAAATTCATACAGATCAAAATCACAGTAATCAGAAAATAACATCCTGCCATAACCGGTACCAGCACATCAAGCACTTTTACCGTTGCAGTTTTTCGAAAAATGATCACTGCCGCAAGTGCTACCAGAACCACTGTGGTATAGATTGGCGGAATGTGAAAGGCATTATGGAATGCAGAAGTCACGGAATTGCTGATAACCTGACTGATTCCACACCAACAGATCAGTCCTGAGATTGCAAAGAGAACGGATATTCCCACATAACGTTTCTTTTTTCCTCCCCGCTTTTCCTGTATAAATCTGTGCATATAATAGGCCGGTCCACCACGGTAGCCACCATATACCGGGTCTTTTTCTTTATAGATCTGTGCAAGAGTTGCTTCCACAAAGGCCGTGGACGAGCCGATGAGTGCCGTCACCCACATCCAGAAAACCGCACCTGCTCCTCCGGCGGAAATTGCCGCAACCACACCGACTAGGTTTCCCATACCGACACGTGTAGCGGTAGAGACGATCAGTGTCTGTAATGCCGACAATGTACTGTTATGGCTCTCCCCTTCCGCCTTTCCCTTTTTTTCAAACAATGTATGCAGCATGTCCGGAAACAGACGGATGGGAAGAAATCTCGTCCGGATCGTAAACCAGATTCCTGCCGGAATCAGTATCAGTACGAGCAGGGAAAGTCGAAAAGAACTTCCTCCCGGAAGCGGAAGCACGATCCAGTCACCCCATAAAAACTGATATACTTTTTCAATTATCGCTATCATATGACTTATCCTTTTCTTTTTTTATTCTCCTGCTGAGAGGATTGGACGGATTACCTTGGAAGATTCCTGTGTTTTTCTGTTTTTCTTCGGATACTTCCGGTAATTGCGGTATTTTCTGTATTTGCGATGTTCCGGTTTTCTGATTTCTGCACCGTTATTCTCTTGACGGACTGCAACTTCTTTTACCTGCTGTTCCTGTTTCTCTTCTGTCAGCACCTTTTCTGCCACCGGAATCTCTGTGTTTTCCACATCCGGTTTCTGCTGCGCCGGATTCTGTGATTTTGTTTCCTGTTTTCTTGTGTGTACCTGCAGTCTTGTTGCCTGCACAGGATGTGCATTTCCCTTCTGCTGTTTTTTTCCATGGAATTTCTTTTGCTGATCAGGTTTTTCTCTCTCTTCACCGGATTCCTTTTCCGCTTTTTCCATTTTTTCTGGTTTTTCTTTCTTTTCTTTTTTTTCTGTTTTTGAAGGTTTTTCTTCTTCCAGATCTTCCTTTGCTGCTGCAATATCTGACGCAGTCTTCACATTTTCTCCACGTTCTGCCCAGTAACCTGTCAGGATCGCAAGACCTTTATCCTCAGACACAATATAATATGTCTCGTTTTTACCTTCATTTTCACTGATCAGATATCCCAGATATGTGGACAATTGAAAATCCAGTGCATTTTTCACACCGACTTCAACTTTTTGTAATACGATCTTTCCTTTTGTCTGATTCAGTTTTTCGTGAAGACCGAAGGTAAGTGTGGATGCGTTTTCACTGTAGAAAATACACACACAATCCTTCTTGCCAAGCTGATCCACCCCGTACATTCCGTCAGCTTTTACATTTTCATAATCTACGAGATAATATGCCATAATTTTTTCTCCATTTCTTCCATGTTTGTGAAGTACTATTCTTTCAACCGCACATTATTTTATTCTACCCTTTCCCGGCATTACTGTCAAACGCTCTGTGCATTTCTCTGCTACTTTTTTCTCTTACAGCTTTCCCAATGATCCATTGGTAAATGCCTGTATTATCATACACACCAAATGTTTATCCAGATGTACGTACTTTCGAGCGTGTCTGAAAAATCATTCCCGCAATCTGCACGCACAAAAAAGACGAATCTACTGAAAATGTATGATTCGTCTTTTTCCTTTTTCATATTGGCTGTCGATTGTTTCCATCCATCAGAACTTTCCGGATGTTCCTCCGTGGCTTCTTCCGGAAGAGCTTGTGTGTGTGGAGCTTCCGCCGGATGAACTTCCGCTGGAGCTGGATATCACTCTGGATGTCACGTTGGATGCAACCAGCACATCCGAATTCTGATACAGGCGCATACTTCCTGCCACCTGGTAATCCGCTGCTGATTCTTTTTTCCGTACACTTTTCAGTTTTGCACTCTTCGATTTTCCTATCAGTAAAGAAATCAGGAAACCAATTGCAAGGGAGATGGGGATATATACGGGATGGACTGTCCCTTTTGGCATATTATCCCCATCATATGGTTCTCCCGTATGGGCTTGGGTAAGAAACTTATCACAGCAGTCTGCAAAGTCGTTGAAGGCATCTCCATACCTTCCGCCACTTAAGGCAGGTTTGAAATCATTTACCACATATTGCAGACCTGCATCGGTAAATGCTGTGATACCAAAACCATAGGTAGTGATAGCATAGTCTCTGTCTTCCATACTGATCAGCAACAGGATACCGTCATCGTCTTTTCCGTATCCGTAGCCGTTATAATCATAGAAATCGTCTGCATAATCCTGTGAAGTCTTTCCTTCCAGGGAATCCACAGTGACTACTGCCACTTCACATTCCTGTCTTTCACTGATTTCCTCCAGTTTATCCAGCAGAGCATCTGCTTCTTCCTCATTCAGCAGACCTGCTTCATCCACAAGCAGCGGAAGCTGTCTTTCTTGCGGAATCGCGCTGCCGGCTTCCTGAGTGTTCGAACCGGAAGTTTCTGTAGTTTCCGAAGTATCGGCACCTGCCGTCTGGTCATCGCCCTGGCTGTCTGTAGCAGCCGGTTCTGCCACTCCCTGAGAATCCACGCTGCAGATAGCAGCTGCCGCATCCAGATAAGCCTCTACACAATCCACATAATAATCCTGAATGGCAAATTCATTCCAGAGTTCATTTTCCTGTTCCTCCGTCAGTGGAGCTGACTCCATTCCTGAGCTGTAGATAAACCATTCCTGATCATCGATACTGTAGATCAGCATAAAGCCCGGATCATCGGCAAACAGTCCCTTGTACACCTGCTCAGATACCGCCGGAGTTCCCATGCCCTCCGTGGTGTTAGTGATCATACAGGTAATGCGAAGTCCCGCTTCTTCCGATATTGTTTCTGCTTTTTCGTTCAGCGTCGAAATATATTCCCCCAACACATCGCTCTGATCAATGATATAGGTATTACTGTCTGCATATACAGGTATGCCGAAGAGCAATCCGAATAAAATGGAGAGTATCGTAATTTTTAATTTGTGCTTCATATTCTCACCCTCCTTCTTACATCAGTGCAATGATCCAAAGTAACAAATAGATCACAAGTCCGATGATACCGCCGCGAACCGATACGCCGATCCAGAACTGCTTTTTGTTCATCGGCAGGTTGCCTACCAGTTTTCCGCTCTGTCCGTTCATAGCGAAGGTAAATTTTTCACCATTCCAGGTGGTGTTCAGGATCCATACCGGATACAGTACATACCAGTATCTGGCATTGCATACATTTACATTACTGCTGGCCACCGTCACACGGTCCATATGAGGCAGGGTCTTTCGAAATGCATCTTCTGTAGCTTTTTTCACTCGCTCCCTGGCACGTTCCATACGTTCTTCCATGTCCATATCGTATCGATCTGCCATATATCCCGCAAGGTAAGCCGCCTGAAAAGGAACCGCCTCACGGAATTCAAAAGGTTCTATGGATTCCATCAAAGTATCATCCATTTTCCTGGATCCGTCTGCCGGAACGCGGGCGAAACTCAGATTTCCTCCACGCTGCATGGAATACATTTCGGTTTTTGTGTACTCTGTGTCTCCATTTCTCCACTTGGTGATACGCTCACCGTTATATGCGACACTTCCTTCCGCATCTACATCAAAGATCCAAAAAGGAACATAGACACCTTTCATCTCATCCACATGATTTTCTTTTTTAAATACCTTTGGAAGGTATTTTTTCCCTTTCAGATGGTTGAAATAAGCTGCCTTTGCCGCTTTTTTATCTTTCTTAAACGGAATGATATAATCCGGTTTCAGATCTCCGGCAAACTGTCCTTTCATGACAACCCTGTTTCCACAGAACGGACAGCTTGTTGCGCCGGTATTGGCATCTGCAACGATTTCTCCTCCACAGGATTGACAGGCATAGACCCGAATTCCATCTGTCTCGCCTTCCATCCATTGATTGTTGCCCATATCAGACCAGTTTTCATTGTTTCCTCCGGCATCACCACCCGGATTGCCACCGGCATTTCCTTCGGCTTTCTCCTGCATCTGCTGATACTGGGCTACTTCCATTTCCGTATCACAGTAAGGACATTTCATTTTCTGAGTCGTACTGTCAAACTCCATGGCTCCGCCACAAGAAGGGCATTTGTACTCCATCATATCTGCCATAGCTCACCCTCTCCCTCCTTTTTACGCTCTGTCCCCGAAAAAATTTTCCGGGGACAGTAGCTCAGATATTTTTGTATAATGTCGACCGCATATTATGCGGACAGACACACCGGCTTAGATTACTGATTTGGTTTTGGCTGTCCACAGAATTCGCAGAATCTTCCTGTGTTGGATGCGCCACAGCTGCATACCCAGGCACCACCGGCTGCTGCAGGATTTCCCTGTACAGGCTGGTTGTAATCCTGATTTGGAACACCTGCTCGCGGATCATAGTTGCCCTGATTCATCATTCCTGGCTGCTGGCCGTACATTCCCTGGTTCATCATGCCCGGCTGCTGGCCATACATGCCCTGATTCATCATGCCCGGCTGCTGGCCGTATGCTCCCTGATTCATCATGCCCGGCTGCTGGCCGTATGCTCCCTGGTTCATCATGCCTGCCTGCTGGCCATACATACCGACATTCATATTGCCCGGCTGACCATATGCTCCCTGATTCATCATGCCCGGCTGCTGATTGCCGTGCATTGGGGTATTTCCCATCATTTCCGGCTGCTGACCGTACATTCCGGTGTTCATGTTGCCTGCCATATTGCCGCCGGAGAGTGCTGCGATGATCTGATTACCAATCTGCTCTACTGCCATGATCTTTCCACGGTCATTTGCATCGATGTCGAAATTATGTAACTGGAAATCCATATCGTCAAACCAGGGGCTGTTGATACCGATCATCATTTTATATTTGTAAGAATATTTGTATCTTGGAGGCACATAATCTCTCATCTCGCCATTCTGATCCCGATACTGTTCTTCTGTACGATCCTGTTCCACATCCATGCGACAGCTTGTAACCTGAGAAAGATCCAGAATATCCGGATTGGTCTCTACATCCATCTTGGTGCCAATCGCAAATTTCTGATGGTTATCATCAATAAATACATGATAATTATTGTCTGCTTTCAGATCTCTGGTCACACGGAAATTACGAACTGCCTCTTTGTTCTGTTCTCTGTATGCCAGCTGTTTCTTAATATCTTCTACTGTACTGTGGCGACGCTCCTCAAACCAGGGAGACAGTTTTTTTGCACAATCCTTACACAGATTGCCGTCATCCAGTTTTCTGTTTCCTAACAGACCAATCTTCTCACCACAGATATTACATACTTTTTTATCAAATAAACCCATACCTCTTCCTCCCTTCCTGATTACTGAATATCAGATTCGTTAAAAGGATCTCCGCATTCTGGACAAAAACGCGGTGGATTTTTCGGATCTTCCGGGGTCCATCCACATTTATCACAGCGATATAACGGTGCATCCGCCGGTTTTTTTGCTCCACAGTTCATACAGAATTTGCCCTGATTGACAGTTCCGCAAGAACAGGTCCATCCTTCCGGTTCTGCTGGTTTTTCTTCTGCCGGCTTCGGTGCTCCGCATTCCGGACAGAATTTTCCTGTGGCAATATTGCCACATGCACATTTCCATCCTTCTGCAGGTTTTGGTTCCGGTTTCTTGGAACCACATTCCGGACAGAACTTTCCGCTTACTACATTTCCACAGCTGCAGGTCCAGGTGTCTGCTGCAGGTGTTGTTACCGGTGCTGCAGCTGCTGCCTGCTGCTGCGCTGCTTCTGCACGGAGTCTTTCTTCTACCTGTCTGCGGATCTCTTCTTCCTGGGCTTTTTTCTGTGCTTCTTCCTGACGTCTGGCTTCTTCCTGCTGCTGACCCATAGCGAACAGATTCTGCGGATTCATACCGCCGCCTCCTGCGTTCATGGCCATGCCCATTCCCATAAACCCTGTCATTGCACCTGCTTCATTGGATGCTGCTGCTTTCATGGCGTCTGCCTGTGCTCCAACCATAGTAGCTGCTGCCATGGTAGGATCTCTCATGATCGCGGTACGCTGTGCCTGTTTGATCATCTCCGCATCTTCTTCCGGCAAAGTTACGGAACCCAGAGCGATACTTACTACCTGCAGACCACGAAGCTGTCCCCACTTGGCGGACAGAGATTCATTCATGGCATTTTCCAGTTCTGTATTATGAGTGACGATCTGATTCGGACGTAATTCCAGATCAGATAATTTTCCAAATGCCGGCTGAAGTGCACTGATAAATTCTGTTTTCAGCTGACTTTCCAGCTCTTCTCTTCTATACTCATCCTCTACATTTCCACATACGTTGCTGTAGAACAGAAGCGGATCCGCGATACGGTAAGAATATACACCGGAGCAACGTACTGCCACGTCCACATCCAGTCCGATCTTGGAATCTACTACACGGAACGGAATCGGATTCGGTGTTCCGAACTTGTTATCGATCAGCTCTTTTGTATTGAAATAATATACTCTCTGATCTTTTCCGGTATCTCCGCCATAGGTGAATCGTTTTCCGATGGTTGCGAAGGTTGCTTCAATACTTGATCCAAGACTGCCGGTAAAAATAGATGGCTCTGTGGAAGAATCAAAGGTAAACTGTCCCGGTTCTGCACAAACTTCAACAATTTTACCCTGTTCTACGATAATCATACACTGACCGTCTGCAACAGCGATTCCACTTCCGTTTGTAATAATGTTATCGCTGCCTTTTGTGTTGGAGGATCTTCCTGAAACACGTTTCTGTCCCTTTTTTACCATTACATCTTTATCCATGGAATCGCAGTAGAAAAACTCCTTCCACTGATCTGCCATTACGCCGCCTGCTGCGCCCATAGCTGCTTTTATAAGTCCCATACAATTTTCTCCCTTCTTTATACATAGTTTTTCGTAACTGTTCAGTGCCTTCACAGTCACGAGCCAAAATGCATGTAAAATCACCTTCGGTGACGCATTTTGGCTTGTATATCTCGGGATCCTGGCATAGTCATACCAAAACACCTTGCAAACCAGTGGCTACTGACAATTACATCTTTTCCTTTTTTTGTAATATTATTATTACAGATATCTTATTGTCAGTCACTAACACTTGTGATAGCAAATGAAATACTTCTTGATATTTTATAATGTCTGCCAATCTTTCAATGTGCTTACGACCAGCTTACTTTCCAGCACTGCGGCCAGTAATTCTTCCTTACAGGAATAGCCGGCTTTTGCTATCATATCCTGAAAATTCCATCGAACTCCTGCTGCCGAACAGTTCATCTGTTTCCCAATCTCCGAATAGGAATAGCCTTTGATATACAGTCTCAGCATCTCCAGCTGCCTGGGACTGATCTCATCGCTTTTCATCCACTTCAGTTCCACGGCCGGCGCCTTGTCCGGAAAGACATGTTCTCCCTCCAAAGTCCGGTCGATCACCTCCATAATTTCTTCCTGTCCGTGATCCTTATACCACAGACTGTCTGCGCCCTTCTCTTTTGCCCGTGTAAGGATCTCCGGATCCACCAGAGATGTGATCACGATGATCTTCACTGCCGGATGTTGTTTTTTGATAGTTTCTGCAGCCAGCAATCCGTCATGGTTCTGGAAGGTCTGGACGTCCATCAGGACAAGATCCACCACCGTATGATTACAGTAAGAAACAGCCTTTTCTCCGTCGTTCAGAACGTCCACCAACAAGAATCTTTCATCCCCCTGCACCATGCTGGCAAAATACTTCTGCATAATCTTCTGGTCTTCCACAAGTAACACTCGTATTTTCATTTTTCATCACTTTCCTTTTTATTCTTCTTTTAACTGTTCCGTATCTTCACAGGTACTTTCTCTGAACTTTTGATCTCTCTGTCTTTTTCATGAGACAGTAACAGAATCAGTTCAAACTCAGGCGAAAAGATCACCTGCATCTTTCCTCCTTCCCGCTCCACTGTTTTTCTAAGAGATGTCAGTCCTCCGCCCTCCTGGGATCCTTCTGCGGGTTTCTTTCCATTGTTGGTGATCTGTACCTTACAAAGCACTTTATTGTTTGTTATCTTTACAAACACCCTGGTTCCACCGGCGTGCCTTGCACAGTTGGTCATACATTCCATAATCGCCTGGTCGATCAATAACTTCTGATATTCTTCCTCCGGCATGCTTCCGGTGACAAATACAGTGATTCCAAGCTTTTCTGCCTTTTCTGTGATGGACTCTTTATTCTCGTCCTGTACTTCCTCCATATTTCCCAGCAAAATCTGTGCCGTCTGCCTTATGGTCTTTAACTGCCCTTTCATTTTCTCCGGTTCCGCTTCCTCTTCCAGAAGCTGCCGGACCGCCAGCAGGCTTCGTCCGAAGCTGTCATGGATACGGATCTTCATAGCCAGAGTTTCCTCTTCCCTGATCTGATCATCGATGCATTCATACATTTTTCTTATTTCTTTATTCAGCCGGATAAGTTCTTCATTGCTTTTCTGAATCTTCTCACTGTTAAAATAAAGATTGGTCACATCCAATGCCAGCACCTGTATATAACCCTGCAGACTGGGATCCTCCAGTTTTTCCTGGCGAAAATCCCATACGGTACCATTCGGAAAATAATACAGATTTTTCTTTTTCCCTACTTTTGAGATTCCGTTGGAATATTGTTTTGCCTCCAGTGCTTCTTTTAAAAGCAGATAGCTTTGCAGATTCTCTCCGGTAAGCATATAGCCTAACTGGTACATTTTCTCATTACATAATACGATCTGTCCAATGCCATCACAAAAACAGATTCCGCACTTCAGATGATCCAGGGTCTGTTTGATGGAGTATACAGACAATTCTTTTTTGTATTTTTCATCTTCGCGCCGGATACGACAAATCAGATAACCGGTATCTGCAAAAATGAGAAAAAAAAGGATTCCTGCAGGCCAACCGGCTGCAATATGTAGAAGCTTGTTTTTCCCTTCCCAAATAGCCAGATAATCACTCAGCAGATCCGTAAGAATTCCATAGGTGACACTCAGCAAAAGAAAATTGACAGCCATAACCTCCACTTTCCGCTTTCTGGAATGCTGAACACACAACAGCCTGATCTCCACCAGGATCAGAAGAAAAAACGCAACCAGAATCATTTCCTGGACAAACATACCGGATGTTTCAAAGGATTTCATCGTTGCCTCCTTTCTCTGACAGTTGCAAAGCCAGAAACCATTCTTTTTCTTCTTCCTGTTCCATATGTAACAAAGGATATTTTTCTTGCAGACTCTTCGTCTGACAATCACCCTCCAGGTTCACCGAGATTCGAAGGACACCATTCAGTTCTGTCAACCGATAGAAAAAAGAGCCGCCCTGTTTCAGAAGCAGTTCTACGATCTGCTCAAAGAAATCATAAGCTCTCAAGACAAGTTGTGCCGGTAAAGTTTCTTTGCCGGTTTCTATATAATACTGTCCCTGAATCTCACAAAAGACCAGATTACTGCAGGATTCCCGCAGGCTCTGGATCAGTTCTTCTTCCTTTAATTCCTTACCTTCCAGTGCGGAAAGTGTCAGATTCTTCCTTCTTTTCAGATAAGACCCTACGATCAGGATTTTCCCCAGAAGTCTGTGATATTCCCTGTGATCCGTACACTGTTCCAGCTGATCCACATATCCGGCGATCTGTTGAAATTGTTCTGCCGTCTGCTTTTGCATCAGATCGTAAAGCCGGTTCTTTTCTTCTGCCTGTTTTCTCTCTTTTTCTTTTTGATATTCCAGCTTCAAAAGCTGGTTTCGATCCCTCAGTTCTTCGCGAAGCTCATAGAGACTTTCATAAGCAGCTCGATGCTGACGGATATCTTCGATCCAGAAAGCATACCCTCCATTGATAGGGATACTGTTCAGACGGATCCCTTCTTTTTCATATCCCGGATTCTCCAGTGCTTCTTTCACCTCTTCTTTATCCAGCTCGATTCCGTCACCGGTTGTATAACGGATGTTCAGATTCCGGTCACTGATCTGTGCATTGATTCCCCTGGAAGCCTGAAACAATTCTCCGTATCGGTTATTTACCAGAATCAGACCACACTGAATGCAGCTTTCAAAAAGAGCGGCGATCAAAAGGCAACAGGCCGCCGCCATATCTCCTGCAATGATCTTCAGATGTGGGATACGGAAAATATTGGCAATGCACCAGATAAAAAACAGTCCTAATGGCACAAAGGGAAGCCATATTTTCTTTTTCCCGGGGTTTCTGCATTTTGCGATTAATATGCCCAGCATAGTAAGAAAACCGATAGCGATCCATGCCACACAAAGCACAAATCCCGGACCATAAAAATACTCATCATCTGTCCATGGCTTTTCTGCCGGAAAGCGGAATACCAGCTGATGAAGATCGTTGGTCATAACAAGCAGGATCACGCCCACTGTGATCACCAGGAAAATACCGGTCCATTGTCTCCTCTTTTGATTTTCACTTTCTCTCATCTTCAATGCCGCAATCACACTCAGAGATGGAATAGCCAGTAGCGGGACATAATATCCATACCAACTGTAACGCCGCAATACCGGTTCATAAAATACATTGTATTTCAGAGTACGGATAACAAACCAGAAAATCATAAGAGATGCAATACCACACAGGCATCTTCGTGCTGTCCTGTTGACGATCCTTCGCTGAAGGGAAATTCCCCAGACACAATATAAAGTGATATACAAGTATGCCCTCGTCAGTTGAAAAAAAGCTACCCAGCCTGATTCTCTGTTCGTTGGAAGATGACGGCATATTATGGCAGTGATTATACAACCACCGGCAAGGAGCAGATTCCGGATTTTTTTGATTTTTTCTGTTTTTTCATTCATCTGATTTGTAGAATTCCTCTCCTGATAATGCTAAGGACTTTTGTCCTTGCTTAATGACTTCATGGTAACTGCTCTACGTCACACAGTTACTTTAAGTATATACATTATACCGTATCTTCTCTCTATATCTCAAGTCATAACAGACACCCGCGAACAGCAATCAAAATTGGTCCACCGGACCAATTATTGATATGCAATGCAACAAAAAGATCCCGGTGAAAATAGATTTCATCAGGATCTTTCTTCGTTTTCTTCTCTTACATTCTCTTTTTTGCGGCCCGGATCAGTTTCTCCAGCCCTTTGTTGCATTCTCCGATGGGCACATCGGCGCAGATCACCTTTTTACATTTTTCCATAACCTGCAGTGCTTTCTGCAGATGCTCCTGAGTGATCTGGCAAAAAGGTTTCTCTGTGATCACCCTGGCGGCTAGCAGGCGGGCTAACTGATAATCCACATCGTTGGTGTACAGGATGCCTGTTGCAAAGGGGATATTATCCTTTTGTAATTTTCTGTAGATGGGTATTCCCCTTCCGCATCCGGCGATCACGAAGACCTCCGGCTCCCCCTCAACCTTTGGAAGCTCAATGCTGCCAAATCTTGGATCATAGAATCCGTTTTCGATTCCGTATAATTCCCGGATGGTCTGTTCTTCAAAGATCTGTTCCGGAGTTCCGTAATAACAGACATGATCTCCTTTTACGCAAAGGATCTGATCTGCAATCTTCTGGGCCAGATCGATCTCATGGAGAGACATGATCACGGTTATGCCCTTTTCTTTTGCCATAGAGCGGAGAATGGATAACAGTTCCAGCTTATGGCGGATATCCAGAAAAGAGGTAGGCTCATCCAGCACGATGATCTCCGGTTCCTGGCAGATAGCTCTTGCAAGAAGGACTCTCTGACGCTGCCCGTCACTGATGGCATTAAAATCCCGGCTTCCCAGTTCTTCCGCATGGACGATCCGCATGGCCTCATCCACTTTATCCTCGTCTTCCCGGCTTAAGATACCCAGGCGACCTGTATAAGGATAGCGACCGGTTGCCACGATATCATGACAGGTCATCAGCTCCGGCCGCATGCGTTCTGTCAGAACTACCGCCATCCTGGTGGAAAGTTCTTTGTAAGAAAGCTTGTGCAGATCATTTTCTTCATACAAAACCTTACCGCCTAGTATCTTCAGCTGTCGGGTGATACTCTTTAAAATTGTTGATTTTCCGGATCCGTTCGGTCCGATCAGTGTGACAATCTCTCCTTTATGGATACCTACCTGAATCTGATCGATCAGAGGCTTTCCGTTGTATCCCACCGTCAGCTGATCCAGATGAAAATAATATTCTCCCATGTCAGTTTCCTTTCTTCCGGTGCAGCATCATGAAAATAACCACCGGCGCACCAAATATCGAAGTCACGGTACTGATATTCAGTTCCAGCGGTGCAAATGCCATACGCGCGATCAGATCACACATCATACAGAAGACACCGCCACCCAAAAATGTGGCAGGAATGACGATCAGTGGCCGGGAAGTTCCAAGACTTCTCTTTACCAGATAGGGAACAGCGATTCCCACGAAAGAAATCGGTCCGGCAAATGCAGTCACACATGCAGAAAGCACACTGGAAGTCAGTATCAACATAATCCTGAAAAAGCGAATATTCACACCCATACTCTGGGCATAGGCTTCTCCCAGCTGGTAAGCTCCGATCGGCTTGGACATGAAAAATGTAATAAGGATCGTCACTCCGATGACAACTGCCGCCACCTTCACATTGCTCCAGTTCATACCTGAAAAGCTTCCCTGGCTCCATCCGTGAAGATTGACAATATCCGAGTCCTCTGCAAAAGTCACCACAAAATCCGTAACAGCTGAAC
>ENA-OUQI01001328-OUQI01001328.1-human-gut-metagenome-genome-assembly--contig:-NODE-1328-length-16004-cov-23.949025_pt1 | contig 16004 bp, 16 predicted proteins | sample MGYA00237953_ERZ548840 | MGnify/ENA primary metagenome ERZ548840 (study PRJEB26490, sample SAMN05194690) | human gut metagenome | biome: terrestrial biome; feature: human-associated habitat... | reverse complement strand
AAAAGCAACTAATATTTAAAACCTTGCCGCCGGAAACGGCGGCTTAAAGTTAGAGCAGTACGGATAGTTTACCGTATACGACCAAAAGTGAATCTACTCTCATATATTGACTGCAGGAACCCACAGCAGTGCTAAAAGGCAACAAGAAAGGCTCCCACTCTCAAACAATTAAGTCTGAAAATAGGAGCCTTCCACTTGGGATTAGCTTAGCACTGCTGTCCCTACAGTAAACATATTTAATTAATATTCTTTCTTTGATTTTTCAAATCATAATAATCTCGGATTTGTCCTATTGTAAAACCTTCTGGAGCTCACTACTATCACTCTTACTGCCTAAAAGCAATTCATAGTATCGGAGAATCCGAGGTGCCAACGGTAGATAATTATCTCCCGTCGAAACCATTTCTTTTACTTCGGTTTTTTCACCTGGAAGAACAAAACCACACCTGTCAGCTCCTGTTAACAATACATATGACAATAACTGATGACTATCTGATCTATCTGGTCTTCCACTCAATTTATACTTTGCATCTATTACTACGACTGGCTTATCTTCTTTGTAGATAATTATATCTGGAATGCAAAATGACATCAGATGTATTCCCTTTTCAGCATCATCTACATTATCAATATCCTTCTGTAAGTATAATTTTTTTGAATACTGCTCAACACGATACTCACTTCCCTTTAAAGCCTTCTTTAGCTCCGTTCTAGCATAATACTCAAATAATGTTTCCATATTAATTGTGTATGGAATTGTATATACAAATCCCTTTTCATTTTCGCCATTCTTTTCATTATGGCTCTGAAAATTCAATGATAAAATCGCCCTAGCTTGTTGAATAGCTGGCTTATAATAAGAATACAATCCACCAACATTTGATGAGTTAATATCTGTATTACTTATATTGGTTACTTTTACATGCCGCAAACTATTCAAGCAAAAATTTATTTTTCCATTTACCGATGCTTCACTTGAAAACTTTTCTTTTAATATTTTCTTGCTCTTTAGCAGCGCTGCTTTTACAATTCTGTTTTCAATATTATCATCAGTAAAATCTACGTAACTGCAATAAAATTTGTCACTCCGACCTCTTGCTGTATTATGCTTTATATTTTTACTAACATCTATTTTTCCGCGTATTTTTGCTGTTAAGTTCTCATCATGATAAATAAGAGTTTTCTTCAATCCCTTCTTACATAAGGCATGACAAGAATTTATATAACTTAATGCAAACAATATTTCCGCATCAATATTTGCATTCTGAGGGAGACGAATTAATGGCTGATCATAAAAAATATGAAATAAATATTTATTATCAGCAGCTAATTCATCCATATATACTTCGTATTCATCATCCAACATCACAGTTTCAAGCATCGTCCATGGATCTAATCCATAACTTGACGATATGATTAATACATGCTCTTTGCCATTATCTTGTATTGGCACACCATTTCTATCATATAATCGTCCAACACCAACCTGTCCGCTTGTCCATAAATTGTCATTGTATCTATGTATGCCAAAATTTATTTCTGGGCGTAGAAGATCAATCCTTCCCCAAAAACCAGCTTTTTCATCAACCTTTGACCAATCAGTAAGATGGTGAGCTATTATTTCTTTTGCCATAATTCATCACCTATTTTTTAATAACCGAATTCTTTACGTAGATCATCAAGAAATTTTCCAATATACTCATTATCTATTGTCGCATTTGATTTCGTAAGATTACCAAATTCCTTTACATAAAGCATAATGTTCTCGCTTAACAATTCAATCTGTTCTTCCCCACTGCCTGCAGAATGAATCTCAGAAACCACATGTTCCAATGGTACTAGATTTTCCGTAACATCAAGAATACCATCTTTTACATATTCCCTAAGGATTGGAATTACTTGGAAAATAAAATGCTCAATTATTGCATCCTCATAGCCTCGTTTTCTATCTCTTAAAAAGTATGTGTGTCCTATACGCACATCGCTTTTCTGATACTCATTATTAAAGAATCGGCTATCATCAAAAATTCTTTGAACGGCATCAAAAAGAAGAAGTTCTATAGAATTCTCATCAGTATTTCCCGATACATTCTGGTAACATTTCATTACAATATCTCTATTTGCAGGACTATCAATAAAGATAAAACGTCTTCTTATTGCATAATCGATGGCATCAATTGACTTATCCGCAGTATTCATTGTTCCTAAAATGAACAAGTTCTTTCCAAGAACAATATCTTTTGTAATATCACCTGTTACATTATTCTTTACTTCATAAGGTGTCGATACCTTGCTATTGCGATATTCTAGGCCATATATGAGTTCTCCAAATACTGTTGCTAAATTAGCTCGATTAATTTCATCAACAACAAGATAAAACTTAGGCTGTGGACCGCCTGCAGCATTATCCGCTGCTGCTTTTGAAAATTCTGCAATTTTGCCAAGAATACGATTAACACTTTCGTAACTTGGTGTAGTTTGTCCCGCAGGTATTTTCACCTCTATTCCTCTGATAAAATCTTCATATCCATAAGAAGGGTGAAACTGAACAAGATCCCATCCACCTGTTGTAAATTTTGTAGAAGAAGTCGGATTAGCATAATCAGCATCAGTTAGCTTATATTGATCAAGATCATTTGATATGTCCTCTTGAGAAGTAAAAGCTTTAGTTAACGATGACGCGCTTGGATTAAGTTGAGATAACACAAATTTTTTACTTTCAAAAGTTTTAGATGTTCCAGGAGGTCCCTGAAATATCATTTGCCTAATTCCAATATTCTCCATTATTTTTTGATAATCTTTCAAATCGACCATTTTCAGCACTCCTTTAATCTTAATTGTTTTCTTTGTTACGCTTGATATAGTATATAAATCCTCATATTCTTCTATCGTTAATGTTGTTTTTCCTGACACTAATGAATCGAATTTGTTCTTATCTACTTCAATAACATCATCCACTCCATACCACAAAAGTCTCAGATTCTTTATCTTCTCACCATAGTATGCCAGCCTATTGTCATCACCTTTAGGTGCCGTTTGAGCTCGTCCTTTCAGCATTTGTTTCACTTCTTCTAGATAACGATACTCTAAATCAATCAACTGATACAATTCTGTATACTCTGGATCTGTTCCCATAATCAACGAAATATTAGTTTGATACAATTCCAAATACCTACTTACGAGTATATGAACTGCAGACATTATATTTACAGTATTATGTTGAACCCCTAATTCTGATAAACTTGGATTAAAACCGTGGTTTCTAAAACCACTTAATGGAATCAATTCAGAATCTTGTCTTCCATCACTATAAGAAACCACATATTCTTCTGTATCATTCTGTAATGCATAACGCCCTGTAGCCGCACTATCCAATGTATAATAAGCGTGTGTTCCTGAAATTTTCCCGCCTCTAACTGTTTCGTACATAAACCTATTAGCTTTGCTTTTCTCTACAAGATATGCAGCTTTATCGACTGGTGCATGCAAGCTTTCAATGTATGCCAGATTCGTATTCTGAAGTAACGATCCCAAAAGAACATCATGAGGAAATACTCCATTTAATATAAGTGCATCGATAATACACTCCATCATTCCTCTGAAATCTATACATTTTGCAGGAACAATTGTATTAAAATAGTAATTTCTAGAGTCCTCAAGAGAAAAAGTTGTTATATTAGTGTTCTGTCTTACGAGCTTTTTGGTTATTGATGTGATTGGGCACAACCCGGCAACACCTACATTAACACTCAAATTGACTTGCTCAATAAAAGAGTCTGGAGAACTTTTCAAAAACCCCATCGCATACAAATCTTTCAAATAAGGTCCTATTTGAAATCGTATTTTCTGCCGAATATTATCTAAAATAAAATGTACATTTCCTGCACGAGATACTATATACATTCCATGTCCTGGTATATACTGAGTTGGATCAATTCCCGGCTCAGCTTGAAAATAACTTAATATATAGTCTTCTACCCTATCATAAATATCTATAACCAAGTTCAACGCTGAAGAGCTAATATAAGGGCGATAATAACTTCTAATGACTTCCTTATCTGCTTTTAACTCTTTCAAATAGCTCATTCTTCTGCGCACTGCTAAATCGAGCTCATTTCGAGCATCAAGCGTATTTTCCGTGAATATAAATATCACATTTTCAGGAATATTCATTTTACTTCCATTTGAAAGTTCAACGTCTTGGTTACGATACTCCATTGCATATAGTAAATTACCAAGCAAGCTACTTGCATTTGCTCTATTTATATCATCAAAAATCACACAATATTTATCACTCTTGCCCCTTGCTAGGTTACACAACTTCATAACACGCTTTTCTGTATAGGAAAGACTTATACCTCCACTCGCTTTTACTTCTAATCCATACACAATATCATCGAATTCCATCGAAGGATGAATCTGTATAAATTCACATTGAGCGGTGCCATTTACAAACTTCTCAATCTCACCTGCATCATCCATCGGATTTTGGGCAAAAGCATCTTTTTCAGTCATATTCTTTTTACACATATAATATGCAACTGCACGCGCAAAAAAAGTCTTTCCAGTTCCCGGGCAGCCACGAATCAATATATTTGACATAACGCCTCCACACTATTCTTCTTGTTCTAATATTTTTTGTACATATCGAGCTAAAAAATAGGAAATTTTGGGTGGAACTGCATTTCCTATTTGCCTACTTATCTCTCTTCTTGTGCCATAGAAAACAAAACCATCTGGAAAACTTTGTATACGAGCTGCCTCTCTAGGACTTAATGTTCTATCTTCATCTGGATGAATAAATCGTCCACCCGCTGGCGTATCAAATCTTGTGGTGATTGTCGCAGCTGGTTCATTCCAAACTAATCGTCCATAAGATCCACTATGAACAGAATTAATTTCTTCATCAAGATAAGCATAGTTTTGACCATTGTCTATCTTATGCATCCTCTCTATTGCTTTTTTAGAGTGATGCGATTGCGTATGATTTGTAAGTTTGACGTTATCACATGCAAGATATCTCTGATATTGATTTTGAGGTATTGGATTCGGAATCACTCCACTTTCAGTTACTACCGGCAAATTACCAATTGCATCTCTAACAGTAGTTGGCTCAAAATAATCTGGATAATCTAATAATATTGATTTTTTTGTTTCTTCCCAAATTCCTTCAAAATCCAAATCCATAATAGTTGTACCAATAATAATTAATCTCTCACGCTTTTGTGGTATTCCAAAATCTACAGCCTTAACAATCTTATGAAATATATTATAAGGAGCTCCTTCATTCAGTTCTCCATCAGAAAAAATACTTATTATCTCGTCAAATATTTTTCCTTTCTGCATAGTCTGCATTCCCTTAACATTCTCCATTACGAATATTTTCGGTTTTACAGTTCTAACAACATTATAATAATGTTTGAATAAGTAGTTTCTAGGATCATCAATGAATCCCTGTCTTATTCTAGCTCCAGCCATAGAAAACCCTTGACAAGGAGGACCCCCGATAATCACTTCTGCATCTCCTAATTTAAATACTCCTGCAGTATCAATATTCTTTATATCATCGACAAGAACATCTATTTCAGGGTGATTAATTTTGTAGGTATTTGCAATCGCCGAATCAAATTCAACAGCTTTATTAATTGAATACCCAGCTTGAAGAAAGCCCAGTGACAATCCTCCACATCCGGCAAATAAATCTATTACATTCATTCCTACTCAGCACCTCCACTTGTCCTATATCTGAACGCAAAAGTCTTTATATATTCACTTTCCTCTTTTGTTAAACCAAACAAATCATTCACATATGTATCTATGGCGTGAATTTCCTTTATACATTCTCTATGCTTATACTCATATTCTGTTTGTTTTGTTCCTACATATACTTTAGTATCCTCTAATCTTTGTCGCAGATTATGGGCAAGATTTACAGTTTCCTCATACTTATCGTTAAATGGTGCCATAAAACCATTCAGTTCTTTGCTTACGTGCCAACAATCAGAAGTACTTATCCAATACCACCAGAATAAAGATGAATTAATCAAACAATAGCAGTAATCTGCCTCCTCTTTACTTTCAAAACTAAATATCTTGTATTCTGGATCATCAACCTTTTCTCTATATGCCTTCATCCAGAATGCTTCACGCCTATTTAAATAGACCGATTCATCCCCGTTTCTTGATACTTCATAAACAGATTTCATCTTCTTAGCATCAGTTATCTTCTTAAAAATAGCTATATCTAATTCTGTTCCAAGCTTGGGAATACAATTATCTAAATAAAAAGCGTTCCGAATCACTTGGGTATTCTTAAATAGATTTTTTCTTTCTTCCTTATACCAATACTGATAATTTCCTGTATATATTTTTTTCCTATCCTTCTTTTGTTTACCAATCAAAATGCATAACTTTTGGTGAACAGAGTCAAATAAACAATCAGGTCTATCTGCATAACTTAAAATATACTGTTCTGAGACCATATCAAATAATTCATCGCGTAATGTTGACATTCTCGGTGTCGAAATATATGAAAGTGGAATAATAAAGCCCATACTCCCATTTTGAGATAGTTGATTGGTAGCATTAATAAGCACATTTGCATAAATGTTTCCATACTTTTTACTAAGCTGTAATCCACTTTTAAAATCTTCTACATATGGCGGATTTCCAACAATAATGTCATATGTAATCCCCTTTGTTTCACTAACAATATAATCATATGAATAAAAATTGGGATTCGTGATGTTTGCTAATCCATCTATAGCGTAAGCTCCTACTTTTCTTAAAATACAAAGAAGAATTCTAATTTTTGCTATCGCTATTGATTCCTCATTAATATCATTTCCAAATATTGTTCTTACTGCTTCATGGACCATGTGTAAAGGTATCTTTTTATAATGTCGACTCAAAGCATCTATTTTCATCTCCAGAGCAACTAGCAAATACTCTCCTGAGCCACATGTTGGATCAAATACTGTTTTTCGCGTAGCAAACGATTTATACGGTATATCGGACAAATCTTCTTGCCCAATATTATTCGGCTTCAACTTTCCATATGCAGATTTAATACTATTTACGACAATAAAGTGAACAACATCGCAAGGAGTATAATAAACACCCTTGCTCTTTCTAATTGACTCTTTCTCATTAAGTTTTGATAACATATTCTGCGTTTCAGAATATGAATACTTCATATCATCTTTTCTAAAGGTATATTCGTCCGTCTTTCCAGCAATCTTTATTAATTCATCTGAAACTAAATCTAATTCAGCCTGATTACATATTTTTTCCGCATATGAATATGCCAAATTCAATGCATTATCTATATACATATCTATTTCCACCTCGCCTTATAAAGCGCTCTTCCCACTATTCACCCATTCATCCAACTCTGAACGTTTAAATTTCCATAGTCTACCAATCTGGTGTGCAGGAAGGTCCTCTTTCTGACGTATCCATTTTCTCAATGTTACAGGCTTGATGTTTAAATATTCTGCTGCATCTTCTAAACTAATATATCCTTCATCTACTCTTTCGCTCATTTTTATTCCTCACAAAAATGTAAAATACATCGCTAATATAATATCACTAAACGCTCACTTCTTCAAGATATTTACTAATGCCAAGTTGTATTTATTGATATTTTTTTATAATTCAAACTCTTTTTTCATATTTAATTATATTAATATATATTCATTGATATACACTGATACTTTTTCTTCTCTTCACGAATCTTTATAAAAAAAGAACCCGACGCATAATCGGATTCCTTCACGTATTTCTATGCAATTTAATCCTCAACCTTCCTAATTCTTGGCTTAGGAGCCGTTTTCTTCTCCAACCAAGGTAACGTCGCATTGATCCAAATGCAAAGCTCTATCATCACTGCTATCCCCAAGATAATAATCTTCAAAATTATCCTTACAGGTGTATTCCCTATATAATCAGCAAATACCCAAAACAAAGCTGTAAACATTACTACTCCCGCCATACAAGGTATTACTGCAATAATCGGTTTTAAACTCAGATACCAATACAGTGCTACAAATGCAGCACACAGTCCAAATGTCATCCACCAGTCTACTTGACGGGTAGCACACCATTTTACTGGGTTTCAGGCTTTTGTAGTACTACTCGAATTCGTTTCACAGGAGTTTTATTCCGATAATTTTAATAGCGTTTTCGCTATTTTGGGTCGCTATATTCGCAGGCATATTTTTTACTGTCATAAAAATTGTACTCAAAACGTACTCATGCATCAAGCCAATAATTTATTCTGATATACAAAAGTTATCTCTCGTTATCGCATTCGTTCCTGAATTCTTCTATCAACTTCTCAAATCCTTCCACGGACATTTTACTATACATTTTGTACCAATATTTCTTTTGAAACAGCAGCACTTTATGTACTGAAAGTTTACATACTTTTATAACAAGCCAACGATGTCTTCTTTGAATTTTTTTATCTTTTTCTTCCTTAAATGACATCCTGACAAACAACAATTCATATTTCGAATAAAGCTCAAGTATATATTCTAACGGTATAATTAGTATTAAATACACAATGGGAATCATAAAACTAATAAAAGTATTTAATGCATCCAGTTCTTTATATTCATGTATTCCAATCTTTATAGTCTCGTATAGTATCCAAAATCCTGCTACTGCAAGAACGATATCTAACAATTTATGTACTTTCTCATATTCCTCTTTTCGCTCTGCAATTACATTCATCATTACGATCATTGTAATAATTGGAATAATTGCCAATTCGACCCATATGTTGAAAGTAAATGTGCTAATAATGAATTCCAAAATAGCCGTTAATTTCAAATTGTCTTTTAAAACTTTTCTAATATATTCCTCATCTGCCTCTTGTGAAACAGCATTCATGCAATATATCAAACCAGAAAAGAGAAACCAGACTATAATATCTTTAATATAAACGTTATCCCAAAACGGTAAATGATAAAATATTAGAGTTATACCCAAAACATAAAGTAAAATAATACCCCAAAGTATTCTTAACTTCTTACCAAAGAATATTTTTACAACTTTCCAAAACGCCTCTCTAATCTGTCTATGCACCATTGCATACACAAAGAAAATAAAGGCCCAGATTACAGTTGCCCACTCCCTAGTTGATAAAATTCCCATATAGATTTTATTCCCCAATCTGAAGTCTATTCTATTGTCGTTTAACATCAATATTAGTAAGCATCATACATAGTTTAACTGCCATAATACTTACACTCACTTTAATTTGCTGTTGCAGTCAATCTTGCCGACTACTATAATCAGAACATGGGTGCTACCATACAACGGTAGGCGGTTAGGCCTTCAACAGAGGGACTGTGACCCTCTGATTACATAGAAACCCTTACGGGAATCCACTGAAAAGGAGGGCTAAGCCAATGAGTATTGTAGATTTTATCGCAGTAGTGGGCTTCGGCTTAACCTGCTTTAGTATCGAATACACATTCGGTAAGGATAATCATAAACCACAAAAATAGCCGCCCCAGTCTGGTAAACTAAGCGGCAATTTTTGTCTAACTTTATATCGGACTAACCGTCTATCGGTAGCACTCTTTTTCTATAATCATATTATCACGCTTCAATAGAAATGTCAAAATTTTTCTGATCCCTGAGAATCATCTGCAACTTCGATAATCTGCAATGCCCTTTTCACTTCATCAGTTTCCACCAATACATCCATACCGTACATACCAAATCCTGATGCACCATGCATAGAGACACTTGCAACTGCTTCCTGTGAAAAAGCAGCAATTCCATGTTCTTTTAATAATTCTACAATTCTTCCCGCTTCTACTATGTCTTTGGCATTGTAGATTTTTGTACAACCCAGCTTTGACGTTGGAATATCTCTTTGCTCCCCATTAACCGAAATCCATCGCCTCTTCCTGTTAAAATATGATAATACCCTGAGAACAATAAATGCCACGATTGTGATTCCACCCAGAAAAAGTAAGGACAAATATATCGTTTGCTTCTCAGTTGCCCCCATTCTTCCCAAGCATATACCATAAAGCACTGAGAAAATTCCTGCACAGATCACACTGGTGAGAAAATCTCTCCATAGTGCCTCTCTCTGAGACAGACCTTTATCCCAGATACCATTATGTACCATATAAGAAACGCATATACAATTCCTCCCACCAGAGCAATTAACGTTTCTCCCAGCACCAGACGAAGGTTTACTGCCAATAGGAGCTGTATGATAATAACTCCTATACTGATTAGGAACATCGATGCAAAAGCAAGATTTTCGGCTTTTAAGGCTTTTTGCTTTACCCACTCTTCATAATCAGCTACTTTGTTTAATGTTTCTTTCATCTCTTTGTTCATGGTCGAACTCCTTTCTCCATCCAGGAGCTCTTTTATTTCAATGTCATAATAATCAGCAAGCTCAACCGGTATACTAAGATCTGGCATATTTGATCCTGTCTCCCATCTGGAAACGGTTCTTGCCGAAACACCAAACTTTTCTGCAAGCTGTTCTTGTGTAAGATTATTTTCCTTACGGCATTGTTTCAAAAAAGCTCCTATCTTTTTTGTATCCATGTTTCTACCTCTCTTTCACTTACAGCTTACCAAGTATTTCAGAAAATCCCACGACATAAACCAAGAATCACCTGATTTTCGACCGGACATTGCGTGTCTGGTACAGATTAATCCATTTCAAACAGAAAATCTTCGTAATCTTTAACGTAATACCTGATACTTTTTCGCCCTTTTTGAATGATAATATGACCCTCTGCTTCCAGTTTTTCTTTTTGTTTCCGGGTACCGCCTGGATACTTTTCATTCAATTCACCATTTGCTTTCAGTGTTCTCCAGTAAGGCGTTTTATCTTCCAATCTCTGATGGCTTGCCCATGCAGCAATAGATACAAAAATTCCGGCAGTTATAGGTTCCGTAAAATCTGCACCATTCTCTTTCGCAAAAAATTCCCTTATCTTTCCAACTGTAATCACTTTGCCATATGGAATTTTTTTCATCACTTCATCATAAGCAATGGGTGGTGCAAAATACATCCTGTTTCCACCATATTTCTCAATGCTCTTTTCATACGTAATTATCTGGAACTTTGGCATATCTTTATTATCATGCAACATTGCATTAAAATCCTTCTTATCTTCATTAGCCATATCCGCCACCTCCTGATCTAAGAATATACATCTTTCCGATTTTATGCACTGAGACACTTTTTAAATTTCTGATCGTAACCAGAATTTATAGCTCTTTCTTACGTTTTAAGTGAACACCAATATGCCCTACCCACTCATATTTTCTTTTCATCTTTTTCTCTACAAAACTTTTAAGGTCCAACATATTCAACTTTACTGCCATTTTTGTATTCATCAATATATAAGGTTCTTTTTTCTACTTTATCCTGAAAAACTAACTCCATGGTCTCAAGACTACAAGTTATCTCAGTTTTTGACCATTTATATCTTCTTCCAAAATTATCAACTATTCGCATTTCGAACTCTTTCCCTTTTTGCTTTTTTCTATTCTTAAGACCACTTGCAGAAATGGCAATTGAATAAAGCACTTCATTTGCTATAGTACGTATTGCCTGATAAGCCGGATTATTTAAAGGCTTATTCCCATTATAATCAGTCCAACCAAGCGAATTCATTTTAGTAAGTGTTGCATATGATTCATCTAATTCAGGATCAACATGCGCTCCCCCGTCTTGATTTGCAACATATGTTACAATATCACGTCTGGTAAATTTATTTTTTTTATCATCAAAAATAATCTCATTCCACCAATCATTAAACATCAAAAAAAAGCACCTAGATTGATTATTTGATTTTGCATTATACTTTATCCCTTCAGAACTTACCATTAAATCGAGAAGAGTCCATGATGTAAACAAGTTACTAGGTGTATATAAATCTCCGCTAGAATAGAAAATAATTTGTGGTTTTAATTGACCAAAAATCGATTTTGATTTTTGTGTTTCATGAAATAAAACCCGCAGATGAGTTGCAAGGCGCTGAGCTTCTTTTTCATCTCCACGATCAAACTCTTTAATTGATTTCTGAATAAATCGAATTTGGTCATCCCAGTGATCTTGCAATTCTTGTTTACTAAGCTTATATTTTGTCATATTTTCCACCTCTACAAATCCTTGTCTTTTGTATATTTTATCATACTACAGTTCCAAGCACTATTCTTATATTCGCCAAAAGAGCCTCCTTTCAACTGCTCTCCAGTCTTAAAAATGCAGTATATATCTTAATCTATATACGGTTTTTCATATTTTCACAAATCCATTTCTCTATGTTTGTTTTTATTTTTCTTCTGCTGCATATTATACTCCTGGCTTTTTTCTCTTCCCCATTACAGCCTGTCATTCAGTTTTCTAGGCACCTGCTCTTTTCGTTTCTGTTCTTCTAATGCTTTTTCCCTCTGAATATCATGCCAGATTGCCGACTCTATAATATCACTGCCAAATATCCGCAGTGCTCTATTATATTTATCTGATATTACTTCCAGCTTATCTACATCATCACACAACTGATTGCACAGATCCGCTACCTTATCAGCATCCTTTTCCAGATCATCATAATCTTTCTTCAACTGCTGATATTTATCTCTCCATTTTTCTGCTTCTCTTGAAAGTTCTATCACCTTCGCAACTAACCCTGCAACATAATTCTTTATCTTAGCGAACAGAGGTTTAATCTTTTTGTTGCGATATGTGGATGCCAGTTCCAGTGCCCCGGCTTCCGGTAACACTAATTTAATTTGCCCGGAATTCTTTAATTCCTTATTAATATTATTAATGATTGACTGCAACTGATTCCGTTGCTTCTCCATATGCTTGAATTCTTTTTCCGCCTGTTCTTTGCTTTCCCTGACTTGATCCCTGGCTTTTTCTGCATCAGCTTTTTCCTGATTAAGCGCCTTTATATCTGATTCTGCCGCTTCTACATCTGCTGCCAAATTTTCTATTTTCTGCTCCAGCTCCTTTACTTCTTTTGCACGTTCCTTCTTCTTAAAATTATACACCTCCAGATGTTCTTCATGAGTTCCTTTCTGCTCCCACTCGATTTCATACCGTTCCATAATCTCTGCCAGAACTTCTTTTTCATGATTGATCCATTGATTCAATTCTGTATCATGCTTGGCACCGCCTTGAAATCCAAGACTTTTCAATGCCTGTTTCAGTGAGACTCTTGTATCCATTCCTTTTCCCTTCCATCCGGTTACATAAGGTACAAAATCAATATGTAGATGTGGGGTGGCTTCGTCCTGATGCAAATAACAGCAAAATACCCGGAGTGTTGGGTTTCGTCTCTGAAAATCCTGCATATATTCATCCAATACTTTCACCGCAAGATCTCCCTCTGGTGTCTCGGCAGCCATATCTTTATTATTTCCAATCTGGAAAATTACTTCATGGAACAGCTTCTCCTGCTTTCCATGCTGGATCTTATCATAATAATTCGTAATTTTCCGGTCATTTCTTTTCCCGACATTATATCGTTCTACCGATTCATCAAACAGTTCTTTGTAAACATCCTTTAGGTTTTCACCCCGATAACAGATGTTCAGATATACTCTATTCGGATTAACATTTTCTGCAAAAAATCCCGTCTGTTATGAGCAAGAGAACCTGTTCCTGTCATACCGCTGATTGTTCTTTTCATCATCCTATTTTTCACCTCACATTCTCTAAACAGTGCCGGATACGGCGCATAAAATCTATTCGTGCCCGTCAGGGTGGTTTTGTTACTTTTGTCAAAAGTAACGCAAAAGCACTTTCGACAGCCGTACCGTCCATCAAAAATACCCTTGCGCCCTGCGGTGCTATTCCTCCCTGCGGTCGGTGTACTTCCGTCCTCACATCTGCAACTTTTCCTTGTCTGCCATTTATACAGGAGCGTGCCACGCCCCTGTCATATGGCATTCAAAGAAGAATTACCATCGAAAGTCGGCCTGTATTCCCCGCCTGTTCAGATACTCCTGTCGGGCTTTTTCCCGTTCTTCCTCTGTTGGAGCGGTTTTTGATTTCGTATATAATTCACGTTCCACCATAGTGTTCATTTTCTGCTCCAATCCTTTTTTCACATCTTCGGTACAACTATCATCATTAAGCAGATGATATCGAAGCAGTTTCATAAATAATTCCTGTGGTATTTGTACATTTTTCATTTATAGCTCCTTTCAAGATAGCAAGATTCCCTGTTCTTAAAGAGATGGTAATCTTGCCATCTTCCCAATATTATTCAGGTAACATCCAGAACCACTGGTTACCAATCTTCACAGAATCAATTTCCAGTTCCTTTTTCGCATTCCACAGCGTTTTCTTTTTAATTCCCCTGACTTCCGCTTCTTCTGCCACCTTTGTCTGGGCTACAGAACCAGATACCAGAAATTCTTGCAGAAATTCCTTTGCTACATGAATTTTCTGCCCCCTATTATCTCCGCTTAACAAATCATCTGCACTGATGTCATATTCCCCGATCCATTCAAATCCAGTATCTTTGTCTAAACGAAATGCAATGGATTTTCCTTCCGGTGCAAGGGAGCTTTTTACATGACACACCACACGTATTTCTGGTTCATCCTTGATCCTTCCGACAATCAGTACGCTTCTGGCTGCTGCTTGAAAATCAATAGAGCCAAGTCCACGATACGACGATTTCCCATTACTGTTTTTGTTCATGTGACCGATTAAAATAATCGCACAATGATATTTTTCAGCAAGCACAGCCACACGCTTCATCAAGGGACGAATTTCATTTGCCCTGTGCATATCTACATCAGTCCCCAGAAACCCCTGTATCGGGTCTAAAACTACAAGGCGTGCTTTTGTCTGTATGATGGCTTCTTCTAATCTGGCATCCATCATAGTCAACGCCTGATCGTTATCATCAATTACCATCACTCTGGAACAGTCTGCACCAGCTGAAAAAAACCGGGGCTTAATGGTATCACCCAATCCATCCTCTGCAGTCTGATAAATTACATTTACCGGCTCCAGAGCCATTGTTTTTTCCTCCAAGGCTGGTTCATCACTGCCTGATGGTAATACTGCTTCGCCTTTTGTCAGCTTTGCAATAATCTGCAGCACCATTGTGGTCTTGCCCTCACCGGGATCTCCCTGCACAATCGTAACTTTCCCAAAAGGAATAAAAGGATAAAGCAGCCAGTCTATTTTTTCTGTCTCCACCTGTTCCATATTTATCAGTTTCAAATTGGGTTCGTTTCTTCTGTTATCCAAAATTACCTCCATTTTCTGTTGAAAGATGGTGGAGACTTTGGTAGAATAACCTCAGTGATTGATTTGGATTTTCTACCAAGTCTCCGCCTTTAGGTGTTTGCTGACACTTAAAGGCTTTTATTTTTCATCTTCCAATATCTCTGTTTTAAAATCACTTGCTTTCCATGTTACTGGACAATCATTACCAGTGATTTCAATTACCTGTTGCATTAATACCCGGCAATCTGCCAGCACCTCATACAAATCCTCTGTTTCCAGATGTTCCAGGCGTTCCCACAATCTCCGTATTTCAAGGCTTAATCGATCACTTTGATATTTACCGACCGCAATCTTTACTTCCTGATAGAGTACCGACTGAATGAAATATTTCCCTTTCGGCAATCCACTCACTGTAATACGGGCTTCTAATTCTCTGCGCTCCTCTGGTGTCATCCGAAAACAAACTGTCTGATTACGTTTTCTGTCTTTATCTAATCCACTCATTACAAATTCCCCCTGTATTCACTGTCCAGCCGTTCAGCCAGTTTTGTCTGCTTATTTGGATAAAGATGTGCGTAGGTATTCAATGTAGTTTCCACTTTTTCATGTCCAAGCCGATTTGCAATCTCCAATGGTGAAAATCCCAGTTCAATCAACATACTTGCATGGGAATGTCTCAAATCGTGTACTCTTATCCGCTTTACTCCACTTTCTTTAATTCCTCGCTGCATTTCATGCTCCAGATAATATTTTGTAATGG
>ENA-OUQI01001318-OUQI01001318.1-human-gut-metagenome-genome-assembly--contig:-NODE-1318-length-16136-cov-6.419750_pt1 | contig 16136 bp, 10 predicted proteins | sample MGYA00237953_ERZ548840 | MGnify/ENA primary metagenome ERZ548840 (study PRJEB26490, sample SAMN05194690) | human gut metagenome | biome: terrestrial biome; feature: human-associated habitat; material... | reverse complement strand
TATCGGTTCGACAAAAGACATGATTAGTGAGATAGTGTTTAATACTTCAATGACAGGTTATCTGGAGGTATTAACCGACCCTTCTTATGCGGGACAGGCCGTAGTAATGACCTATCCATTGATTGGAAATTATGGCATCACACCGGATATGGAGTCAAGGAAGGCATGGCCGGATGGATATATCGTAAGAGAACTTTCCAGAATGCCAAGCAACTTCCGTTGTGAAGGAACAATTCAGGATTTCCTGAAAGAACAGGATATTCCGGGAATTGCAGGAATTGATACACGTGCCCTTACAAAGATTCTTCGTGAAAAGGGAACCATGAATGGAATGATCACCACCAATGAGAATTATAATTTAGACGAGATCCTTCCGAAGCTAAAAGCTTATACAGTTGGTGATGTGGTATCAAAAGTAACATGTGATGAAAAATATGTCTTAGAAGGCAATGGACCAAAGGTAGCTCTTATGGACTTTGGTGCGAAAAAGAACATTGCCAAGTCTTTAAATGAACGTGGCTGTGAAGTAACAGTCTATCCGGCAGGTACAAAGGCAGAAGAAATCATTGCTTCTGAACCGGACGGTATTATGTTGTCTAATGGACCTGGAGATCCGGAGACATGCGTATCTATTATCGAAGAGATCAAGAAATTATACAATACTGATATTCCTATTTTTGCAATTTGTCTTGGACATCAGCTTATGGCACTTGCAAATGGCGCAAAGACTTATAAGTTGAAATATGGACACCGCGGCGGTAACCATCCGGTGAAGGATCTGACCAACAACAGGGTTTATATTTCTTCACAGAATCATGGTTATGCAGTTGATGGTACGTCAATTGACCCGAAAGTAGCAAAAGAAGCGTTTATCAATGTTAATGACGGAACCAACGAAGGACTTGCATATGAAGGAAAGAACATTTTTACAGTTCAGTTCCATCCGGAAGCTTGTCCGGGACCACTGGATTCCGGATACCTGTTTGACAGATTTATGGATATGATGAAAGGAGCAAAATAATGCCTAGAATTAAAGATATTAAGAAAGTATTAGTAATTGGCTCTGGTCCTATTATCATTGGACAGGCAGCGGAGTTTGACTATGCAGGAACACAGGCCTGCCGTTCGTTAAAAGAAGAAGGTCTGGAAGTAGTTCTGCTGAACTCTAATCCGGCTACAATCATGACAGATAAAGATATCGCAGACCGCGTATACATTGAACCTCTGACAGTTGAAGTAGTAGAACAGCTGATTTTAAAAGAAAAACCAGACAGTGTTCTTCCGACACTTGGCGGACAGGCAGCGCTGAACCTGGCTATGGAACTTGAAGAGAATGGATTCCTCAAGAGAAATAATGTACGTCTGATCGGTACTACTTCCGAGACGATCAAAAAAGCAGAAGACCGTTTGGAATTCAAGATGACGATGGAGAAGATCGGTGAGCCTTGTGCAGCTTCTAAAGTCGTAAAGGATGTGCAGACAGGTATTGAATTTGCAGAAAGCATCGGATATCCGGTTGTACTTCGTCCGGCTTATACACTTGGCGGAAGCGGCGGAGGAATCGCTGATAACAGAACAGAACTCGTAGAGATCCTGGAAAACGGACTTCGTCTTTCCCGTGTCGGAGAAGTTCTGGTAGAGCGTTGTATCGCAGGATGGAAAGAGATCGAGTACGAAGTAATGCGGGATGGCAATGGTAACTGCATTACTGTATGTAACATGGAAAACCTCGATCCGGTTGGAGTTCATACAGGAGACAGTATCGTAGTTGCACCTTCACAGACGCTCAGTGATAAAGAATATCAGATGCTCCGTACATCTGCTCTTAATATTATCAGTGAGTTAAATATCACTGGTGGATGTAACGTACAGTATGCGTTGAATCCAGATTCATTTGAGTACTGTGTAATCGAGGTTAACCCTCGTGTAAGCCGTTCTTCTGCACTTGCATCTAAGGCAACAGGATATCCGATTGCCAAGGTTGCGGCAAAGATCGCTCTTGGATATACACTGGACGAGATCAAGAACGCAGTAACAAAGAAGACATACGCAAGTTTCGAGCCTATGCTTGACTACTGTGTTGTTAAGATCCCGAGACTTCCATTTGATAAGTTCATCAGTGCAAAACGTACACTGACAACACAGATGAAAGCGACCGGAGAAGTTATGAGTATCTGTGATAACTTCGAGGGAGCACTTATGAAAGCCATTCGTTCTCTGGAACAGCATGTAGACAGCCTTATGTCTTATGACTTCTCTCATTTAAAAGGAGAAGAACTGTTAGAAGAACTGAAAGTTGTAGATGACCGTCGTATCTGGAAAATCGCAGAAGCAATCCGTCAGGGCATCAGCTACGAAGACATTCACAGAATTACAAAGATTGACAACTGGTTCATTGACAAGATCGCAATTCTTGTAGAGATGGAACAGAAATTAAAGACAGAAGAATTAACAGCAGAGACATTAAAAGAAGCAAAACGCTTAGAGTTCCCGGATAATGTGATCGCAGAACTGACAGGAAAGACAGAGCGTGAGATCCATGATCTTCGTCATGACAATGGCATCACAGCTTCTTATAAGATGGTTGATACCTGTGCGGCTGAGTTCGCAGCAGAGACACCATATTACTACTCTGTATTCGGAAGTGAGAATGAAGTAGTTGAAACTTCCGGCAAGAAGAAAGTACTGGTACTTGGTTCCGGACCGATCCGTATCGGACAGGGTATCGAGTTCGACTTCTGTTCTGTACATTGTACATGGGCATTTGCCAAAGAAGGATACGAGACGATTATTGTAAATAACAACCCTGAGACAGTAAGTACAGACTTCGATATCGCTGACAAGCTGTATTTCGAGCCTCTGACACCGGAAGATGTAGAAAGTATCGTAGATCTGGAAAAACCGGACGGAGCAGTTGTACAGTTCGGTGGACAGACAGCGATCAAGCTGACAGAATCTCTTATGAAGATGGGCGTTCCGATTCTTGGAACATCTGCTGAAAATGTAGATGCAGCCGAAGACCGTGAGCTGTTTGATGAGATTCTTGAGCAGTGCGAGATTCCAAGACCGACAGGTGGAACTGTATTTACAGCAGAAGAAGCGAAGAAAGTTGCAAACAGACTGGGTTATCCGGTACTGGTAAGACCTTCTTACGTACTTGGCGGACAGGGAATGCAGATTGCGATCAACGATCACGATATTGATGAGTTTATCGGAATCATCAACCGTATCGCACAGGATCACCCAATCCTGGTTGATAAGTATTTACAGGGTAAAGAGATCGAGGTTGATGCCGTATGTGACGGAGAAGATATCCTGATTCCTGGTATCATGGAGCATATCGAACGTGCCGGAATCCATTCCGGAGACAGTATTTCTGTATATCCTGCACAGAGCATCTCTCAGAAGACAAAAGAGACAATTGCCGAATATACAAGAAGACTTGCAAAATCATTACACGTAATCGGATTGATCAATATTCAGTTCATCGTATGTGGAGAAGATGTATATGTTATCGAGGTTAATCCTCGTTCCAGCCGTACGGTTCCATATATCAGTAAGGTAACAGGTATTCCGATCGTACCACTTGCAACAAAAGTGATCATCGGGCATAAGATCAAAGAACTTGGATATACGCCTGGATTACAGCCGGAAGCAGATTATTTTGCAATTAAGATGCCGGTATTCTCATTCGAGAAAATCCGTGGTGCAGATATCAGCCTTGGACCTGAGATGAAGTCTACCGGAGAGTGTCTGGGAATTGCAAAGACATTTGATGAAGCTCTTTATAAAGCATTCCTTGGTGCCGGAATCAAGCTTCCAAAACACAAGAATATGATCATGACTGTTCGTGATGAAGATAAGGAAGAAGCAGTAGAGATCGGACGCAGATTCGAGAAGATCGGTTACAAGATCTTTGCTACAGAAGGAACGGCAAAGGTTCTGACAGATGCAGGCGTAAAAGCAATGACAGTCAATAAAATCGAGCAGGAATCACCAAACCTTATGGACTTGATCCTCGGACACAAGATCGATCTGGTTATCGATACACCTCCGCAGGGAGCTGATCATTCAAGAGATGGATTTGTGATTCGTAGAAATGCGATCGAGACAGGTGTTAATGTGCTGACAGCAATTGATACGGCCAAAGCACTGATCACCAGTTTGGAGAATACAGATATCCAGAAGCTGACACTGATTGATATTGCCAAAATTAAATAAAGAAAATTAGAAGTGGCATACAGCATTCGTATTTGCGGTATGCCGCTTTTTTTTTGTTACCAGATATCGACAGAACCTGCCATTGACAGTTTTTCGAACATATGGCAGTTATAAAATCAAAAAATTAAAAATATATGATCATTTATCTCATGTAATACGTTCTATATATAGGGGACGCCCTTAGGAGGAAGAATTTTGATGCGTGAAAATGAATTACTTAGGAAGATAGCAAAAGGTGAAACAGAATACTGGGAAGAATTGATCGGGATGTATTACGAAGATATCCTCCGTTATTGTATCTACCATGCGCCAGATAAGACGGCGGCAGAAGACGCGGTACAGGAGACATTTCTGAAAGTGATCCGGTATATGCCTAACTACAGACACCGGGGGAAGTTCAGGGCATTCTTATATAAGGTCGCTGCGAATACCTGCAAAGACCAGTGGAGGAAAGGTGCAAGGGAAGAATGGTTTGATACAGACAGTGAGGCATCGGATGGCGAGAAAAAGCTGTCTGAAGAAATGATCTATCTGGAAACCGGTTATGCAAAGACAGAAGGTAATATCAATTTCCTAAGACTGATCCGGGAGCTTTCAAAGGAGCAGAGAAAAGTAGTATATCTAAAATATGCACAGGAACTTTCGTTTCGTGAAATCGCAGAGATACTCGGAATTCCGGCAAGAACGGTTCAGTCAAGGCTCAGGATTTCATTGAAGAAATTAAGAAAAAAGGAGGGAAAGCCGGATGCGTAGGAGACGGGAAACAATCGAAGAGGAGTATTTATATAAAGCATTGCAGTTAAGAGAATCGCTGCAGGTAAGCGAAGAGAAAAAGTCGGAACAGATCGAAAAAATCATGGAAATGAGCAAGGCTGACCGACTGAGCGAGAGGAAGAAAGCCCGGACAGGTTTTACAGAATTTCTGATTCGTCAGATTCCGTTCATCGGATGGAAGATGTGGAGCATACAGGCGCTGGTAATGATAACTGCGCTCATATTCTTCTGTGGAACAGACCGGGGGGCAGTGGATATGACATGGCTGCTCACGGGAAGGCAGCTTGCGTTTTGGGTCGGAGCACTGGGAACTGTTATGGCGATGATCGGGATCCCTTATGTGATGCAGTCTTTCCGGTATCGGATGTATGAGATGGAAAAAGCGGCAAAGAATGGATTTGCAAGGATGCTTTTAAGCAGGATGGTTGTATTGTCAGTCGGAGATCTGGTTACTGTCCTGTTGTGCATGATCGTGATCAGCAGTAAGAATTATGCATCGGCCGGTATGGTTCTGCTGTGGTATCTGGCACCGTTATTCTTGACAGGAAGCTTCTGCACGGGGTGGATGCAGAAGATAGAAGCAAAATTTGATATGGAAGATCAGACCTTAAGATGTATCCAGATTTGTGAAGGTGCCTGTGTGGGACTTTTGATTTTGCACTATCTTTTATACATCAAGCTGCCATCTGTGTATGGAAATACGGGATGGTGGATCGGCATTCTCGTGATTGCGGCAGGAGCTATGCTGTATCAGGGAAAGAAGGTTATCATCATACAATCTTAAAAATAGAAATGAATCACAGAAGCTTTTGCAAAGAAAGGAATAAAATATGAAACTTGAAATATGTGATGTCAGTAAACAATATAAGGATAAATGTGCTGTTGATCATGCGAACCTGACACTGACACCGGGAGTCTGGGGACTCCTTGGAGCTAACGGTGCAGGCAAGACGACGCTTATGCGGATGATTGCCGGGATCATGAAGCCGACTGGCGGTGAGATCCGTTATGACGGGATCGAGATCGACACACTGGGAGAAAAATACAGAGATATCTTCGGATATCTGCCGCAGGAATTCGGATTCTATCCAGGATTCTCGGTACAGGATTATCTGGAATATATGGCCGCATTAAAAGGAATCGGCAAAAAAGAGACGAAGGAAAAGATACAGGAACTGCTGGAGATTGTATCACTTACCGATGTCAGAAAGAAGAAGATTGTAAAATTATCCGGCGGAATGAAACGCCGTGTGGGAATCGCACAGGCATTGTTGAATGACCCGAAAGTACTCATCTTAGATGAGCCGACCAGCGGTTTGGATCCGGGAGAGAGAATGCGTTTCCGTAATCTGTTATCGGAGTTCGGAAGGAACAGGATTGTATTGATCTCCACACATATCGTGTCGGATGTGGAATATATTGCCACCTGCAATGCGATTATGAAAGACGGGAAGATTGCAGCAGTAGGAGAGACAGAAGAACTGGTAAAAGAAGTCGAAGGAAAAGTCTGGAATGCAGTTCTTGATATGGCAGAGGCAATGACTTATGAGACGAAAGTTCCGGTGGTGAACATTTACAACCGTGAAGATGGCAAGACGGTACTGCGTTATCTGGCAGAGCGACCGGTCATTTCGGGATCGGAACCGGCGGATGCAAGAATGGAAGATTTGTATCTGTGGATGTTCCCGGAGCAGGGAAAGGAGGAAGTACGATGAGACTGTATGTATTAGAATTAAAACGTCTGCTGAAGACGAGAAGTGTCGGTATTTTGATCATTGCGGCACTGATACTTTCGGCAGTGCTGTCCTATCTGCCGGTAACTTATATCCAGGCTTATAAGACAGACAAGTCGGGAACAATCCAGGTGGTCACCGGAATCGAAGCGATAAAGGCAAAAAAAGCAGACAAAAAAGCACTGCATGGCGAGATGACAGAAGCAAAGATCCGTGAGACAATCGCAGATATAAAAGAAGTATTGAAAGAATACGGGTCTCTGGAGCGGCAGAATATTCCATTGGACGTATATGTGAAAAAAGTATATTCGCATCTGGATATCATTGCAGTACTGGAACAGACGATTATTCCAAATGGAAAGAACCTGTATACATTGGAGTATTCAGATATCAGTGAAGATGATGCGAAGAATGTATATACTGCATACCGGGAAAATGTTCAGAATCTGAATAAAAATCCGGAAGTTCAGAAGAAAATCAATCAGATGACGAAACATATACAGATACCACTTGCTTATTATTCGGAGTTTACAACTGATCAGCTGGACTATTATCAAATCTATCTGTTCCTGGTAATGATCTTCTTCATGGTGATCATAACACCGGTATTTGCGACCGAGTATCAGACTGGATCGGATCAGATTCTGCGCTGTACGAAACATGGAAGATTTCGTCTTGCCATTACAAAGATCGCTGTGGTATTTACATTAATTTTCGCAGTATTTGCGGTCGGAACGACAGTCTTTTCTATTATAATGCGTATATTATATGGCGCGGAAGTATTTAAAAATCCATTGCAGATGCTTGGATATCTGTACTATATTCCTGCATTTACAGTAGGAAAAATGTATAAGGTCATGGTTGCGGGTGGGCTGCTTTCACTTGTGGCAGTTGGAGCGAGTATACTGTTCTTTTCGGCAAAATGCAAGACAGTACAGTCGGCACTGATCTGTGCATTTGCAACTGCATTTGTACCGATGGTTATTTTTACAATATCAAACAGCCGGAATATTCTGGAGATTTTAAGGTGTATCTTCCCGACCAGCGGACTTGCCTTCATGAACAGTCTGGAGGGAGAATTGCTTGCCAGAAACTTTGTACAGATTGGCAGTGGATATTACTGGACACCATATATTATTGCGATTGCGGCGGCAATCTGGATTCCGGTATTTCTGGTCATAACGGTGGTGAGTTATTGTAAAAGGGAAGCTTAAGAAACAGTGAAATAACAGAGAAAAATAAATAATAAAAACGAAAAAAAGAACTGTGTAATCTGTGTGTTCAAAAATAAGTAAATAAAAAAGTTGACAAAACACGATGTACATGATATGATACCAATCGTTGATTGTAACAAATTTGTAATATTTGTAATAATGTTGCAAAAAATGCATATACTTTATTAAAAGAAATGTAAATCATTGCAACAAAATCAGGAGGGTATTTATATTATGTTAAAAGCGAAGAGACTGAAATCAATGTTCGTGCTGTATTCGGCATGTGCAGTAATGGCAACTGGTTTTACCAGTCAAGCAGCCTCTGAACGGCCGGAAGTAACAACAATCACAGAGACAAAAAAGGAAGATGCGAATACACATACCGCTGTACAGACAATATCACAGAATATCGTTGCATCTGCACAGGAGATGACAGATGCAAGTCAGCAGGTGATCGCAGAAAATATAGCAAAAAAAGAAGAGGAAGAACGTATTGCAAGAGAAAAAGCAGAACAGGCGGCAAGGGAACAGGCGGAACGCGAAGCAAGAGAAGCGTATGTAAGAGCGAATCAGGAACTAATGGCATCCATCATCTATTGCGAAGCCGGTAATCAGCCATATGAGGGGCAGGTTGCCGTAGGCGCTGTCATTATGAACCGTGTCAAAAGTGGAAGCTATCCGGATTCGATCGAAGCTGTTATCTATCAGTCCGGACAGTTCGGTCCGGCGGCAACCGGATGGTTGAACAGAGTCAGAAGTTCAAAAGGGTATTCGCAGACAGCTCTGCAGGCGGCTGTGGATGCGCTGAACGGATCAAACCCAATCGGAAACTGTCTTTATTTTGATCAGGGCGGTTCTGGGATGAAGATAGGAGCACATTATTTCCATTAATATTTGCAGAAATCTCATAGAAAGAAATGCATATGGAATGTAGCCGGAGTTCTTCGGAAATTCGAAAGAAATCTTAAGAAAGCCGGAATTGACAATTGTATTACGAATGTATTACGATAAGAGGGCAAAAGTTTTTAACTTTTGTCCTTTATTAATTGTTGGGGAGAAGAAAGATTGTATAAGATTTTAATCGTGGAAGATGATGAGACAATAGCAGGCGGTCTGAAAAACCATTTGGAAAAATGGAATTATCAGGCAGAATGTATGACAGATTTTAAAGACGTAATGGGAAAATTTGTGGACTTTGAGCCGCAGCTTGTGTTATTGGACATTGTACTTCCATTTTTTAATGGATTTCACTGGTGTCAGGAGATCCGGAAGATATCGAAGGTGCCGATCATCTTCCTGTCATCGGCAAATGACAATATGAATATTGTGATGGCAATGAATATGGGCGGCGATGAATTCATCGAGAAACCGTTTGACCTGAATGTGGTGACGGCAAAGGTGCAGGCCGTGTTAAGAAGAACCTATGAATTCCGTGGAACGGCAGATATCATGGAGTGGAATGGTGCGATCCTGAATCTGGCAGATGCGACAGTTTTGTATCAGGATCAGAAACAGGAACTGACGAAGAACGAATTTAAGATATTGCAGATGCTTCTGGAAAATACGGGGAAGATCGTAAGCCGTGAAAGTATTATGACAAGACTCTGGGACAGCAATGAATTTATTGATGACAATACATTGACGGTCAATGTGGCAAGACTCCGTAAAAAAATGGAACAGATTGGCCTTGGCGGAAAAATTATCACAAAAAAGGGAATAGGATATATGGTGGAGGCATGAAACTTTTAATAGCATTTTTAAAAGATAAAACAAGAGAGATCAGCCTTTATGCCGGAACGGTCGGAATATTTATTGTTGTAGCATTTCTTTATAATATCAGGATGGATGCGTTGAAATATGCACTGCTGCTGGTGATATTGTGGCTGCTCCTTTATGTAATAACGGAATATCATCGCTTCCGGAAGAAGCATCTTCTGCTGGAACGGTTTAAGAAGAGCACGCAGGAGTGCACAAAAGAACTTCCAGAGTGCAGGAATCTTCTGGAACTGGATTATCAGGAATTACTGGGGATCTTTGACGAAAAGATTCTGGAGTTGAAATCAGAGGCAAGAATCAAAGGCCAGGACTTAAGTGATTATTATGGTATGTGGGTGCATCAGATCAAGATACCTATCGCTGCGATGCACATATTGCTGCAATCGGTGGAAGATAAAAACCCGGCACTGCCGGAATTAAAAGAGATGAAGATGGAACTTTTTAAAATGGAACAGTATGTGGAGATGGTGCTGACGTATCTCCGCATGGAAGATATGTCCGGGGATCTGCAGTTTGAGAAGGTATCTTTAGATAAGATTCTGAAACAATCTGTCCGGAAATATTCTCAGATGTTTATTCTTCAGAAGATCCGTCTGGATTACCGGCCAGTGGAACGAATAGTTCTTACAGATGAAAAATGGCTGGAGTTTGTGACAGAACAGATTCTGTCTAATGCTTTGAAATACACAAAGAATGGCGGCGAGATCAGAATCTGTCTGGAAGAAAAAAGAGGACGGGAGTGTCTGGTGATCGAGGATAATGGAATCGGTATTCAGGCAGAAGATCTTCCTAGAGTATTTGAAAAAGGGTTTACCGGATATAATGGAAGAGCAGATAAGAAGTCTACCGGGATTGGACTGTATCTTTGCAAAAAGATCATGGATAAGATGGGACATAAGATATGGATTGATTCAGAGGTGGGAAAAGGAACCCGTGTATATCTGGAATTGACAAGGAAAGAATGGAATCCGGAATAACGATCAGACAAAAAGAGAAAACCTTACAGGAATGTAAGATTAAACAGGGGAAATGTCACATGCTTCGATGGCAGGATATTTCCTCTTTTTTTATAATAGATACCGTAAAGAAGAGATCTTAAAAAAGTAGAAAGGAAGAAAAACTTATGTCATTACTGGAAGTGAAAAATGTGAAGAAGATATATACGACTCGTTTTGGGAGCAATCAGGTAGAGGCTTTAAGAGATGTGAATTTTACGGTAGAACGCGGGGAATATGTTGCAATCATGGGAGAGTCTGGATCGGGAAAGACGACGCTTCTGAATATTCTGGCGGCACTTGATAAACCGACAGAAGGAAAGGTTTATTTAAAAGACAGGGATCTGGGAAAATTAAAAGAAAAAGAGATCGCAACGTTCAGACGTCAGAATCTCGGCTTTGTATTTCAGGATTTTAACCTGTTAGATACATTTTCATTAAAGGATAATATATTCCTGCCACTGGTATTATCCGGAAAGAAATATCCGGAGATGGAAAAGAGATTAAAACCGATTGTAGAAAAACTTGGAATTGAAAAACTACTGGAGAAATATCCATATGAGGTGTCCGGAGGACAGAAACAAAGAGCGGCAATTGCCAGAGCACTGATCACAAAACCACAACTGATTCTTGCCGATGAGCCTTCGGGAGCACTGGATTCGAAAGCGGCAGACAGTCTGATGAATCTTTTTACAACGATCAATCAGGATGGTCAGACGATTGTTATGGTGACACATAGCGTGAAAGCGGCGAGCAGTGCGAAAAGAGTGCTTTTTATCAAGGACGGAAAAGTATTCCATCAGCTTTACAGGGGGAATCTTACGAATGAAGAAATGTATGAAAGAATTTCGGATACACTGAAGGTTCTTACCACAGGAGGTGAGGAGGATGAATAATTTCATCTATGAAAAACTTGCTGTGACAAATCTTAAGAATAACCGTAAGACATATATACCTTATATCTTTACCGGTGTTCTGACTGTCATGATGTTCTATATTATTGATGCGCTGAGCAGAGGGAAAGGTATTACACAGGATACATTAAAGATATGTCTTCAGTATGCAACAGGTGTGATTGTTGTATTTGCAGTGATTTTTCTGTTCTATACGAATAGTTTCCTGATCAAGCGACGAAAGAAGGAGATCGGGGTATACAATATTCTGGGAATGGGAAAACGGCATATTGCACGAATGATGGCGGTTGAGACGATCCTGACGGCTGGCATCAGTATTCTTGGCGGTCTGGTGTTTGGAATAATATTTGGGAAACTGATGTATCTGCTGCTCCTTAAGATTCTGCACAATAGCGTAGATATGCAGTTTTCGGTCAATGGGACTGCAATTGTACAGACTGTCATATTATTTGCAGGAATTTTCCTTCTGACGTATTTATATAACATTTTACAGATACAGTTGGTGAATCCGGTGGAACTTCTACACGGAGGCAATCAGGGGGAGAAAGAGCCGAAGAGCAGATGGCTTCTTGTGATCATCGGTGTGGCGGCACTTGGCAATGGATACCGGATTGCACTTACAACAGAGGCACCGTTAGAAGTACTTTTGAAATTCTTTATTGCAGTAATCTGTGTAATCATAGGAACTTACGCGCTTTTTATAGCCGGAAGCATTGTGGTATTGAAAATGCTTCGGAAAAATAAAGCCTATTATTATAATCCAAAGCATTTTACCAGTGTATCAGGCATGATCTATCGTATGAAACAAAACGGAGCGGGGCTTGCAAACATCTGTGTGTTAAGCACGATGGTGCTGGTTATGGTATCCACAACGGTATCTTTGTATGCCGGAATGGAAGATATCCTGGACTCACGTTTTCCAAGAGATGTTTCAATTGTCTGCAAACAGGCAGATGTGGACCATGAAGAGATCATTGAACGTTTGCTGAAAGAGCAATGTGAAAAAGCAGGTGTGAAAATAACCGACAGAGTCTGGTACAGATATGGAAGTATGAATGCGGTTCTGAAGGGAGATAAACTGGAAAATGTGAATCAGTATTATCCGGATAATCATTTCTACTATGTAGAGATGATGACACAGGATGAGTATAACCGGATAGAAAAACGGAATGTATCGTTAGAGGAACAGGAGATACTGACCTATACCACGAACAGTAAATGTGGGAAAAAAGAGATAAACATTGCAGGACGGAACTATCAGGTGAAAAAAGAACTGTCCGAGATGACGAGCCAGCCGAAGAGTACGGCAGAAATGTACAATACATTATACATTGTATTTGCAAATGCAGAGCAGATTGAACGTATTGAGCCATTTTCTTATGCAGATAAATTCAACCTGAAAGGAGATGACGGAAAACAAAAAGAGGCACTGGAACAGATACAGAATGAATTTTATGAAAAGATCCCGGACGGAACGATGGAAAGCCGTATGTTAAGCCGTTCTTCTTTTTATGAATTGTATGGCGGACTGTTCTTTATTGGAATCTATCTGGGAAGTATGTTTATTATGGCAACGGTACTGATCATTTATTATAAGCAGATATCGGAAGGTTATGATGACAGGGAGCGTTACCAGATCATGCAGAAGGTTGGCATGAGTAAAAAAGAAGTGAAGCGTTCCATCAGAAGCCAGGTCTTAAGCGTATTCTTCCTCCCGCTGATTGTAGCAGTGATCCATGTTGCAGTAGCCTTTAAAGTAATGACAAAAATTCTGGGAGTATTAAATCTTACGAATGTATCGTTGTTTGCGGTATGCACAATCATTACGATAGCGGTGTTTGCGGTATTCTATATCATCGTTTACAGTATAACTGCGAAAGAATATTACCAGATCGTGAATTAAGATTAAGGGTTTACCATTGACTTTGTATCTTTCAGGTTGTATTGTTGTTTTAGAATGTTTTACGAATCAAGGAGGAACTTAAAAATGACAAGAGAAGGCGAAAGAGAACTGGTAAAAGTGGAACATGTAAATGGCGGAGACGGTTATATTGTAAAAGAAGCAATGGTTACTTCGGAAGAAGTTGGAGAAGCCTGTAAGATGTATGCCAAGATTCATCTGGATCCGGGATGTGAAGTAGGATACCATTATCATCATGGTGAGACAGAGTCTTACTTCATTCTGACCGGACACGGAACTTATGACGATAACGGCGAAAAACAGCCGGCAAATCCTGGCGATCTGTTCCTGTGTAAAGACGGAGATGCACATGGAATTAAGAACACCGGTGATGAAGAACTTACCTTTATGGCATTGATCTTAAAAAAATAACATAGGAAAATATGAAAAACACCTGTCTGTAACTTGGATCATTTCAGGAATGATACCGGGCCGCAGACAGGTGTTTGTATTGCCATGCATTCGGAAGAAGCTGCCGGTGGCAGGTTCTCTGTATTGATTATAATGAACGGAATACATCCAGCAGCCGGTCATTATCCTCTGGATTCATAATGCAGAACCGTACATATTCTCCGTTCAGGCTTTCGAAAGAAGAACAGTCCCGGATCATGAGATCCTGGTGAATCGCCTTTTCAAAGACATCGAAAGAAGTGAGTCCTTCTTTTAAAATCCTTACAAGGACAAAGTTGGCATAAGCAGGATAAATCTTTACGGTATCCAGTCCGGAAAGCTCTGTGCACATTCGGGTGCGCTCGGAATCAATGAGAGTCCAGGTCTTCTTAATATAATCGGTATCTTTCAACATCCGTTCTCCGGCATAAGCTCCGACACTGTTCAGGCTCCACGGATTCTGGTGGGTAAGAAGCGTCTGAAGAAATGCCTGATTACTGGTGAGACCATAACCAAAGCGAAGCCCCGGTGCGGCGAAGAACTTGGATACACCGCGGATGACCATAAAGTTATCGAATTCCGGAACCAGAGGAACAGCCGAAAGGGTGGCCCCTTTCGGAGCAAATTCAATATAGGTCTCGTCGATCATGACAAAGATACCAAGTGACCGGCATACGGATAACAGTTCTCGTATGTCAGAGGTACTGATAGCTGAAGAAGTCGGATTGTTCGGATTGCAGATGATCAAAAGATCAATATCACTTTTGAGGGCATCTGTCAGATCGGAGATATCCAGCTTAAAATCCTGTTCTTCTTTTAGATTATAATATTCCAGTGTACCTCCGACCAGGTTCAGTTCTCGCGCATATTCAGAATAGGTTGGACCGAGAAGCAGTGCCTTTTTTGGTGCACGCTGACTGATCAGAAGAGAGATCAGTTCTGTAGAACCATTTCCGACAACGATATGCTCCGCAGAGCTGCCGGTATAGAAAGCAATTGCTTTTTTCAGATCCGTATAATTTCGGTCCGGATAACTGCTGATGACATCCAGATGAGCAGCGAGATCTTTTTTTACCTGCCCGGATAATCCGAGAGGGTTTACATTTGCTCCAAATAAAATGATATTTTCCTTGTTAAGGTGATAATAATCTGCGATCTTTTCCAGATCGCTTCCGTGAAATTCTGGCTTTTTTTTCATATTTTTCATCCTATCGACACATTTTTGATATTTTCTCTTTACGGCATTGCTATTCATTGACAAACAATGCTATAATTTATTATAGTATGTTTTAAGAAAAAAGCAACGAAAGAAGCAGGTGTAGGACTTGAAAAATAAAATCCAAAAATTTTCAAAAGGCGACTTTCAGTTGATACGACCTGATGTTATATTCGATGAGACCAATCTGGTACTCATTATAGGTGAAGGGGAAGTATACAGAGGAAGTTTTACAATGAGGGCGAACAATGAGGGAAGGATACGAGGACTGGTGTACTCGTCTTCTTTTCGCGTCCATTTTAAAGATCAGGGATTTGAGGGAAATCCGGCAAGAGTGGAATTTACGTATGACGGACGGGGACTTCGGCCGGGACATGTAGAGGAAGGAAAGTTCACGGTCGTATGTACCGGCGGTGAGTTTGAACTGGCTTTTACGGCAATCATTGAGAAACCATATGTGATGACAACCTATGGAAAAGTACAGAGTACCGATGATTTCCGCAAACTTGCAATTAAGGATTTTTCAGAAGCGGGAAGGCTCTTCCGTTCCAAAGAATTCTATGAGATTTTAAAATATGAGAATGAGCGTACATTCTATCTGTACGATAATATGCGCAAATGGTCTCTCGGAGAACAGGCCATGGAAGAATTCATGGTAGGGATCAAACAGAAAGAATGCATTTTCCTTACGCTTCAGGGAGAGGGGATGCTATTCGAAGATCTGACAGAGTCGACAAAGGGAACACTGACTCTGATGAAAAATACATGGGGATATATGCCGATCCATATTGAGACAGTCGGTGATTTTATCCGGGTGTCCAGACCTGAGATCAGCACAGAAGATTTTGTGGGAAATGCACATGAGATCGAATATGTGGTAAGAGCAGAGAAACTTCATGGCGGACGGAATTACGGAGCATTGAAGTTCGTGACACCTTACGAG
>ENA-OUQI01001279-OUQI01001279.1-human-gut-metagenome-genome-assembly--contig:-NODE-1279-length-16423-cov-4.321603_pt1 | contig 16423 bp, 20 predicted proteins | sample MGYA00237953_ERZ548840 | MGnify/ENA primary metagenome ERZ548840 (study PRJEB26490, sample SAMN05194690) | human gut metagenome | biome: terrestrial biome; feature: human-associated habitat; material... | reverse complement strand
TTGGCTTTGCCAATCTCTTTTTTATTGAGAATGGATAATGGAGAATTTAGAATTGTGGTATCGCGCCGTGCGCGATATAATAACGCGCGCAGCGCGTACTTCCACGCGGCGAGGATGGAACTCGCGCAGGGATAGCGTCATTTTCCATGCTCCATTCTCAATTTTCCATTACTTCACCGGTTAACTCAACTGCACATACTGAGTGGGATCTACTTTTTCATCATTGACCTGCACCTCAAAATGCAGATGCGGGCCGGTGGAGTTGCCGGTATTGCCGGAAAGCGCGATCTTCTCTCCCTTGCCGACTACATCGCCGACCGACACGAGCAGCTGTGAGTTATGCCCGTACAGCGTCTTGAAGCCGTTCTGGTGGTCGAGGATGATATAGCTGCCGTAGCCGTTGCCGGAGTCCTCCGCGACGATGACCTTGCCGTTATCCGCGGCATAGACCGGCGTGCCTTCGTCCACGGCGAGGTCCACGCCGCCGTGCAGGCGTCCCCAGCGGTACTTGAATGCCGAGGTGAACGTGTAGCTGTTCAGCGGCGCGGCAAATTCTCCGGTGCCGATGCCGACATTGCGCGTGCCGACCTCGACAATTTCGTCGGTGGCCTGCCGGAGCACGGTGCGCGCAAGGATGGTGCGCGTGCGCTCCTCACCGTCCACGGTTTCAATCTCGGCGGTGACCTGCGCTGTACCCGCACAGCCCTGCTGGACGGTTTCACGATAGGTCTGGTCCTGATTTTCGTTCTCCTGCGTCACGGTGTCGAACGGAATCTGTTCGGTGTAGGTGACGGCGCGGGTCGCAGTCACGTCAAGGCATTGCGACAGGGTATCATACAGCGCGGAATCGGTCTCTGCAAGCGCGGCTGGCGCAACGGCCTTGTCCACGCGGACGGTCTGCAGGAAGTGTACGTTTTCGTCTGCCGCTGTCGTGTACGCGGCCTTGATCCGATCGAGCGCGGCCTGTGCGCCGTTCGTGTCGGCGGCAATGGCGGTCTGTTTGCCGTTCACCGAAATAATGGCAAGCGTGTCCAGCTCGCCGCTGGCAGTAATGAGATTGCGCTCGAGTTCCTCCTGCGTCAGCAGCGGAGCAGCTGTCCGCACCGGTTTTGCCTGCAGGCGCAGCGGCAGGTAATAGTCCGTGCCGGAAACAGCGGATGCGCTGGATTCAACCGCGTTTACTGCGTTCAGCAGCGTTGCGCTGTCCTCGATAACACCGAGCGGCTGACCGTCCGCAAGCAGCAGCGTGCCCGGCCTGGTCAGCAGCAGAGCGGGCAGCAGGAACAGCAGTCCGAATACGCTCAGCGCACAGACCGAACGGCGGCGGCCTGCCTGCCGCAGAACACCGGCGAACCGGCTCCAGACCGGCAGGTCGTATACGCGGCAGATCGTGCGGTCGAGCAGCAGGATGAGCCGCAGAAGCAGGTAGAGCAGGCGTGAAATCACGCCCAAAACAAAAGATAACAGGTTTCGCATGATGGTAGTATGGCGGAATGATGTGCGCCATATTCACTCCTTTCAATGGTTACAGTTTGGTAACAGCACCAAGAATACCCATTTCAGGGAGCGAAGTCATACGAAACCTGTCGCTAAGTTATTAAATTTTTACTTTTTGATGGGTGTGCCCGTAAAATCCGTGGGGAAAAAGCGCGCATCGAGCGGCTTCTGCTGATAATAGCGGTCGAGAGCGGCACGCTGCAGCGAGACTGCCAGCGGCACGGCGGCATCAAACAAATCGGAGAATGAATCCGTTCGCTCGCCGGTGCGGGATGTCCACGGACGGTGCTCCTGATTGGTGCAGTCCGCCGCGAGCGGCTCTGTCGGACGGATGAGCGAGGACGCAAAACCGGATTTGCCGATCAGGTGCTCGAACCGCTGCAGACGGCTGAGTGCAGAGGCACCCTGATGCGCGAGATGGTGCATGCGGCGCATATCGTTCATTGAGTGGTAGACGGCGGCAGGCGTGATGTGCACGCCATACGTCTCCCGCAGGGCCTGCGCCAGAATTTTCGCCGCGAGAGGGGACTCGGGCGCATCCGGCTCTAGCTGACGGTACGCCTCGTACTCGGCGGGCGTGTCCGAGACAAAATCCGCGATCATCACACCGTCGATGTCGCTCTCGACTAAATGGCGGCGTGCCTCGGCAGAGTAGCCCGGCATGAACTGCGACAGCCTGTCCGCCTGTGCGGAAACAAACGAATAGGTTACGCGGCTGAGCGCATAGTGCGTGCAGAATCCAAATACATACGCGAGTGCAGCCGTGTTGTGCGACGCAACGGCGGCTTTGCACAGTGACTCGAACAGCGGCGCGGGCGGCTCGGTGCAGACGCGGTTCGCCAGTCTGCGCAGCGCGGACGGGAACGGCGCGTGATAGAGCGCCAGCGGGTCCGGTCCCTGCGAGCCCCATCGGTAGGCTGCCGGGTAGGAGGACGCGATATGGGCGACCGAATCACTGGTTACGCGCTGTACGGTAGCCGCAAAAATATGGTAAGTGACATAAGAAGGCATGGCTTTTCACCTCTTGCAGACAAATTGGTATCTTTAGTATAGCGCAAAACATTGCAAAATTCCAGCGAAAGCGGTATACTATTTTTATGCAGAAAACGGGGAGCAGAAAATCCCCTTATAAAGTTGGAGGAATTACATTATGAAACTCGGCATCGTCGGACTGCCAAACGTCGGCAAGTCTACCTTGTTCAACGCAATTACGCAGGCGGGCGCGGAAAGCGCAAACTATCCGTTCTGCACCATCGACCCGAATGTCGGCATGGTCGCTGTACCGGATGAGCGTCTGCAGCCGCTGACCGATCTCTATCACGCAAAGAAGACCACGCCTGCTGTGGTCGAGTTCGTTGACATTGCCGGTCTGGTGCGCGGCGCAAGCAAGGGTGAGGGCCTGGGCAACAAGTTCCTGTCCCACATCCGCGAGGTTGACGCCATCGTTCACGTTGTCCGCTGCTTCGACAACGAGAACATCGTGCATGTTGAAGGCTCGGTCGATCCGGCCCGTGACATCGAGACCATCAACCTCGAGCTGATCCTTGCGGACATCGAGCACCTCGAGCGCCGTCTCGAGCGTACCCGCAAGGCTGCGAAGGCGGACAAGAAGCTGCTCCGCGATGTGGAAATCCTCGAGAACCTGAAGGCGCATCTGGAGGAGGGCAAGACCGCCCGCACTTTCGAGGGCTTTGGCGAGGACGAGGACATTGACCGCGTGATCGGCGAGAGCGACCTGCTGTCCGCGAAGAAGGTCATCTACGCGGCAAACATGGATGAGGAAGGCTTTACCGGCAACGATACCGAGAACGAGCGCCTCAAGGCGGTACAGGCCATCGCAGACGCAGAAGGCGCGATGGTTCTGCCGATCTGCGCAAAGCTGGAGGAGGATATCGCCGGCATGGACGCAGAGGAGAAGGAGATGTTCCTGTCCGAGCTCGGCCTGCATGAGTCCGGTCTGGACCGTCTGATCAAGGTCTGCTACGACCTGCTCGGCCTGATGAGCTACCTCACCGCCGGCGAGCAGGAGGTTCGCGCGTGGACCATCGAGAAGGGCACAAAGGCGCCGCAGGCTGCCGGTAAGATTCACACCGACTTCGAGCGCGGCTTTATTCGCGCTGAGGTTATCAACTATAAGGACCTCATCGAGCTTGGTTCGCTGGCTGCTGCCCGCGAAAAGGGTCTGGTTCGCTCCGAGGGCAAGGAGTATGTGATGCAGGACGGCGATGTTGTTCTGTTCCGTTTCAACGTCTGATTCAAACATCTTACGCAGACCACAGTCGTTTTGACTGTGGTTTTGCTTTGTAAAAGGAGAAATTTCGCTCCCTGCAAGATAGCGTTTATCAGCAGCTTTATTCGTAGGTGACAGACGCAACAACGTATAAACGAGTTGCGCTGTTATCCCTCAGGGGACCTTCTCTTGCCCTTCGGGCAATTCGCCTTGTGTTGCGCCCGCGCGGTGTCAGCGCAAATTCCGTCCGCTTCGCAAGTGACCAATCCCAATTTGGCGACCACACCAAAATAATCCCTTGTTTTTTGTGCAGCTTTGCTGTATAATGGAGATGTGTTTTATAATACGGAACGAAGGGAAGCGTTTTCATGGCGGAGCAATCGACCGTTCAATCGCTCGACCGCGCATTCGATTTGCTGGAAACTCTGTGCCGCAGCCGCAACGGCATGAGCATCGGCGGCCTGTCTGCGGAAACCGGCCTGCACAAAAGCACGGTTCACCGTCTGCTGACCAGCATGTGTGCGCGCGGCTATGTGCAGCGCGACGCGGAAACCAGCGTCTACCGCGCCGGTATGCGCCTGTGCGAGTTGAGCAGCTATATTGTGGATAATCTGGATATTGTTGAGAGAGCACGCGCGTCGCTTGAACGGCTCGAGCAGTGCACGGATGAGACGGTTCACCTTGTCATGCGCGACGACAAGGACATTGTGTACATCCATAAAGTGGATAATGGCTCGTCTGCCATCCGCATGTTCTCGCGCATCGGCATGCGCCTGCCGCTGTACTGTACGGGCGTTGGAAAGGCAATTCTTGCCACATGGGACACCGCAGAGGTGCGCGATGTGTGGCAGCACAGCGATGTGCATGCGTGGACCGAGCACACCATCGTCGATGAGGACGCGTTTTTCCGTGAGATCGACAAGGTGCGTCAGCTTGGTTACGCGCTCGACAATGAGGAGAACGAGCTTGGCGTGCGCTGCATTGCGGCCGCCATTCCGGACTACCGCGGACGCGCGTCCTACGCGATTTCGCTGTCTGCGCCGGTCAGCCGCATGACCGACCAGCGCGTGGCAGAGCTGCGTGCGCCGCTCATGGCTGCGCGGGACGAAATCGCGCGCGCGCTCGGCGGCGGCCGCTTTTGAGGAGGGCAGAGCATGAACACACTTTCGGTTGTGCATGATGTGCTCCGGCGGCAGGTTCGGGAAGGCGATTTTTGTATTGATGCGACCGCGGGCAAGGGCAGAGACACAGCACTGCTGTGCCGTCTGACAGGCGAAAACGGCCGTGTGCTGGCCTTTGATGTGCAGAAGGATGCCGTCCGGCAGACCCGCGAGCTGCTGGCGAAGGAGCACCTCAGCGCCGAGGTGTACCTCGACAGCCACGCTAACATGGCGCACTACGCCGAACCGGAGACCGTGGATTGCATCGTGTTCAATTTCGGCCGTCTGCCCGGCGGAGACCCGACAAAATTCACCACCGCAGAGACTTCACTGCCTGCTGTTGATGCGGGACTGAAGCTGCTCAAAAAAGGCGGATTGATGGCGCTTGCGCTCTATTACGGCAAGGAAAACGGCTATGAGGAGCGCGACGCGATTCTGGCTCACTTGCGGGAACTCGACGACCGAACCTATACCGTGCTCGGCTGTGAGTGGATGAACCGCAAAAATGATCCGCCGCTGCCGATTTTCATCTGGAAGGAGTAACGAATTATGCCTTGGTGCCCGAAATGCGGCGCGGAATACGTCGAGAATGTTCGTAAATGCAAGGATTGCGGCGTGAGGCTGCTCGACCATCAGCCGACACCGGACGAAATGCTTCCTCCGGACCCGAAGCCGACAGGCTGGCGGCGGTTTGTTACAAGAGAACGATTCCTGCGCGTGCTGAAAACGCTGATCGCCATTCTGCTGGCGCTGGCGGCAGTTTATTCACTGCAAGGATTACTGTAAACGTGTTGTAGATGTAAAAAGGAGAATGGAACGAATCCATTCTCCTTTTGTGCTGTCTGGGTTATTTTTGCTTGCGCAAGGCGCGGTGCATGATTTTGCCGGTCGCGGTGTGCGGCAGGGAATCAACGATGTTGTAGATGCGCGGCCACTTGTACGAGGACAGCACGGGACTGTTCGTGCAGTACTCCTTCAGCTCCTCAACGGTGAGGGAGGGGTCGCTCGGTACAACATATGCCGCAACAACTTCGCCGCGCAGCTTGTCCGGCGCACCGATAACGGCGCTCTCTGCGACCTTGGGATGGTCGTTCAGTACGGCTTCGATCTGCGGCGGATAGATGTTCTCGCCTGCGGAAACGATCATATCGTCCTTGCGGCCGCGCACGGTGACGAACTCGTTCTCGTCCCATGTGCCGACGTCGCCGGTGTACAGAAAGCCCTTGTAGAACTTCTGTTCGGTCATTTCCGGGTTATTATAGTAACAAAATGCGCTCTTTGCCGGAGAGGAGATGATGATCTCGCCCTCGGCCACGTTGTCGTGCGGGACCAGGTCGTCCGGCTCGGAATGGGAGCCGTCCTCGCGCAGCTTTACGATGCGGACCTCGTCATCCGTACACGAGCGGCCGGCCGAGCCTGCGTTATCCGGCAGGTCGAACGGGCGCAGAAATGTGTTCCAGAAGGATTCCGTCGTGCCGTAGCCGTTGAAAATGTTCGGCGTGAGCAGCTTCATGTACTTCTCGCATGCGCTCTTTTCAAACGGCGCGCCCATGGTGACAATGCCGCGCAGCGCGGACAGGTCGTGCGGGGTGCGCTCCTGCGTGCGGGCGAGCATGGCAATGATGGTCGGTACACCGATCAGGAACGAGATGTTGTACTTCGCGGCATATTCCAGGCAGCGCTTCGGTGCAAAATCGCGCAGAATGACAACTTCGCCGCCCGCATAGAGGGTCGGGCACGGGCCGCCGGAGTGGATGCCGCCGCGGTGGAACCACGGGGTCATGTTCATCGTGCGGTCGGTCGGACCAAGAGGGAAGTGCATCATAACGTCATGCGCGGAAAGCACCTCGTTGATATTGTTGATCGGCACGCCCTTCGGACGGTTGGTTGTGCCGGAGGTGTACAGACGGGTGGTCTCGTCGTAGATGTTCGGGTCGAAGTCGATCGGCGGGTTGTTCTCCGGCTGATCGGAAACGTAATCTGCGTAGCGCACCTGACCGGCAGGTACGGCATCGTCCGCGCCGACAACGATCTTGATGGCAGGCTTGCTCTCGCACAGGTCGAGCGCACCGCCGGACAGCTCGCCGAACTCGGCGTCGTAGATGAAAGCCTTGGGCGTGCTGTCATCAATGACGAGTGCAATCTCGCCTGCGCCCTGCCGGTAGTTGACCGGACACGCGACCGCACCAATCTTGTGCGCCGCCAGATAACAGAAAACAAACTCCGGCGAGTTGAGCAGGGTGAACATGACAACGTCGTTCTTGCCGACGCCGTCCGCGCGCAGCGCATGCGCCAGACGGTTGGCTTCGACGTTCAGTTCGCGGTAGGTCCAGCGGCGGCCGGAACGCGGGTCAAAGAGTGCCGGTCGGCTGCCGAAACGCGAAACATTGCGAAGAAAACCGTTCAGATAGGTGAAACGGGTTTCAAATGTGTCGCGGAACATGGAAATATCATAGGTGTATTCGTGACTCAAGGGATCACCTCGTAATAAGTTGTATGGGGAATTAGCAATTCGTAATTACCTCAGGAAATGGGTTATATGTAGAGTTAAAAACTACTTAACGAATATTATAATACCACACAATCATGGAATTGCAAGAAGAAAAATCTTACAGGGACACAGGCTGCGAGCCAATGTCCCTGTTATTTTTATTTGCAATAGGATAAAGATTCGCAATTTTAAGGATGCATAATCACTAACTGCGTATTCTTGATAGGAATTATTTCTCGTATTTGGCAACAATCAGGCTGGAATTCTGTCCGCCGAAGCCGAGCGAATTGCTCATTGCAGCGTTGATTTCCGCCTTGCGCGCGGTATTCGGCACATAATCCAGATCGCATTCCGGATCGGGCTTTGCCAGGTGCAGAGTAGGCGGAAGAACGCCTTCCTCGATGGCCTTGATGCAGGCAATGGCTTCGGTCAGGCCGCCGGCGCCCATGAGGTGGCCGGTCGCGGACTTGGTGGAGCTCATCGGCGGTGCGCTTTCGCGGCCGCCGAACACGGCCTTGACCGCCAGCGTTTCGGCCTTGTCGCCGAGCGGCGTGGACGTGCCGTGCGCGTTGATATAGCCAATGTCGGACGGCTGCATGCCGGCCCTCTTGAGTGCCAGCTTCATGCAGCGGGAAGCGCCTTCGCCGTCCGGGCAGGGCGCGGTAACGTGGTGTGCATCCGAGGTATTCGCGTAACCGGCGAGTACGGCGTGGATTTTTGCGCCGCGGGCGAGTGCATGCTCCTCGGTCTCAATCAGGAGAGCGCCGCCGCCTTCACCGATAACGAAGCCGTCGCGGTCAAGGTCGAACGGGCGGCACGCCTGCTCGGGGTCGTCGTTTCGGCGGGAAAGCGCCTTGGCCTGCGACAGACCGGAAACCACGATCGGGCACAGAATGCTTTCGCCGCCGACTGCCAGAACCGCGTCTGCCTCGCCGGAGCGGAGCAGCATCGCTGCGGTCATGATGGCGTCGCCGCCTGCCGAGCATGCCGTGTTGAGCGTCAGACTCGGGCCGTGAATGTCGTGAGCAATCGAGATCTGGGCGGCAGCGATGTTGCCGATGGTCATCGGCACAAAGCGAGGGCCGACGCGCTTGCCTGTGTCGAACGCAGCCTGCGTCTGTGCAACGGTGGTAACGCCGTCCATTGCAGTGCCCATGACGATGCCGATACGGTCGCTTTCGCTCTCGATGGACAGCGCACTGTTCTTGAGAGCCTCCTCGGCCGCAACAAAGGCAAACTGCATGAACGGGTCCATCGTGCGGGCCAGCGTTTTCGGCATGTAGGCAGCGGGATCGAAGTCCTTCAGCTCTGCCGCGATCTGCACGGGCAGTTCGGATGCATCAAAGCGGGTAATTTTTCCTACACCGCATTGTCCCTCCACCAGTGCGGACCAGTATGCGTCCACACCAATACCGATCGGCGTAACAGCGCCCATACCGGTGATGACCAATTTCTGTTCTTTCATGCTTGTTCCCCTACTTACTGAAATTTATGCGAAGGCCTGTCCGATATTGATCAGGCAAATATATAATATGCGCTGCTTAATAACATTATAGCAGAAATGCACGGAAAAGAAAAGTCACTTTACACAGTAAAGTGTTCAAATTTGTTTTGCACAATACCCCAGATTGATACAGTATTTGCACAAAAAAGGAGACGGTCAGGGACCATCTCCTTGCAAATGCGTTATTTCTCTTTGGGCCGGATGTCGATGGACGGGTTGTAGGCGTAGTAATTCTTGGCATCCAGATTATCCTGCACAACGCGCAGCGCATCTCCAAACCGCTGAAAATGCACGACTTCCCGTTCCCGCAGGAATTTGAGCGGCTCACGAACATCCGGGTCGTCGATCAGGCGGAGAAGGTTGTCATAAGTTGTTCTGGCTTTTTGCTCCGCTGCCATATCCTCAAACAGATCAGTGATCGGGTCGCCTTTGGACTGGAACGTTGCGGCGCTCCACGGCACACCGGAGGCCGACTGCGGGTAAATTCCGGTCGTGTGATCGACAAAGTAGGCGTCAAAGCCGCCCTCCTTGATCTGCTCGGGCGTGAGATTACGCGTCAGCTGGTACACGATAGCGGAGATCATCTCCATGTGCGCAAGTTCTTCCGTGCCGATGTCCGTCAAAATGCCCTTGCATTCCTTATACGGCATGGCGTACCGTTGGTTGAGGTAGCGCATGGACGCACCTAGCTCGCCGTCCGGGCCGCCAAGCTGAGAGATAACAATTTTGGCGGTCTGCGGATTCGGATTCTTGATCTTTACCGGAAACTGCAATCGTTTATCGTATGACCACATCAGTCCTCAGCTCCTTCCCACGGCCACGGATCGTCGATCCACGTCCAGTGTCCGCTGCAGGTATCGACCTCGCGGGCGGTCAGCGGACCGAATGCATCCTCGTACTCAGCGGCGGCCTTGTCAAACGCCGTGCGCATTTCGTTGTAGTATTTGAGCGCGGCAGCGTTGTCCGGATGGCCGTCGAGGTACTCGATCACCTCAACGAGTGCGAAATCGTACATGCGCACGCGCCCGAGCAGCTTCTCCTTGTCGGTCATTGCGGCACTGCCTCCTCTCCGAGAAACGGCTTGTCGAGTGCCGGAAAGATCGTGCCGCGCGAGAACGCCAGCACCGGATCATACGGCGTATCAAATTCCTGCGTCGGCACAAAGGCCATCGCAAGCGAAAGCAGACCGGCAGGGATACTCTCCTTGGTCTGTAAATGATTCTGCATGGTTATTCTCCCTTCGTATAAGGTAGGAGTTAGGAGATAGGAGTGGATAATGATTTCCCCCGCCCTGCAATATCATCACGATATCTCCTAACTCCTCACTCTCAACATACGCCGTTGGGTCTTAACAAGTTCCGACATTTATGTTATACTAATAGTACTCTTATAAGGGGAGGCATGAAAAATGGAGCTTTCTGAAATCAGAGAACAAAGTGCAAAGGCGGCAGAGCAGGTTTGCGAGGCAGCCAAGCTGAAGATCGGTGACCTGTTTGTGGTCGGCTGCTCGTCAAGTGAAATCCTGGGCGAGAAGATCGGCACGCATTCGAGCGTTGAAGTGGCCGAGGCGGTATTCGAGGGCATTCACAGCGTACTGCATGAGCACGGTGTGGAACTGGCGGCACAGTGCTGCGAGCACCTCAACCGTGCGCTGATCGTGGAGCGTGCTGTGGCAGAGCAGTTCGGTCTGGAGGAGGTCAACGTCGTTCCGCAGCCCAAGGCAGGCGGTTCGTTCGGCACGACCGCGTACAAGCGCTTTGATGATCCGGTGGCGGTTGAGTCGCTCAAGCAGAGCGCCTCTGCGGGCATGGACATCGGCGGAACGCTGATCGGCATGCACATCAAGCCGGTGGTCGTACCGCTGCGCATTGAGACCAAGAAGATCGGCGGAGCCGTTCTGCTGTGCGCACGCCGCCGTCCGAAGTTTGTAGGCGGCAGCCGCGCAGTCTATAACGAAAAACTTTTGTGAGGATTTTATGGGATTAAAAGCAGTTTTTTTCGATCTGGATGACACGTTATACACCAGCTTTCAGGCCGGGGACGCCTACGCCTACGAAAAGCTGGAGGAGTGGGCCATCAGCACGTTTGGAGACAAAGGCAAGGGGTTCGCGGACGCATTCCGCGTCAACCGTAAGCGTCTGGCACGGCAGCAGCCTGCCATGCCGCCCACGCATGACCGTGTGCTGTTTGCGCAGGGCGCACTCGAGCGCATGGGCCTGAACGCCGTTCGCTATTCGCGCGAGGCATTCCGCGTGTACTGGGATGCGGTGTTCGCTAAGATGACCTTGCGCCCGGGCGTGGCTGAGTTTTTGGACGAGCTGCGTGCGGCGGGCGTTAAGGTGGCCATCTGCACCAATATGCTGGCGGATATCCAGATGGAAAAGCTGGAGTACCTCGGCATTGCCGACAAGGTGGACTGCCTTGTTACGAGTGAGGAAGCCGGTGTGGATAAGCCGGGTTCGGCAATTTTCTGGCTGGCGATGCACAAATGCCGCTGTCTGCCGGAGGAGACCGTCATGGTTGGCGACAACTTCACGCACGATATTCAGGGCGCGCTCGACGTCGGCATTGACGGCGTGTGGCTCAACTGGACGGACAAGCCGAAACCGGTCGGTGAGCTGTCCTACACCGAGGTAAGTACATTCGAGCAGGCAGCGGCGCATATCCGCACTTTGCTCTGATCAGTTAGGGAGGACAAGGAAAGACATGCAGCATTTTGACTACAAGCCGCACGGCGTATGTCCGATGAACATCTCGTTCGATCTGGACGGTGATACCGTGCACAACGTATCCTTCAAGGGCGGCTGCAACGGCAATCTGCAGGCAATCAGCCGCGTGGTCGAGGGCATGACCGTGGAGCAGATTGAAGGCTACTTCAAGGGTATTTCATGCAACGGACGCGGCACAAGCTGCTCGGATCAGCTGGCGACAGCGGTTCGCAAGGCGAAAGAGTCTGAATAAACAGAAAGAACCGATACCTTATGGTATCGGTTCTTTTTGCGTTTTATGGGGTGAAAAGCTGCGGTAAAACGGTTAGAGTGGGCGATTTCTCGTTTTTTTTCTGCACGCATACGCCGAGCTTGTAGGCGGGATCGGGGAAATTCGGCACAAACAGGGAGCCGGGTGCGCCGACGGTGATTGCCGGCGGCTGACAGGCGATATCTACGCAGAACTGCCGCAGCAGCCGCAGACCGCGGCCGTCGGCCTTGACGTAGCTTTCCTTGAGCGCCCACAGCGTGTAGAACGCGTTTTCGCGCTCGGCAGGTGAGAGTGAGGACAGGTACTGCACCTCATCGGGGTGGAAGAAGCGGTCGGCAATATTGGGTTTGAAGGAGCGGCACTGCTGAATGTCTACGCCGACCGGGTGGTCGCTCACCGCACAGACTGCCCATGCGGCGGAATGCGACAGGCTGAAATGAACATCCGGCGCGGCGGTCAGATACGGCTGGCCGTTCTCGTTCGCGGCAATGTCGAGCGGGCGCGGCACGGACGGTCAGCAAAGGCGGATTGCCTCATCCAGCAGCAGGGAAGCGGTGAAGCTCTGCTGACGGGAGGTGCCGTGCAGGCTGTCGATATACGTCAGCCGCGCGGCGGACAGGCGGGAACGAAGCGAAATATTCATAATATCGGCGGCCGATGTGGACAGGGCGAAAAGATGGGTCAAAGTAATGCTCCTCTTGCAACATTCATGTGATTTGCTGTCTGATTAACGAATAAATGCATCAGTTCGGAAAGGCTTCGCAGATGATGGCTGCACCGCCTTGCATTACAGTTCAAGATGGCAGCAAAGCGAGCGCTTTCTCAATCTTTTCAATCAGCCCTGAATCAGCCGGCAGCCAATCCACGCTTTTCAGTGTTTCCTTGGTCAGCCATCGCGCTTCGGCGGCCTCTAACAGTTCAAGATTACCGCGAATCAGCTGACACCAGAAGCAATCCATTGAAAGGTGAAAAGTCGGATAATCAAATTCAACAGTATCAATCAACTCGCCAACCGAAATCTCGGAGGCCAGTTCTTCCCGGATTTCTCTTTTTAAGGCCTCCTGCGGTGTTTCGCCGGACTCGATTTTTCCGCCGGGAAACTCCCACAGTCCCTTAAAGTCACCGTAGCCGCGCATGGTGGCAAAGATTTTTTCGCCATCACGAATGACTGCGGCGACCACTCGGATTGTTTTCATAAAATGCCTTCCTTATCCGACTACCAGCTTGTTCGTCTTGCGAAGATACTTCGCCGGGATCGGCTGGTCCAGATGCCATGTAATATTCATTGGCTTGCTGCCGGTGTGCTTCACATAGGCTGCCGTTCCAAGACAGGTATACGGTGCAGCGCCAATGCTGTCCTGCTTGAACTCCCGCACAAAGAGAACGACCTTGCTGCCGCGCTGCCGGTGGTTGATATAACGCTGACCGGTGCTTGCCGTATCGGAGGTCGTGCTTTGACTTTGCCAATGGAACAGGCTTTCGTTGATTGAATAGTCGTTGTACATGGTAGTCGGGGAGTAGTCCTTGTTCGCCTTGTTGAGCGTGATAAAGAACACATCGACCTGCTTGTCCGGCAGCCATTTGACACCTTCCCGCACATTTTTCGGCGTCATATAGTCCATTGCAATCAGAATTTGATCTCTGGTATAGGTGCAATGCAGGTCCAGCGGACAATCAAAGCCAAGCGGGACAGGCTGATCGATAAAGTCAATACGTTCCAGATTGAACGACAGAAGCTCGTTCAGTTCGTGCATCATTATCGGACTGTCCGCGAGCAGCTGCATGTTGGCTTGCGTAGTATGGGAACGCCAGTCTGCCGCCTCCTGAAATACGGTTATGTAGAACATTTGCAGCATGCGCTTTTCAAAATCGGAAAGCGAAGCCGCAAGTTCACAGGAGAAGCGCGGAAGAATATCCGTCAGGAACTTAATCCAGCGCCGGGAATCCACAGAAACCAGCTTGCTGAATGCCTTTGTCAGAATGCTTTCGGCAGGCTCGGCAAAATCATCAAGGACGCCTGCAGCTGCACAGAGACGGGAGAAAGAGAATTTACCGTAGATAGACCGCGGGTCGAGGTGATAGTAGCTGATGAAATTCTTCAAGGAAAGGGGAAGGCCGCTGTCCTGTGTGAAGGTTTCGATACGCGCAATCAGACCGGCACGGTCACCGAAGGAGCGGCGAATATTCGCCAGAATGACTTCGGAAGCCTTCTTTTCCAGCTGGATATAGCAGCCCTTCGGCAGTGATACAAAGCCCTTTTTCACCTCGTACTGCATGCTGTGATTGCTGTGAGAGAGCAGTGCGGCAAACTTTTCTTCAAAATTGTATTTCTTGTTTGCCTGACCGATGAAATCCAAAACGGTCAGGCATTCTTTTCCTTCCGAGAGACGCAGACCGCGGCCGAGCTGCTGTAGGAAAATCGTGAGCGACTCGGTAGGGCGCAGAAAGAGAATGGTGTCAATTTCGGGAATATCAACGCCCTCGTTATACAAATCTACAACAAAGATAAAGCGGATTTCACCGGAGACCAGACGCTGTCTGGCTTCATTTCGTTCCTTATCGCTGGAATTAGCGGTAAGAGACATGCAGGGGATACCCTTCGATGAGAAATATTCCTCCATGAATTTAGCATGCTCGACAGAGACGCAAAACCCAAGACCACGAACCGTATTGATGTCGGTTACATACCGGTAGAGAGAATTGACAATATGGCCGGCGCGCTTTTCGGCAACAGCACGGTTCAGAGAAAACACGTTGTTAAGTTCAGCTTTATCATAACCGCCGCGCGTCCAGCGAATATTGGATAGGTCGACATCATCGGAAACGCCGAAGTATTGGAACGGGCAGAGCAGCTTGCGCTCGATCGCCTCCGGCAGTCGGATTTCAGATGCAATGCGGCCATTGAAGTAATCCAGAACGTTTTTTCCATCCATGCGTTCCGGCGTTGCGGTCAGACCCAATAAGATTTTCGGCTTGAAGTGGTTCAGCAGTCCTTGATAGGTGGGCGCTGCTGCGTGATGGAACTCGTCCACAATGATGAAATCGTAATAGTCCTCCGGGAGAACGTCATACAGCTTCTGGGAGGCTAATGTCTGCACCGAAATAAATAGATGCTCCAGGCTGCTCGGCTTGAAGCTGCCCACAAAAAGCTCTCCGAAATTGGGATCTTTCAACACAGCACGGAAAGCACTTCGGCTCTGTTTCAGAATTTCCTCTCGATGAACGACAAACAGCAGACGGGGCTTCGAACCGGAAAAGGCTTTGCAGAACCGTCGGTAATCAAAGGCGGAGATTAAGGTTTTGCCGGTGCCGGTTGCCGCAACAACAAGATTGCGGTAATAGCCGCGAACCTCGCGCTCTGCCTGCAGGCGATCCAAAATCTCCTGCTGGTAGGGATAGGGCTGAATATCGAAAACGAACTGCATCTCGCTTGTCGGATCGGCCTTGCCGTTTGTTGACAGTGCACGCTCCAGTCTTTCCCTGCACCCGTCCTCATAGACTTCAAAGCTGGCGGTGTTCCAATAACTATCGAAGGTTGCTTCCATCTTCTGAATGGTCGGCAGCATATCCTTGGTTGTCAGCTTAACATTCCATTCCAGTCCGCTGGACATAGCCGGATTGGAGAGGTTGGAAGAACCGACATACGCCGTGGTAAAGCCGGTTTCACGATAGAACATATACGCCTTTGCATGAAGCCGGGTACGCTCGGTATCGTAAGATACACGGATTTCCGTGTTGGGGAGATTGCGAAGCGCCTCCACCGCTTTCACGTCTGTTGCGCCCATGTATGTTGTCGTAATAACGCGGAGCCTGCCGCCGCGTTCCGCAAAATGCTGAAGATCATCGATGATTAAACGAAGACCGCTCCATTTGACAAACGAAACCAGCATATCAATGCGGTCTGCGGAGGCGATTTCTTTCTTCAGCTCGGAAAACATCTGCGGCTCATGAACTGCTCCGGTAAATAAGCTGCTTTGCGCAATCGATGTTTCGGGGCGGGGGAGGTCCTTTGCTTTTTTCTGGCCGATGCGCATCATAGGATCATCGCGGGACAGCAATGCGAATAACTGCTCACCCTCATCGTCCACAGTAAAATCACGCAGGTCGTCCTGCGCTGTCTCCTGCGAAATCAGATCAACAATTTTGTTGACCAGATTTAGCTGCGCAGAAATATCGTCACCCGCAATGCGGTCAAGACCTTTGTGAACGACTTCGGACAGGTACTGCGTTAAGACAGAGGAGGACTCGGCTGTGTCGATTTTCTCGACGTGCTTGCTGTCTTCCGGCAGCTGACGCAGTTCATCTTTGATTTCGGTATTCACTACTTGCTCGTAAAGGCCTTGTTTAAGCATGAAAGACGTCTCCTGTGTGATATCGTAATTCGTAATAGGTAGTATTCCTTGAACTGTTTTGAGCAATTTCAACAATTTTATTGTACTCTAAACCGTGAGGAAAATCAAACCATTTATTGATGGCCAACATCCAATCTCTTGTATTTGCCCACGGTTTTGGGCACGAAAAAGAGCGCCTATTCATCCACGATGCGGGGAAAATAGACGCAC
>ENA-OUQI01001276-OUQI01001276.1-human-gut-metagenome-genome-assembly--contig:-NODE-1276-length-16444-cov-5.582403_pt1 | contig 16444 bp, 17 predicted proteins | sample MGYA00237953_ERZ548840 | MGnify/ENA primary metagenome ERZ548840 (study PRJEB26490, sample SAMN05194690) | human gut metagenome | biome: terrestrial biome; feature: human-associated habitat; material... | reverse complement strand
CTAGATCGCTCGTCGGCAGCGTCAGATGTGTATAAGAGACAGATATCTACAAGGTAACCTACTCAAAAGATTCCAAGGATGCCAATAAGCAGATCATTACCAACACAAAGAATTCTGAAAAAATTAAAATCATTAAAACCGGAACCAACACAGAGTTGAAACTGAAAGGTGCAGAATTCACGTTAAAAGACAGCAAAGGTAATCCGGTGAAACTTGGATCTAATACAACTGGTACGTATATCTCTGATGAAGAAGGTCTTGTACTGGAAGAACCATTAGAACATGGTACTTACACACTGACAGAAGTAAAAGCTCCGGACGGCTATGTAGTATTACCGGGAGAGATTACGATTAATGTTTTAGATGAAGGTGATACAAGAGTAACAGTATTCGGACCATCGGATGATATCGTATCCTGTGAGAAGAAAGAAGATGTATATGTAATCACTGTAAAAAATGAAGTGTTATACGATCTTCCATCCACCGGACACTCCGGAATCTTCAACATCCTGATGAGTGGAATCCTGCTGATGTTCGCAGGCATTCTGATCATATACAAGATGAAAGGCAAGGAGGTGCTGAAAAAATAAGAAACCTTAATATTTCAGTGGCCTCCAAGCCACAACAATGATTTCCAGTGCAAATAAAAAGGAGAGAGTGGCACTGAAAATAAAAGAGAGGAAATAAAAAAGAAAAGGAGAAAATCATATGAGTAAAGTGAAAAGAATCTTATCAGTGATTATGGCGATGGTTATGGTACTGGCAATGAGCGTACCGACATTCGCAGCAACGACACCAGTTACAGGAATTACAAGCAGTATTACAGTAAATGGTCTGTCAGATAAGGCAAAAACAACATTAAAGCTGTATGAATTAGCGACATTGCAGCTGAATGACGAAACAAATGAATATAGCTGGAAATTAGCTGATTGGGTACCAACAACTGCAGTTACATTAAATACAAGCAATAATAAATATGAGATTGCAGACATGGATAAATTAAAGGCAGCTGTTGCATCTGCAACTGCTACAACTACTGTGGAAGAAGAAGGAACTTCTCATACTTTTACAAATGTAGAAATTGGTGCATATGTTATTACGGCAGACGATGAGGATGCAGAGTATAATCTGATGGTTGCAAATACCTACAATTATGCAGGATCCCCAAGTCCAGCAACTGGAGGAACTCCGGTAGCTGCTGATGCGACTGTTGTAGCAAAAGCATCCGGACATACAGTAACAAAAGAGGCATCAGATGGATTTGTAAAGGTCGGTCAGACAGTAGACTTTACAGTTACAACTACATTCCCGGTATATAAGAATGATAAAGGTCAGACATTAAACGGTTTCCAGATTACTGATGAACCGCAGGGCTTGACAATTGCTAAAAATACAGTTGTGGTAAAAATTGGTAATACAGACGTTACTGCCAAAACAAATGTAGATGTGGCTGATAGCGGCAAGTTGACTGTCACATTTACAAATGATTTATTAACAGAAGCGAATGCAGGTCAGTTAGTAACTGTAACATATACAGGTACTGTAACAAGTGAAAATGGATATAACAACAATGCAGGAGCAACTTCCAATACAGTTGATTATACATCAACGATTGTTACCGGACATACAGGTGATATTACACTGACAAAATATGCAGAAGATGGAACAACTGTTTTGCACGGTGCAGAGTTTACAGTTACTAAAAATGGATCAGATGAAGCATTATATTTTGTGGAAAAAGCAATTGGTGAATATAAATTAGCTGCTGAAGGAACAGAAGGTGCATCTCAGACAGTTGTAGCAACTAATGGAACTGTAAAAGTAGAAGGTCTTGATGAAGGAACATACCACTTTACAGAGACAAAAGCTCCAAAAGGCTACTCTATTAATGCAGAAGGTGCAGAGGCTACAATTGAGGCTTCTACTGAAACAAATGTTTCTGTAGGTACTTCTATTAATGATACAAAACTCTCCGCTCTGCCATCCACCGGTGGTATCGGTACAACAATCTTCACAATCGGCGGTTGCGCTATCATGATCGTAGCAGCTGGTCTGTTCTTCGCAACAAGAAGAAAAACTCAGAAATAATTAACAATAAGGAACCCCGTACACTCTCAGGAGGAACGGAAGAACCCATGAAAACGGGGCGGCTCGCCCGCCCCGTTTTTGATAAAAAAGCATTACAAGACAGCATACAGATATAGCATTAGAGTTGAAACAAGATACAACAGTAAGGAGAGCCCGGATGAAGAAAAAAATATCAATTGTATTAGCAGGAATTTTGTTTTTAGCCGGTTTGTCCTTGTTGCTGTATCCGCTGGTGGCAAACCAGTGGAATAACTACAGACAGAGCCGACTGATCTCGGAGTATGAATCTGTAGTAAAAGACGAATCAAGGAAAGGAACCATTAATTATGAAAAGGAATGGGAGCGGGCCAATGCTTATAACCAGTCTCTTCTTCCAAGCATCCTTCCCGATTCTTTCGCAATCGCAGCAGCATCCGATAAGCCCGGTGAGGAATATATGTCCTGTCTGAACATCCTGACAGATGAGATGATGGGATATGTGGAAGTGCCGAAGATCAATATCAAGATCCCGATCTTCCACACCACTTCAGAAGAAGTGCTCAGCAAAGGAGCCGGTCATCTGGAAGGAAGTTCCCTTCCGGTAGGTGGCGAGAATACCCATTCTGTAATCTCTGCACACCGTGGTCTTCCAAGTGCCAGTCTTTTCACAGACCTGGATCAGCTGGAAGACGGAGATCATTTTCTGATCCGTGTACTGGATCAGACACTCTGCTACGAAGTGGATCAGATCCATATCGTGGAACCGGAGAATACCAGTGATCTGGCAGTGGAGCCGGGACAGGATCTGGTAACTCTTCTGACCTGTACTCCATATGCGGTCAACACGAAACGTCTTCTGGTAAGAGGTCATCGTGTACCTTATGAGGAAGAGACGATCGAGAAGGAAGAGAAAGAATCTCCGATGAGTCTTTATACCAACTATCTGTTATGGGTAGTGGTGGGGCTTGCAGTAACCGCAGTGCTGATCATTTTCTTATGGCAGTACGACAAACGGTATAAGAGAAAAATGAAAGAAAAACAGGCAGCAGCAGGTGGGGCACCAAAAGATGCCTCTGACCGGAAAGAGGAAGAGAGATGAGAAGAAAATTATCGGGAATTCTCTTTGGTCTGCTGTTTCTGGTAGGATTTGGGATCCTTGCCTACCCCACGGTATCCAATCAGTGGAATACCTACCGGCAGAGCAGGCTGATCAGTAATTATGAACAGGCGGTCAGCGATATGCAGCCGGAGGATTACACGAAAGAGTGGGAAGCGGCGAGAGAGTTCGACAGTACTCTGGTACAGAATAATATATATGGTGATGTGTTCGGCAGTGATGATGTGGACATGAAGGACACAGACTACTGGAAGGTTCTGAATGTGGCAGGTGATGGCGTGATGGGGTATCTCTCCATCCCGAAGATCAATATCAAGCTTGCCATCTACCACGGAACCGCGGAGGATGTTTTACAGACGGGGATCGGTCATATGAATGGCACATCCCTTCCCATCGGCGGAGAGAGTACCCACAGTGTACTTGCCGCTCACAGAGGTCTTCCGGCAGCCAGATTATTTACGGATATTGACCAGTTGAAGCAGGGGGATATGTTTTATATCCATGTACTGGATGAGACGATGGCATATCAGGTAGACCAGATTCTGGATATGGTAGATAAAGATGATCACGAGACACTGGAGGAGGCACTGCAGATCCAGAAGGGAGAAGATCAGGTGACCTTATTCACCTGTACCCCATATGGTGTCAATTCCCACCGGCTTCTGGTCCGGGGAACGAGAGTTCCGTATAACGGCGAGGAAGAAGTGGAGAGTACACCGGTGGACAGCATGTTACGTGCCATCCAGAATTATTATATGTTATACTTAATCTTAGGATTAGCAGTGACACTGCTTGTGATACTGATCATGAAGTTCCTGTTTGACCGGAAGAATAAGAAACGCTCCGGTAAGACGGATGATATGTCGAAGGAGGGATAGAGGTGACTATGAAAAAGAGAATAAAAACCGCAGGGGCGCTGACCCTTGCAGCAATAACTGTTTTATCAGCAGCCGGTTTATCCAGTGTATATGGTGCTCTTGGAGTAGAGACAGGTAGTAAGTGTTCTCTTACATTTACATTGGACGGCACGGAGTTCGATGAGCTTCGTAGCCTGGAGATTCCGGTGGATGTGTACAAGGTAGCGGACATTACAGAAGAAGCAGTGTATGACACTACAAACTATACAGCTTTTGCTGATCTGGGACTGGAAAATGTGAGCAGTACTACCACTGCAGAGGAATGGGCGCAGATGGCAGAGAAGGCCATGAAGACTGTAGAGGAAAAGAAAATTGCACCAACCGAAAAGGTAAAAGTTACCAAACCGGAAGGCGCAGCGGAATCCACCGGTGTTATCAGAGATCTGGCGACCGGTATGTATCTGGTACAGGCCGAAACCGTGCAGACCAGTGAGTACACCTATGATTTTACTCCATATCTGGTATCTCTTCCGAATAACTATTATTCCAAAGAGAAACCGGAACCGGACGATACCTGGGTATACGATGTGACAACCGGTATGAAGCCGCAGCAGACACAGCGTTACGGAGATCTGGAGATCGTCAAGGATCTGACAGAGTACAATGCTTCCCTTAAGGATGCACTCTTCGTCTTCCAGGTAGAAGGCACCAGAAACGGTGAACAGGTCTACAGTGATGTAGTTTCTATTAAGTTCAACCAGGCAGGTAAAAAATCAGTCCTGGTGAAACATCTTCCGGCAGGAACAAAAGTTACTGTTAAAGAAGTGTATGCAGGCGGAAGCTACAGCAATACTTCCGGTGACACACAGGAAACAGTGATCGTTGCCGAGGGAGTTACAGATAATCCGGCAAGCGTTAGCTTTACCAATACTTACAACGGAAAGCTGATTCCGGGAACCGGTATTGTGAACCATTTTGAGAATAAGGACGGCGAGTGGAGCTGGGAACAGCAGACAGATGAACCCGCCAGTGCCAATTAGGGAAAGGGGTGCAGGATATGAGAAAATTAAGTAAAAAAAGTCTTTGCCTTGCAGCCGCAGCCCTGACACTGACAGCGGGGATCAGCGCAGGTACAGCGATGGCGTATTTTACCACGTATGCGGAGGCTTCCGGTAATGTAACCCTGAATATGGGATTTACGGAGACAACGCCTACAGAGGAATTCAGTAACTGGACCAAACATGTAACCGTGAAGAATACCGGTGATTTTGCATGTTTTGTCCGTGTAAAAGCACTGGCAGGAGAAAAATATCAGGATGGCCTGCAGTACAGTGATTCTGATGGAAAGTGGACACCGGGAGAGGAAGGCTATTATTATTACAGTGAGCCGGTCGCTCCGGGAGAGAGCAGTTCGGTTCTGGATATTAAGATCAACAGCAAGGATACAGAAGACAGTTTTAATGTAGTCGTCGTTCAGGAATCCACAAAGGTTTTATATAATGAAAACAACGAACCGTACGCAGACTGGACACAGATCGCTGATACCAGCGAGACAGCCGGAGAATAGGAGGGTGAGAGATGAGTAAGAAAAAGAAAATGCCCCTTGGGGGACTGACCGTGGCTCTTCTTTCCGCTTCTGTGGTATTGCTGGCAGGAAGTACGGTGGGAAGTGCCAGAGCGGCACTGACTTATTACAGTGAGAACTATGGTGCACAGGTAGAGGTTTCCAATATCGGTGTCAGCCTGGTGGAAAATGATAAAGTGATCAGCAAGAGAGATTACGCATCCAACGGAAAATGGGATGAGGCAACAGGTGATCTGCTGACAGGTCTGAAAGAAGAAAAGATCGTACCGGGAAAACAGTACGAGGAAGCGATCAAGGTGACAAACAGTGGTTCCATCGACAGTTATGTCCGTGTGATCCTGAAGAAGAGCTGGACGAATAAAGAGGGTGTGAAAGATACCACTCTTTCCCCGGATCTGATCGATCTGAATCTGAAAGAGGGAAGTGGCTGGGTAATTGATAAGAATGCATCTACAAAAGAGAGAACCATTCTTTATTACACCGGTATTCTTCCGGCAGGTGAAAGTACACCGGCACTCAGTGATACGCTGACCATCGACGGCAGCATCGCTACCAAGGTAAAACAGGATGTCACAGAAAAAGACGGTTATAAAACCATCACCACAACCTACGCATACGATGGTTATAATTTCCAGCTTGAAGCCGAAGCAGATGCAGTACAGACCCACAACGCACAGGACGCCATCAAGAGTGCCTGGGGTGTGGATGTAGACGTAGACGGCAATGGCAATATCAGCTTACGATAGGAGGGTGCAGAATATGAAAAAGAAAATTTTGTGCCTTGCCATGGCAGCGATCATGGCCGTAGGCATACATACAACAGCATTTGCAGAGACACTGCAGGGCGGTTCTGACTGGAAGGTAGAATTCAACGGTTCCAAGATGAGCAGTAATTTTACTTCCGCAGACATGAAGAAAGATATCTTCCAGTTACAGCCGGGAGATACCATGGAACTTCAGGTAGGACTGAAGAACACCAGCGAGAAAGATGCAGACTGGTATATGACCAACGAAGTATTAAAATCTCTGGAAGACAGCCAGAGCATCGCAGAGGGCGGCGCATATGGTTACAAGCTGACTTATGTGGGACCGGATAAGAAGGAAACCGTATTATATGACAGCGAAACCGTAGGCGGCGAGGATGCCCAGAAGGGTGAAGGTCTTCACCAGGCTACTGATGCACTGGAGAAGTATCTGTATCTGGATCGCCTCTCCAAAGGTGATGTAGCATCTGTTCATCTGACAGTAAAGCTGGATGGTGAGACACAGGGTAATGATTATCAGGATACACTGGCAAGTCTTCAGATGAGTTTCGCAGCCGATCCGGTAACGGTAACAACCGTAACGAAGAAGGGTGAAGACAAAGTTGTCAACAAGACAGTGACCAAGACAGTGCAGACACCGACAAAGAATGTTGTAAGATCCCCGAAAACGGGTGATACCACTCAGATCCTTGCCATCAGTGCGGTAGCGCTGGCAAGCGGTGTGATTCTTCTGATTCTGGCAGTGGTACTGATCAAGAAGCGAAAAGAGGAGAAAGGAGAGGGTCAGAGATGAAAAAAATGTATAAGATAGCCACAGTTCTTCTGGCCTTTTGTTTTCTGCTTGGATCGGTTCCTATGAGTGTTAAGGCAGAGGATTATAAGTATCAGGTAACGATATTCAGCGGTAAGCAGGGATCCTTTTCAGGAACTGCAGGTCTGGTAGTAAAGGGAGCAGACTACAGTGTTTCCAATACTGCAGATGCTATCGTGATCAAAGATCTGAATCCCGGAGATACCGTAAGTTTTGAGGCAAGATCCGGTGCAGTAGCGTTGGATAAGGACAGCAAGTATTATGTGCAGGGTATCCGTATCAGTGGACGTGATAATAATGCTGCAGTAGAGAATTCTTCTTTTGAAGTAACCGGAGACCAGGAATACGTAGTAGCATATGGAATCAAAGGCAATCAGGTAGCCTACACCATCAATTATCAGGATGCCAACGGCAACAAGCTGGCAGACAGCCAGACCTTCTATGGTAATGTAGGTGACAAACCGGTGGTTGCATATACCTATATCGATGGATATACACCGGAATACAGAAACCTGACCAAAACCTTATCTGCCAATGCAGCAGAGAACGTATTTACCTTTAATTATCTGCCATATGAAACCGTAACCGTGACAACACCGGGACAGACCATCACCAACACCACCGAGCAGACAGTTACCGTACCGGGAGGTACAACAACTACAACCGGTGGTACTACCGGAACTACCGGTGGAACTACAGGCACAACCGGTGGCACAGGAACCAATGCCAATGGCGGTAACGCAGCAGGCACAACCACCGGAAACGGTGATGCACAGGGCACAGATGCCACAGGTGGAACCGGCAACGGCGGACCTGGCAACGTAACAGATAATCAGGGAACAGAAGGCACAGAAAACGGCGGAACCACCCAGGATGCACAGGGTAACGAAGACACCACCACCATCGGTGATGAAGATACACCAAAAGCAGACCAGGATCTGAAAGATCTGGACGATGAGGATGTACCGAAGAGTGACAAAGACCTGGATGGCAACAAGAAAGTAAAGAAGAGCCTTCCTCTGGTAGCCGGTGTTGGTATCGGCGTAGCAGCACTTGCAGCACTGGCAGCAGGTATTGTGATTGTCAGAAAACGTGTACACAGATAATTAGACAGTGGAAAGAACAGTGAGACTGCTGTATGGAGTAAAAACAAAACTCCATACAGCAGTTTTTTTGTTGCATTGCATATCAATAATTGGTCCGGTGGACCAATTTTGATTTGTGGGGACGACAAGTTAAAGTCGCGAAGGGTATTCTATTTTATATAAAATGACATATAAAGAAGATTTGCTTTCCTTCACGTAATGTATTATAATATGCATGTATATTTCACGGAAGGAACGAAAATCATATTTTCCGTGAAAGTGTAATACAATTCAGGAAAGTGGTTGTCTCAGGAGGCTGCAAACAAAAGTATGCAAACATGTGGAACGTGTATGAAGAACAAAATATCGAAGAAACAGCAGGTTTTGTATGTAAAAATGTTCGGTGATTTTTCTCTGGAATATCAGGGGAGATCTTTGATCGCAAAGAAGAAAAAAGAGACGCAGTTTGCACAGGTCTTGCAGTTGCTTTTCCATAGCGGAGAAGAGGGGATCAGCCGGGAACATCTGGAGAAGGTTTTGTTTGGTGGACGGACATTGGACGATGCCAATCATGCGATCCACAGTCTGATTTATAATATCAGAAAGAAACTGGAGCAGACAGGTCTTCCGAAAGGGAAGTATATTATTTCCAGAAGGGGGAGATTTTACTGGAACAAAGAGATTCCGTTTGAAGAGGATGCGCAGGTATTTGAAGAGTATTGCAGCAGGGCATGCAGGACAGGGGACTGGGAGGAACAGCTTGAGCTGTGCTGGAAGGCTGCTTTGGTGTATAAAGGGGCCTTTCTTAAGGGCTCTGAGCAGGAAGGCTGGGTAAAAGAGGAACGGGAGCGTTACCGTGCCATGTTCCGGAAGCTGGTAGAACATATGGCAGAGGTTCTGCGGACAAAGAAGGCGTACATCCAGCTGGAGAAGCTGGGCCGGCATGTATCGAAAGCAGCGCCATATGAAGAAGGGGAATTGCTGGTGATTGAGGCGCTGGCCGGTATGGGAAGAACGGAACAGGTACATATCCTGTATGGAGAAACCATGGAAAGGTATTGTCAGGTCTATCAGGAAGAAGAGCTGGGAAAATTAAAGGATTTCCGGAGAAAAATCGAAGAACAGCTTGACCATCCGTATGATATACTGGATAATATACAGGAGAATATGACAGAACGGCTGGAAAAGGTACAGGAGCCGTATCAGTGTAACTGGATGGTGTTCCGGGAGATTTATCATATGGTTGTACGTATGGTAGAGCGAAGCGGACAACAGGTGCAGCTGATGTTATGTACATTAACGGATATGGAGGAACATCCCATCCGATCCGATGAATGTGCAGAGGTACTGTCACGGTATATATGGGAAAGTATCTGCAGAAGTATTCGTGCGGGGGACGTAGTTACCCGATACGGGAAGGGACAGTATCTGGTGCTTCTGATCAATACAAAACCGGAGGATTGTCAGGAGATCCAGAAACGCATCGATGCACAGTTCCGGAAGAAAAATACCGTGTATGAGATCCGGTACAGCGTGAAGTCTGTCAGAAGTCTGAATAATGCAAAGGATGATCAGAGCCTGTCATAAGGTGTTTTTCGGGCAGGCATCGGTTCTGGTACAGGATATGGGAAAAAAGAAGAAAGAAAAAAGAGGGGCACTGGCAGGATGTGCCCGAATCTGTAAGATATTCGGAACGGTCTGTCTGGTGGCAGTGATTCTTGTATGTCTGCCATTAACCCTTCCGCGGGTCTTCGGGTATGAGATCTATACAGTTATCAGCGGAAGTATGGAGCCGGCGATACCGGTGGGAAGTCTGGTTTATGTACAGCCGGGAGCACCCGAGGATGCTGAGACAGATGATGTGATCGCATTCTACAGTTCTATGGATACGGGAGCGATCATCACACACCGGGTTATCAAAAATGATATTGTAACCGGTCAGATCCACACCAAGGGTGATGCAAATGAAAAAGAGGATCTGTATCCGGTGGGTTATGATTATTATATGGGAAAGGTAGTGTATTCTGTTCCGATGCTGGGGCGGGTACTTGCATTTTTCGTGACATTCCATGGTAAGATCGCAGCGGGAAGCCTGATCGGACTTGCGATTCTGTTACAGATCATTGGTGGAGTGATGGAATCGGCTGCTGAGAAGAAACGGGAAGAGATATCGCAGAAATAGCTTTGCGATGCCTGCAGAAAATAGTATAATAACAGTAGCTGTAAAAGATGAGACAGTTACTGAGAAAAGAAGGTAACCGGGGCAGCAGCCTGCAGTTACCTTCTGTGTTATAGAAAGAAGGAGAGACACGATGGGATTTAAAAAAGTTGATGTGAAGACACTGGAGATGAAACCTTTTGAGAAGATCGGTTCCGAATGGATGCTGATCTCTGCAGCAAAAGACGGCAAAGCCAATACAATGACTGCTTCCTGGGGCGGCATCGGCGTTCTGTGGGGCAAGAATGTGGCAACCGTATATATCCGCCCGCAGCGCCACACCAAAGAATTCGTAGATGCAGGTGATACATTTACCCTCAGTTTCTTTGGCGGCGAGCACATGAAAGAACTGGGCTACCTCGGCAAAGTCTCCGGCAAAGATGTCCCGGACAAGATCGAACAGTCCGGCCTGCATCTGACAGAAGTAGACGGTCAGCCGGGATTTGAAGAGGCCACACAGGTTCTGGTATGCAAAAAGCTTTACCATGACGAGATCAAACCGGAAAACTTCTATGAAACAGAAGAAGATGAAAGATGGTATCCGGAAAAAGATTATCATACCATGTACATCGCTGAGATCCGGGAGTGCTGGGTGAGAGAGTAAAGCAGAAAATACAAAAGAAAAGTCGGAATTCTGGAAGGTAAGACAGGTTTCCGGCTTTTTTTCATGACAGGTGAGGCAGGATTTGCTGTTTCTGGTTGCGAAAGTAAGCAAAAGAGACATATAATAGAGGTTGCAGGAAAGGTTTTCATGCAGAAAAAGGAGAAAATCGTATGCTGAATATTTTTTATGGTGATATGAAAGAAGCTGTGTATAATACGGCAGCTTATTTTAAATATGATTATGAGGACAGCTGGATTGTAGATCCGTTTGTGAAAGAAATGATTCAGGATGTCGATCGGTCTACGGTCTTAGACAGTGGTGTCATCGACAGCCCGGTTCTTGGGAAGATACCACCAACAGGACTATCCGGTGGAGTGAAAACACTGATTCTTGTTAAATTCGAAAAAGAAAAGATTTTTAATGCTTCGACATGCGGTGACAATTGCGCAAAATGGTTGTTGAAAATTGCTGCATCGGAGGATCGTACAATTAATCTGCATCATTTGATGGAATTTGGGGAAGAACCATTTCAGATCCGTATTCTGAATACGAATCAGGTGGTATGTTCTATGAGAGAACTGATATCGATAGCCGGTGAATTTGTCTGACAGGAGATAGGGAGAATGAAGGGAAAACATAAAATTATTGTTTCAACCAAACGCTTAAAATATGAGTTTGAACTGCACCGCAATCTGACTATCGTTCGTGGAGACAGCGCAACCGGAAAAACCACGCTTATAGATATGATCCGGGATCATATCAATAACCCGTCGGGCACACCGGTAGAGCTGGTTTGTGATAAAACATGCTATGTGCTGGAGGGAAGCTTATGGAAAGCACAGTTATCGGAGATTTCAGATGGTATCGTATTCATTGATGAAGGAAATGAATTTATCAAAACAGAAGAGTTCGCGGGAGCTATTCAGAAAACAGATAATTATTATGTAATTGTAACAAGGGAATCGTTACCGGCACTGCCATACAGTGTAGAGGAAATTTATGGTATCAAAACATCTGGAAAATATGGGACGTTGAAGCAGAGTTATCATGAGTTTTTCAGAATATATGGAACAGATACCTGTACCAACCCGGTAAAACCGGAGATGGTTTTCACAGAGGACAGTAATTCAGGCTATCAGTTTTTTTCTCACATATGTCGGGAGAATAATCTGAAATGCGAGTCTATGAATGGAAAATCGAATGTTTTCCACTATATCAATGAACATAAAGATCAGAAAATCCTTGTAATAGCAGACGGTGCGGCGTTCGGTTCGGAAATTGACAGAGTATTGAAACTGATCCGGGAAAATGAAACAGCAGCTCTGTATCTGCCGGAATCCTTTGAATGGTTGATTTTAAAGTCTGGGGTATTGAAAAATAATCAGATAGATCAGATATTGGATGAGCCTGTAAAATATATAGAAAGCAGAGATTATTTCAGTTGGGAACGGTTTTTCACATCTGTGTTAATTGAGAACACCAGGGATAGTTATCTGGCATATGCAAAAAAGAAACTGAACACAGCGTATCTTGGTGGAACGGTGGAGGATGCAATTCTTAGACAAATGGAGAAGATAGAATTGGGGTGGAAGAAAGAATTAACCAACATTTTACTCGAAGAAGATTGTGAAATTAATCATTCTCATATATAATAAATTATATAATGTGTCGTGAAAAAAGATAATTTTCAGAAAATGTATATAGGGATGGAGGACGCTGTATGAAGAAGAGAAGAATATTCCGCAATCTGAACGACAAAGAGTTCGCCTGGGTGCTTTATGATGTGGGTAATTCGGCGTATACGATGCTGGCGTGTGCGCTGATACCTATCTGGTTTAAGGCGATGGCGATAGGGACAAAGCCGGGGCAGCTGACATCGGATCGGGCAACGGCTTATTACTCGATGGCGATTGCGGTGATCACGATCGTGGTTGCGTTGCTGGGTCCGATGTGTGGAGCGATTTCTGATTATAAAGGCATGAAAAAGATCTTTTTTACCAGTACCGTTGCAGTGGGTGTCTGTGGGTGCATCCTGAATGGATTTGCCTGTCAGTGGATCGTATTTTTGCTCCTGTTTGCAGTAACCAAGATCTTTTACAATATGTCCCTGATGTTTTATGACTCGATGTTAAACGATATCACCACGGAAGAGCGGATGGACGAAGTTTCTTCTTATGGTTATGCATGGGGATATCTTGGATCGTGTATTCCGTTTCTGATCGCGCTGGTGGCTTATGTACTCGGACCGGATATGGCGGGTATCATTTCCGGTAAGTTATCCATGGCGATCGGGTTTGCGGTTACGGGGCTCTGGTGGCTTCTGGTGACGGTTCCGCTGATAAAGAATTATAAACAGATCAATTACGTGGAAAAGAAAGAACATGCAGTGAGAAGTGCGTTCCGCAGGATCTTTGAAACCATCAGGTTTATCGCAACAAAAGATAAAAAAGTATTTTTCTTTCTGATCGCATTCTTTCTCTACATCGATGGCGTGGGAACGATTATTGATAACTGTATCAATATCGGAACGGACCTGAACCTGAGCACTGTGGGACAGGTGATCTGTCTGCTAGCGACACAGGTTGTTGCCTTTGGCGGTTCACTGGTATTTGCAAAATTGTCGAAGAAGTACGATACCGTACAGCTGATCCTGGTATGCATTGCAGGGTATTTTATCGTCTGCCTGTATGCGCTGACCTTAAAGAACCTGATAGGTTTCAGTTTTCTGGCATTCGGTGTGGGATGCTTCCAGGGATCCATCCAGTCCCTGTCGAGATCGTACTTTTCCAAGATCATTCCACCGGATAACTCGGGAGAATATTTTGGTCTGTATGATATTTTTTCAAAAGGAGCATCTTTCCTTGGATCGGCTGTGATCGCAGGAGTAAAACTGGCTGGAGGGACCATTAATATTGCAGTGGCATCACAGGCAATCTTTTTCTTCCTCGGATTCATCTTCCTGAAGATCGCAGATGGAAAAGAGCGGAGGATTGTGGAAAGTAAATAAAGAGTATCAGAAGGAAATGCGGGAATAAAAAAACTAATTACATATTGCAGCTATAAACAGCAGGAGTCTGAGGATCAGTAGAAGGATTCTCAGGCTCCTGTTATTTGTGCAAGGTAAGTGCGGCTCTGTGCATAATAGAAAGATGATTTTCATACAGTCAGGGAAGAAATGTGATAAGATAAAAAGTAACTATTCAATAGATAACTGTGAGGGTACTGAACAGTTGCGATAAAAAAGAAATCAGAGAGGGATATTTTCCGGAGTTTTCCGTCTAATCTATGTAAACAAAAAAAGCCGGCCGGCAAACCAACCAGAAAAGGTGGTGCAAAAGTGACAAAAGAACAATTAGGAACCTTGATTCTGGATTCCGAGAGGCAGATGTATTCTACTGCAAAATCCATGTTATACAGCGATCAGGACTGTGCGGATGCCATACAGGAGACGATTGTAAAGGCATTTTCCGGAGTGCATACACTGCGAAATGACAAATATGCAAAAACATGGCTGATGCGGATCCTGATCAATGAGTGTTATACCATCCTGAGAAAGACAAGTAAGGTGATTTCTCTGGATGAGATGTGTGAGACGACGGAGCTTGCAGCGGATGAAAAGAGTGACTACAGCGATCTGTATAAAGCAGTAGGTTCTTTGAAAGAAGATCTGCGGATGCCGGTGATTCTGTATTATATTGAGAATTTTAACATCAGAGAGATTGCGCAGATTATGGATATCAGCGAAGGAGCCGTACAGAAGAGACTGGCCAGAGCAAGAGGAAAATTACGACAGGATCTGCAGGAAAGTGAGGCGTGGACATGAGATTAGAAGAGATGAAAAACAATATCCCGGAAACTCCCGATTTTATTCATAAGATGGTACAGGAAGAAGTCAGCAGACAGCTGCAGGACACCAAAGTGGTACCCATGAAGAAAAGAAAATGGAACAAAGTGCAGGCAGCCGCCGCAGCCGCCCTGTGTCTGCTTGCTACTTCCACAGTGGCGTATGCCGGCAACAGACTGTACCATATGTATGTGGAAAAACAGGGAAATTACCGTGTGGAGACAGGGATTCAGGCAGATGCCGGAACATCCGTGCAGCTCCCGGAACAGATTCATGATGTGGCAATCTCAACGAACTATATTCCGGATGGCATGACATGGACAGATGAAGATCATCTGCAATATACAGCACAAAACGGTGGCTTTACATTTAGTTCTGTACTGCTTGACAGTGATGATTTTGAGAAAGCAAAAGAAGATAAAAATATCGTAGAGAGTGAGGAACATACTTTTGGCAAGTACGAAGGTGTCTATCTGAGATATCATGAAGTGATACAGGACGGCTTCTTTAACCAGCGTATCTACCTGTTTTGTCCGGAAGAATACCGTGTGATCACCATCTATGTGGGCGATGATGTATCCAAAGAGGACGCCCTGAAGGTAGCAGATAATCTTCAGATCACAGAAAAAGATACCATGATAGAAACTGCCGGTATGTATACCTGGAGTGATATTGTCTCACCGGAAGAGGTACAGGGGGACGAAGCTGTAACCAGTATATCTGCTGACCGGCTTCCGGTTGCCGAAGTCGGAGAGAAAGTTGATCTGACAGCCAGCGGTGAAGATAAAGATGGAAATTACGCAGACAATATTCCGATACAGGCAACGGTAGATTCTGTTCAGATCACAGATGACCTTCAGCTTCTGAACGGCCAGATTCCGGAGGAATGGGAAGATGCTGTCGGAGAAGACGGAAAATTAAAAGAAAACACAATCTCCTACATCCGGGAAGGAGACGGAGTTAATACGTTGGATGAAGTCGTAAAAACAAAGACCGAACAGCAAAAACTGGTATATACTACCGTCACATACACCAATACATCAGACCAGGAAGCAGACCATATACTCTACCTTGGTTCCCTGATGATGTGCCACAACGATGGAAGTACATACAAAGTGTATACACCGTGCGAAGAAGCCGGAGACGGTTACGATCGCTGCACCTGGGACGGAGCAGCCAGAACCGGTGAAATGAAATACAGCAGTGTAACCGAGAACTATGGTAATGGCGGAAACTATATCCCGTCCCTCAAACCGGGCGAAAGCATCCAGATATCCATGGCATGGATCGTCAACGAAAGCGACCTGAAAGAAATGTACCTGAACCTCAACGGCACAGGTGCCTCCTACCAGTTCGATGACGAAATCCTTGCAAACGGCATTATCGATATCCGTCAGAACTAGTACAGCGAAAATTAAGTATCTGCTATATTGACGTAGGATGATTTCTTCATCTGCAAGGCGGAGGAATGAGGCGTAGCGGTGGCTACGAC
>ENA-OUQI01001272-OUQI01001272.1-human-gut-metagenome-genome-assembly--contig:-NODE-1272-length-16485-cov-4.303408_pt1 | contig 16485 bp, 10 predicted proteins | sample MGYA00237953_ERZ548840 | MGnify/ENA primary metagenome ERZ548840 (study PRJEB26490, sample SAMN05194690) | human gut metagenome | biome: terrestrial biome; feature: human-associated habitat; material... | reverse complement strand
GCTCGAACCTATGACCCTCTGCTTGTAAGGCAGATGCTCTCCCAGCTGAGCTAAGCTTCCACTTGGTGTCTCTTCGGTGTGTTTTGTGTTTTCCTCACCGGCGACTATTACAGTATATCACATTGCAATGGTTTTGTCAAGCGTTTTTTTCAAAAAAATCGAAAAAAAGCGCAGTTTGTGACATCTGTATAGTTTCAACATTGTATAATATGATATACTATACAGAAAAGACAGCCAAAATCGCTAATTTCTCCCATTTTCTCCGCTGCGCCGGAAAAGCCGCAGTACTTCCAGCCGCAGCGCACCGTGTGCCGGCGCAGAAAGATCCGGGTCCTGCTCCAGAATTTTTTTTGCCGTTTCCTGCACTTCGTGGAGCAGCTGTGTGTCATGAGACAGGTCTGCGATCTGTAACGGCGGCAGACCGTGCTGGCGCTGTCCGAAGAAGTCACCCGGTCCACGAAGTTCCAGGTCTGCCTCGGCGATCTGAAAGCCATCACTGGTGCGGCTCATGATCTGCATTCGGGTGCGGCACTCCTCCGTCACATGATCTGTCATTAAAATGCAGTAGCTCTGTGCGCTGCCACGCCCCACTCTACCACGCAGCTGGTGCAGCTGCGACAATCCAAACCGCTCCGCATTCTCGATCAGCAGAATAGTCGCATTCGGCACATCCACGCCCACCTCGATCACCGTGGTGCTGACCAGCAGATCCAGTTCATGGTTCCGGAATGCCGACATGACCGCATCCTTCTCCGCCGCCTTCATTCTGCCGTGGAGCAGTCCCACCCGATACTGTGCAAACGCACCGCTCTGGATGTTCTCCGCATAGCTGGACACCGCCTGCAATTCGCTTTCGTCCCGGTCGTCGATCATGGGACAGACAATATAGCCCTGGTGTCCCTGCTCCAGCTGCTGCCGGATAAAATGATAGGCACGCTGGCGCAGCTTTCCCGTGACCGCAAACGTCTGCACCGGCAGTCTGCCGTGAGGCAATTCTTTCAGCACAGAGATATCCAGGTCGCCGTAGATCATCAGTGCCAGTGTCCGTGGAATCGGCGTTGCCGACATGACCAGCTTGTGGGGACAGCCGCCTTTATCTGCCAGCAGTGTCCGCTGTGCCACGCCGAACCGATGCTGTTCGTCGGTAATGACCAGCGCCAGCCGTGCAAAGGAGACCTCTTTCTGAAAAATGGCGTGCGTTCCCACCACCAGCGCCATGCTGCCGTCAGAAAGCGCCTCGTAGATTTCCCGGCGCTCCTTGGCACGGACAGACCCGGTCAGCAGTCCCACCGAAACGCCCAGCGGTTCCAAAAACTGCTGCATGGTGTGATAATGCTGCACCGCCAGAATTTCCGTCGGCGCCATCAATGCGCACTGCATCCCGTTCTGCGCCGCAAAATAGCACGCCGCCGCCGCAACAGCCGTCTTGCCGCTGCCCACGTCGCCCTGCAAAAGCCGGTTCATAGGGACATCGCCGCAAAGGTCTGCCGTGATCTCTTCCACGGCGTGTTTCTGCCCGTCCGTCATGGTGAACGGCAGTGCCGCATAATAGGGTGACAGATCTGTGTCCCGGCGCATGGGATACGCCGATTTCGTCCGGTTGTCCGCCCGGCGCAGCAGCATCCCCAGCTGCAATTGCAGCAACTCATCAAATGCCAGCCGCCGCCGTGCCGTCTCCATCAACGCCGGATTTGACGGAAAATGCACCTGCTCCAGCGCCGTTCCCAGGGGCAGCAGACCATGTTCCAGCCGCATCTGCTCTGGCATCCACTCGAAAGGCTGTGCCTTCATAAGTTCCAGCGCCTGTTTCACCGCACGCACCAGCAGATTCGCCGTAATGCCGCTGGTCAGCGGATATGCCGGATAGATCAGTTCCTTGCTGTTGTCTGCCAGCACATGAGGCGCATGAATCTCACGCCGCAGCAGATTCCCCTGTATCTTTCCCGACATCCGGTACCAGCTCCCCGGATGCAGTGCCTGGAAACCGTACTGGTTGTTGTACATGACGACCGTCACATCGCTTACGCCGTCGGTTGCCACCGCCTTGAAGATAGTCATGCCCTTGCGGATAAACTGAGGTGCCAGCTTATGCACGATCTGCACCCGGATCACGTTGGTCTCTCCTAAGGATGCCGCCGCAACAGGAACCGGATGGCTGTAGTCCAGATAGCTCCGTGGCACATGATACAGCAAGTCATAGGGCTGTCTGTATCCCCAGCTTTGCCAGCGCCTCAGCTCGCTTTGCGCCAATGCCTTTGAGATTGGCGACCGGCTGAAAAAGTGCATCCATATGAGAAACCTCCTTTCTGGTGTCGTTTTTATACGGCTGACGCTTACTTCATACCCTCCGGCGCACGGAGCGGACACTTTCCCGTCAGTTCATAGTGACAGTTGCAGCACTCGTCCCCGTCTCCCAGCGTCTTGGTACGGGAAAAGCCGTTGCCCATGTAATGGGAAACCATATAGTCCACAGAACAGATTCCCGGCAGCATTCCCTCTACGCCGTATTTCTTTGCCACAGTGATAAATCCGCAGCGCCGGATGTCGATCTCAAAGCTGTTCGCATCTATATCCCGGTAGTCGATCAGCCAGTCGTATTCCGAAAAGCCCGGTTTTCCCTGCCGCTGCAAGTGCTGTTTCGCCTTTTTCCGAAAGCTGTTCAGATAGCTTTTCCCTGCCATATGCAGGAAAGGTTTCGGCACAGAAAGCAGCATCTTCTCATTCATCTTCCACATCAGATCGTCCGCCTGCCCGGCATCCAGCCCCAGCTGACGCATAGACCGATACCACGCCACATAGGACGGCGCATAGGCATAATTAAAGGAAAAAATACTGTCCCCGATGTCCGGCAGTTCTGCCGCCACCTGACGAAACACAGCGTCCGAATGTTCCCGGAACGATTTCCAAAACGATTTTCCGTATTGCTTTTGAATATACCCTTTGCTCCGGCACATGGTCAGCCGATAAATGAATTTCTGCATGGTTTTCGTCCTTTCTCTTCGGAATTGCCATTGTTTTTATTATACCACATTTTCCTGCAAAAGGCAACAAAAAAGCTTTCCCGTCCGAAAACAGGAAAGCTTTTGGTTTTTTCAAAATGTTTTTTATAGGAACACGCCTTACTTGTTGTTGTAGCCGTCGATCACTTCGTCAATGACAGAAGACCACTCATCACGCAGAACAGCCCAGGAATCCTTGTCGCCGTTCAGCAGTGCAGAAGTCAGATTGTTCATGACACCTCTTGTCTCATAGGTGTATTCGCCGTCGCCGTACATTCTGCTGCCCATGCCATAGCCGAAGTCAAATACCGGTGTGATGTTCTTCGGATCCTTGTAATCCTGGAGTGCATCATACTGTTCTTCCGTCACATAGGACTTCAGCTTGCCCTGTGCATTCACTTCCGGAATGATTGCCTTTTCCTTGGCTGCATCCTTGTATTCGTCGATCATGGATGCCAAACGCTCGCACTTAATGTACGCCGCAACAGCTGCACCCTTGTCAGAGTTCTTGACCAGCATCTTTGCGCCGAAGTTGCAGTTCAGATAGTACTCGTCGCTGCCCGGCTGTTTCGGGAACGGCACGATCATCAGATCGTTTTCTTCTACATAACCGTTATCCTCATAGTCCGGTTTCGGGTCAGCCTTGACGTTGGATGCACCCAGCGCCCAGTCTGCCATGCCGAAAAACAGGGTCGAGCCGTCGTCCGGCAGATAGCCGTACCAGGTCGGGTCGTACAGACCCAGGCTCATGATCTCTTCCATCACGCCTTCAGCCTCTTCGATTGCCGGGCTGCTGATATTGTTGGAGAACTTTGTCCCGTCATACTTGACAAAGGTCTCACCTGTGGACTGCACCATTGCCTGACCGAACCAGCCGTTGATGCCGTAGCGGGTCTCGCCGTCCTTGGCGTTGGAGACAAACGTCTTCATCATATCCATGAAGGTATCCCAGTCCCACTTGTCCTTTTTGTACAGCTCGTACGGGTCATCCAGACCGTTTTCCTCACAGAGCGAACGGTTATAAGTGATGAGCAGCGGGTCAGACAGACAGTACGGTACTACGTAGTGCTTGTCCTTATACTTGAACATTTCGATAACGTCCGACATATCCGACCAGATATCATCACCCAGATCCAGATAGTCGTCCAGCGGCTGATACTGCTCCTTGGTGACGCCGTTCGGCACAGCATCCCACTCATACGGGAACATATCCACCGGGTCACCGCCCAGAATGCGGCTTGCCAGCGTATCGAACTTGGTGTCAGAGGTGCAGGAGACATACTCCACCTTTGCGCCGTACTTATCCTCAAACAGCGACAGTGCAACGCTTCTGTCCTGGTTGTTCTTCGGGTTGATGTCATAGTCTGCCAGCCAGTAGATGGTCTGTCCCTTGATATCCGGGTCATCCTTGACCATATCGTCCACCAGAGATGCGTCTACAGCGACATCATCCTTTTCCTTATAAGCAGATTCTGCCTCCGAAGAGGATGCGCTCTTCGAGCTGTCAGAACCGCCGCAGGCACCCAGTGCGCCCACCATTGTCAGCGCCATCAGCGCAGCCAGCATACGTTTCAAAGTTTTCATTTCCGTGAAAGACTCCCTTCCAGTTTTAATCGTACCAAAAAACGATTCGTTTTAACGAATCCAACACTTGTATTATAGCATAAAAAGCGGCACAGGTCAAGCTTTTCAGCCAGGCAACTTGCACAAATCGTGGGTTCGTTTTTTGGACTGCCGCCGGATTCGTCGCCGGATTTTTCCCGGACTCTGCACGAATCTGCCGCAAAGCAGTTGCACAGCCCGGCAATTTATAGTATAATAGAAACCAGACACATCACACAGGAGGAAACGTATGAAAACAGTAGAGATCTTTACCGACGGAGCGTGCAGCGGCAATCCCGGACCGGGCGGCTGGGGTGCGATCCTGCGCTACGGCACAGCCGAAAAGGAACTTTCCGGCGGCGAACACGAGACCACCAACAACCGCATGGAGCTTTCCGGCGTGATCGCCGCACTCTCCGCCTTAAAAGAGCCGTGCCACGTGCTGCTCACCACGGACAGCAAATACGTGGTGGACAGCGTCACCAAAGGCTGGGTCTACGGCTGGCAGAAACGGGGCTGGGTGAAGTCAGACAAAAAACCGGCACTGAATGTAGACCTGTGGAAACAGCTGCTGCCCCTGCTGGAAAAGCACCAGGTCACCTTCCACTGGGTCAAAGGACACGCCGGACATCCGGAAAACGAACGCTGTGACCAGCTGGCGGTCATGCAGCGTGACCGGAACGCATAAGAGCTTATAAAAACTAGTACTTTGTAAATTCTAAAACTTTGTAGATCAGGCTCCCTTGAAAAGGGAGCTGGCAGCCGTAGGCTGACTGAGAGATTTTGCTGTGATATTCACAATTCAGAAAAAAATTCACCAGAATCCCTCCACCAGCTTCGCTGGTTCCCCTCCCTTTTCAAGGGAGGCTTATTCCTATAGTTTTAGCCGTTACATCGCACTAGACAATTATAGAAATATTGCCATGTCCACATAAACGGAAAACCCTCACTCTTTCGAGTGAGGGTTTTCCTGTATTATAGGGGTAAAAATGAAAAAATGAGATTGTCTAAAATAATAGATTCCAGAAGTCGATTACTTCTTCTTTCTGGTGATGGTGTATGCGCCTGCGCCCAGAGCCGCAGTTGCTACTGCACCCAGTACGACTGCTGCCATTGGAAGAACCGCCGTTGCTGCTGCCGCCGTTGGAAGAATTGTTTCCGCCGTTGCTGCCGCCTGCTGCGGTAGTCGTAGTTTCACCTGCCGCAGTGGTCTTGCTCGGATCTGCGGTTGTGCCATTCGGATCCGTGTTCTTCGGTGCCTCAGTGGTAGACGCCGGATCTGTGGTTGCAGTACCGCCGCCGGCATTGATGCCGCTTACAGCGAACTGAATGTTAATGGTCTCGCCTGCTGCGATACCGCCCGGAATGTTCTTGTCGATGTCATTGGTCATCTGAACTCCGCCACCCCATTCATTCAGGATGTTCATTCTTGCAGAAGAACCGTCATCTCTTGTGCAGTATGCCTTGTCTCCAGGACCATTGTAAGCGATCTCTGTTTCAGAGCCGTCAAAGTGACCTACCCAGATCTTCTTGATTTCCAGTTTCAGTGTGCCTTCTGTCTTATAGTCACCGCCTTCTGCTACAAAAGCATAAACGTTGATATCTGTTTCCAGAGACAGGAACTCTACTGTTTCAGAACCGCCGTCTTCCGGTACAGTTGCACTTACCGTGTACACGCCGTCACCAGTGATATTGGCATTCTTATCTTCCCAGTCACCTGCATTCCACATCTGGTTTTTACCCATAGATGTAGCGATCCATGCAGTATACGGCGGCTCACTCTTGCCGTCTGCGGATACAGAAATAGAAGCTGCAACCATAGAAACAGTTGCCACTGCTGTAGCTGCCACAACTGCAGCGATCTTCTTCATAAATTTCATCGTAAACTCCTCCTAATTTTCACACACCGCCGAGCAGTGCATACCACATTCTTTCTGTATTATAGCATATTTCAAAAAAACTGTCTATGCACATTTTGCCTAAATCTCAAAGTGAAATCCGTTGATTTCGCCGAAAACCATACAAAATTGCAGTCTGGTTTTCGTGCTTTTTCTGCATTATTTGATACCATTCCCGGATTTTTCCAGTATTTCCAGCACGTCCCGGAGCAGTTCAAGCGGCGGTTCGTCCTCCAGTCTGACACCCAGATAGGACTTCCCCACACTGCCGAACTGCACTCTGCCCCGGTATTTCTGCGACAGCGCCCCGATCATCTCCGGCGTGGGATGTGCCAGATAGAACAGCATCACGCCGCCACGCTGATTGATCTCCGTGATGCCCAGCTGTGCCGCCGTGTTCCGCAGCCGGGAAACGGTGATAAGCCCCACCACTTCCCTGGGCGGCTCGCCGTAGCGGTCGATGAGTTCGTCCAGCAGGTCCATTTCGTCCTCGCTGTTCTGCACGCTGGCGATCTTCCGGTACATATCCAGCCGCTGGCTCAGACTCTCCATATAGCTTTCCGGAATATGGGCGCTGATCTGGATATCCACCGTACACTCTGCGGTTTTCTGGATCGGCTCGCCCTTTGCCTCTGCCACAGCCTCGCCCAGCAGCCGCAGGTACATATCGTAGCCTACCGACTCCATGTGTCCGTGCTGCTGTCCGCCCAGCAGACTGCCTGCGCCACGTATTTCCAGATCACGCATGGCAATGTGAAAGCCGCTGCCGAACTGGGTGAATTCCCGCATTGCCGCCAGCCGTCTCGCCGACTCGTCCCGGAGGACTTTGTCCCGCTGGAATGTGAAATAGGCATATGCCCGGCGGTTGGAGCGTCCCACACGTCCCCGGAGCTGATACAGCTGGGAAAGTCCGAAACAGTCCGCATTTTCAATGATGAGCGTGTTCACATTGGGAACATCTACACCAGTTTCAATAATGGTAGTGCAGACCAGGATATCCGCCTCGTGTTCCACCAGCTTGCGCCAGATCTCCGACATTTCCGCCTCACCCATCCTACCATGCGCCACCAGGATACGGGCATCCGGCAGGTATTTCTGCAGCTTGGATGCGGTGAACTCGATGGTGTCGATGCGGTTGTGGATGTAGTACACCTGACCGCCCCGTTTCAGTTCCCGCTGAATCGCCTGCACCAGCATCGGTTCGCTGTATTCCATCACATAGGTCTGCACCGGATAGCGGTCCTGCGGCGGCTGGGAGATGACGGACATATCCCGGATGCCGCTCATCGCCATGTTCAGCGTCCGGGGAATGGGCGTCGCAGACAGGGTCAGCATATCCACGCCGGCAAACATCTGCTTGAACTTCTCCTTGTGCGCCACGCCGAACCGCTGTTCCTCGTCCACAATGGCGAGACCCAGGGCGTGGAATTCCACGTCTTTCTGCACAATGCGGTGGGTGCCGATGATAACATCCGCCTTGCCGCTTTTGATCTCCTTGAGGATCTCCTTCTGCCGCTTTGCCGAGACGAACCGGGACAGCATCACCACATTCACCGGGAAATGCTCAAACCGCCGCAGCGCCGTCTGGTAGTGCTGCATGGCAAGAACCGTGGTCGGCACCAGAATAGCGCACTGCTTTCCGCTCATGACGCATTTCATCGCCGCCCGGAGTGCCACCTCTGTCTTGCCGAATCCCACGTCGCCGCAGAGCAGCCGATCCATGGGGCGTTCCCGTTCCATGTCGTGCTTGATCTCATCAATGCACGCCATCTGATCCTCCGTCTCCACATAAGGAAAACGTGCCTCAAAGTCACGCTGTTCCTGGTCGTCCGGATAGAACGCAAAGCCCTTGGTCTTTTCCCGCTTGACATAGAGCGCCAGCAGTTCGTCTGCCATATCCCGCACCGCACGGCGCACGTTGTTCCGGGTCTTCTGCCACTCCGGCGAGGACAGCCGGCTCAGCTTTACGTTGGAATCCTCACGGGGTCCGATATACTTGGACACCATATCCAGCTGCGTGACCGGCACATACAGATTTTCCTTACCGGCATACTGGATGGTGATATAATCCTTGGTCACGCCCTCCAGTTCCAGCTTGCGGATGCCCAGAAAGCGCCCGATGCCGTGCAGAGCGTGTACCACCAGATCTCCCGGCGTAATGTCTGCCAGGGTGCGTATCTCTTCCCCACGATGATGTGTCTTTCGGCGGCGTGTGCCGGAACGCAGCGTTCTCGCCTGGGAAATCAGCGCCGTCTTGATCTCCGGATAGGCAAACCCACCGGAAAGGCTGCCGGTGCGGAGATAGACCGTGCCGTCTTTCCAGATGCTGTCCGGCTTCGCCAGTTCGCAGCAGATGCCGCTTTCCCGGAGATCCTGCTGCAAAATAGGCAGCGTTTTTTCACTGCCGGCATAGAGCATGGTGCAGTAGCCCTGCTCACAGTAGGCTTTCAGATCCTCTGTCAGCTGACGCAGCTCACCGCCCCAGGGCGCATTCTGCACCGCCTGGACGCTGAGCAGTTTCTGAAATTCCACGTGTTCGCCGCCCTGCAAAAAGTTGCTGAGATACACCTGAAAGCGTTTGTCCAGCTGTACGGCAACCTCCGTGGGATTCTGATAGTAGCCCTCCAGCCCACGGCAAAGGCTGCCCTCTTCCAGCAGCAGCTTGCAGTCCTCCTGGTACTGCGCCATCAGTCCACGCTGGCTCTCCACGATTGCGCCGTATTCGCTCCAGCAGACCGTCCCGATGCCGAAATCATAGAGCATGGACGGCTTTTCCCGGAGCAGCGGCGCATATTTGTCCAGATGCACCGGAAGCATCCCGGCGTCCAGCTGGTCGGCATCGGCATACAGCTTTTCCCGTGCCAGGTCTGCCCTGCGGCTGCGCAGGGATTTTCCTAGTTTCCGGATCTTTTCCGCCAGCGCTGCCGGGTCGCACAGGGTCTCCCTTGCCGGCGGAATGCGCACTTCGTCAACAGCATCCGTCCGGCGCTGTGTCTCCGGGTCAAAATGTACCATGGTGTCGATGGTATCATCCCAGAACTCAATACGCACCGGCGCATTCAGCTGTACCGGGAACACATCCAGGATATCGCCCCGGACGGAAAACTGTCCCTGTCCGGAAACGCTCTCCCCACGGACATAGCCGCAGGCAGAGAGCCGGCGGATGAGTTCACCCAGATCTGCCGTGCCGTCCCGGCGCAGCAAAATCGTGGAGTCGTCCAGCTGTTCCGGTGAAAGGGTCGGCTGCAAAAGTGCCTCAATGCTGGCGGCGACCACCCGGCACTGTCCCGTCCGGAGCGCCGTCAGTGCAGCGATACGAGCGTGTTCATAGGCGGTGGTGATGCCCTCTACCGGCGTCAGCACCACCTCCTTTGCCGGAAACATCCATGCCGCCGTTTCATCCAGCATGGCGTTGATGTCATCGCAGAGCCGCCGTGCCTCTGCCTCCTCGGCAGTGACCACCAGCACCGGTGCATTTTCCCGGCACAGCGCCGTCAGCAGATGCGCTTTGTGGATCTGCGACACACCGGTAAACGAAACCGGCGTGACTCCTTCCTGCTGTGACCGCACCAGTTCCCGGTATGCTGTCAGCTGTTCAAATGTAGCTGCAAAAAACTGCATGGCTGTCTCCTTTCCGTGTTGCTTTTGCTCTGCTGTTGCTTAGTGCCTGTGCTGTTGCTTAGTGACTGTACAGATTCATGGCGCCGTTCATGTCGCCGCTGACGATTTTCTTCGCTGCATCCGCTGCGTGTTCCAGCGCCGGCTGGAGTGCCTTCATATCTTCCTCGCTGAACTTCGACAGCACCCAGTCCGCCAGATCATACTGGGGATTGGGCTTTGCGCCGACACCCACCCGGATCCGTGGAAACTCCTCTGTTCCCAGCTGGGCGATAATGCTCTTGATGCCGTTGTGACCGCCGGCACTGCCCTTTCGGCGCAGGCGCAGCTTTCCCGGCGGCAGAGAGATGTCATCATAAATGACCAACACCTGCTCCGGCGGTATCTTGTAGAAATTCGCCGCCGCCGCAATGGCATCGCCGCTGAGATTCATATAAGTGGTCGGTTTCATCAGCAGACAGCGCACCTCGCCCAGCATCGCCTCGCCGCAGTCCGACTTGAACTTCATCTGATCCAGCTTTGCGCCGCACTGTTTCGCCAGTTCTTCCATGGTCAGAAATCCGGCGTTGTGCCGGGTGTTCTCATATTCCAGACCGGGATTGCCCAGCCCGGCAACGATCCAGGTCAGCCTGCCGTGCAGATTCCCGGCAGACCCCGACTCGATCTGCTTGAATAAATCAAAAATACCCATTTTCTCTCAAACCTGTTTCATGCGGCACCGGAAATGCCCCGATGCCGCATGAATCCTTTCGTATTTCAAAAAGTTGTCCGCACCAGCCCACGGATGGACTTTTACTTCTTTGCGCCGTCCTCCGGGAACAGCTTGCTCTTCAGCTTTTTCAGGCTGTAGCCTTCCTTGACCTTGAGGTCTGCACGCTCCACAGCCAGGGCATAATCCGGCACGTCCTTGGTGACGGTAGAACCTGCGGCGGTATATGCACCCTTACCCAGTTCCACCGGAGCAATCAGATTGGTGTTGCAGCCGATAAAGCAGTTGTCGCCGATGACACAGCGCTGCTTTTTCAGACCGTCATAGTTTACTGTAACGGTACCGCAGCCGAAGTTTACCTTCTTGCCCACATCGCTGTCTCCCACATAAGTGAGGTGTGCGATGGCAGTCTGCTCGCCTACAGTAGAGTTCTTGACCTCTACAAAGTCGCCGATCTTGACGCCGTTCTTGAGGTGCGAGTTCGGACGGATATGAACGAACGGACCAGCCTTGACCGCATCTTCGATCTCCGACTCAAACGCCTGGACATAGTTCAGTGTGACATGGTCGCCGATCCTGCAGTCCTCGATGAGGCAGTTCGGGCCAATGGTACACTTTGCGCCGATCTTGGTTTTCCCTCTTAAAATAGTACCCGGCAGGATGGTAGTCTCTGCGCCGATCTCCACATCATTTCCGATGATGATGCCGTCGGTGCTGACGAAGTTTACGCCGTTTTCCATGTGCTTATCCAGCACACGCTCCTGTGCCACTTTGTTCAGATGCAGCAGGTCTTTTCTGGTGTTTGCGCCCAGGATCACATCCGGGTTCTCGCTGCGGTATGCGCTTGCCTTCCAGCCACGCTCCAGCGCCAGACCAACGGTGTCGGTCAGATAGTATTCGCCCTGCGCATTGGACTGGGACAGACCGCCCAGCAGTTCCAGCAGTGCCTTGGTTTTGAACCAGTATGCGCCGGAATTTACCTCGTGGATCTCACGCTGTGCCTCGGTGGCATCCTTTTCCTCTACGATAGCCGCAATGCCGGTCTCCGTGCGGAGGATTCTGCCGTAGCCCTTGGGCTGTTCCAGATTCGCTGTGATGACTGTGACAGCGTTCTCCTGTGCCTCATGCAGTTTCAGCGCATTGGCAATGGTCTCGCTGTCCATAAACGGTGCATCGCCACACAGCACCAAGGTGTTGCCGTCGGTGAATTCCTTCATGAACTTTTCTGCCTGCATCACTGCATGACCCGTGCCCAGCTGCTCTGCCTGGAGTGCAGTGCGGTAACGGTCGCCCAGATACAGCTCCACATACTGCGCCTTATAGCCGGTGACCACACAGATCCGGCTCAGTCCTGCGCCCTCACAGGCACGGATGACCCAGCCCAGCATGGGAACGTCCAGCACCTGGAGCATAGGCTTCGGGATTGCTGCCTTCATACGATTGCCGTGTCCGCCGGCAAGAATAACAACTTGATTCATAGTTCTGTTCCTCCTGTAATGTAACATCTCGTCCGGGATATGCGCCGGACAAGGAAATTGGCTAGTATCCCTTTCCCGGATGCGCCATCCGAAAAAGTCCCTTTTTACATTATGACAAAATCTTGAAAGGATTGCAAGCCTTTTTTCAAAAAAAAATCGTGCATTGTGATTTTTGTATAACTTGCAACAAAAAAAGGCGCAATTTTTTCTTGAAAAGTGTATAGTATTTTCATCTGAAATATGCTATAATAATAATGTGCCGGTTGAAAGCGGGAATTTTGCCAGAATTCCCCGGACGCAATCACGCAGCCGGCCATAGAATCGAATATTAAAATTGGAGGTATTTACCAATGGCAAACAAATGGGTTTATATGTTTAGCGAAGGCGACATGACCATGCGCAATCTCCTCGGCGGTAAGGGTGCAAACCTGGCTGAGATGACCAGCATCGGTCTGCCGGTACCGCAGGGTTTCACCATCACAACTGAGGCCTGCACACAGTACTATGAGGACGGCCGCAAGATCAGCGACGAGATCATGGCACAGGTTATGGACGGCGTCAAGAAGATGGAAGAGATCAACGGCAAGAAGTTCGGCGATCTGAACAACCCGCTGCTGGTTTCCGTTCGTTCCGGCGCACGTGCATCCATGCCGGGTATGATGGACACCATCCTGAACCTGGGTCTGAACGACGACGTTGTAGCTGCTATGATCAAGGGCAACCCGGATCCGGCTTTCGAGCGTTTCGTATATGACTCCTACAGACGTTTCATCCAGATGTTCTCCGACGTTGTTATGGAAGTCGGCAAGAAGTACTTCGAGCAGCTCATCGACAAGATGAAGGAAGAAAAGGGCGTTAAGTTCGACGTAGATCTGACTGCTGCTGATCTGAAGACTCTGGCTGAACAGTTCAAGGCTGAATACAAGAAGCAGCTGGGCACAGACTTCCCGTCTGATCCGGTAGAACAGCTGAAGCTGGCTATCGAGGCTGTATTCCGCAGCTGGGACAACCCGAGAGCAAACGTATACCGTCGTGACAACGATATCCCGTACAGCTGGGGTACCGCAGTAAACGTAATGCCGATGGTATTCGGTAACCTGAACAACGAGTCTGGTACCGGTGTAGCATTCACCCGTGACCCGGCTACCGGCGAAAAGAAGCTGATGGGCGAGTTCCTGATCAACGCACAGGGCGAAGACGTTGTTGCCGGCGTTCGTACTCCGATGCCGATCACACAGATGGAACAGGAATTCCCGGAAGCTTACCACGAATTCATCAAGGTTTGCGAGACTCTGGAAAACCACTATCACGATATGCAGGATATGGAATTCACTGTTGAGAACAAGAAGCTGTATATGCTGCAGTGCCGTAACGGTAAGAGAACCGCTCAGGCAGCTCTGCAGATCGCTTGCGACCTGGTAGACGAAGGACACAAGACCGAAGAAGAAGCAGTTCTGATGATCGATCCGAGAAACCTGGACACTCTGCTGCACCCGCAGTTCGATGCAAAGGCTCTGAAGGCTGCTACTCCGATGGGCAAGGGTCTGGGCGCATCTCCTGGTGCTGCCTGCGGTAAGGTCGTATTCACTGCTGACGACGCAGAGGCTTGGAACGCTAAGGGCGAAAAGGTTATCCTGGTTCGTCTGGAGACCTCTCCGGAAGATATCACCGGTATGAAGGCATCTCAGGGTATCCTGACTGTTCGTGGTGGTATGACTTCTCACGCTGCCGTTGTTGCACGTGGTATGGGTACCTGCTGTGTATCCGGCTGCGGCGACATCAAGATGGACGAAGAGAACAAGAAGTTCGAGCTGGCTGGCAAGACCTTCCACGAGGGCGACTACATCTCTATCGACGGTTCTACCGGTAACATCTACGACGGCATCATCCCGACCGTTGACGCATCTATCGCTGGTACATTCGGCCGTGTCATGAGCTGGGCAGACAAGTACAGAACTCTGAAGGTTCGTACTAACGCTGATACTCCGACAGACGCTAAGAAGGCTCGTGAGCTGGGCGCTGAAGGTATCGGTCTGTGCCGTACCGAGCATATGTTCTTCGAGGCTGACAGAATCGCAGCATTCCGTGAAATGATCTGCTCTGACACCGTTGAGGAAAGAAAGGCTGCTCTGGCTAAGATCGAACCGATGCAGCAGGGCGACTTCGAGGCTCTGTACGAGGCTCTGGAAGGCAATCCGGTTACCATCCGTTTCCTGGATCCGCCGCTCCACGAATTCGTACCGACCGAAGAAGAAGATATCAAGAAGCTGGCTGATGCACAGGGCAAGACTGTAGATCAGATCAAGGCTATCATCGCTTCTCTGCACGAATTCAACCCGATGATGGGTCACCGTGGCTGCCGTCTGGCTGTTACTTATCCGGAAATCGCTGAGATGCAGACCAAGGCTATCATCAAGGCTGCAATCAACGTAAAGAAGAACCACCCGGATTGGACCGTTAAGCCGGAGATCATGATCCCGCTGATCGGCGATGTCAAGGAACTGAAGTTCGTTAAGAAGGTCGTTGTTGAAACTGCTGACGCTGAGATCGCTGCAGCTGGTTCTGACCTGTCTTATGAAGTTGGTACCATGATCGAGATCCCGAGAGCTGCTCTGACTGCTGACGAGATCGCAAAGGAAGCTGACTTCTTCTGCTTCGGTACAAACGACCTGACTCAGATGACTTATGGTTTCTCCCGTGACGACGCTGGCAAGTTCCTGGGCGCATACTATGACGCTAAGATCTTCGAGAGCGATCCGTTCGCTAAGCTGGATCAGACTGGCGTTGGCAAGCTGATGAAGATGGCTATCGACCTGGGCAAGCCGGTCAACAGCAAGCTGCACTGCGGTATCTGCGGTGAGCACGGCGGCGACCCGACATCTGTTGAGTTCTGCCACGAGATCGGTCTGGACTATGTTTCCTGCTCACCGTTCCGTGTGCCGATCGCAAGACTGGCTGCTGCACAGGCTGCAATCAAGAGCAAGTAAGCCGCAAAGCGCATTGCTTTTCTAACGTAAATTATTTTTCGTTCGTTTTTCAAAAACGGGGTTTTCCCCGATTCCGGACAAGCGCTGTACCCGGCGGACAAGCTGCGGACAATCCGCTGTCGAAAATGATTCCCGAACAATAAACATATAAAAAATCGCCTGCGCCATCGGACTGGATGGACAGGCGATTTTGTTTTTTGCGTTTTCTCAAAAAGGGTAAAAAAAGACCCGTTTCCCAAACAGGAACGGGCAAAAACAAAATATAGAACAAAAGAAAGGAGACAACAAAACGAGTGATAATCGTTTATGAAAAAATAAAAAAAGCAAGGATTTTATCAATCCACAGCCACTCCTCTTGCACGGAGTTTTATTATCACTGTTCTTATTATACACGATTGCACGCACGCCGTCAAGTGAAAATAAAATAAAGCAGGTTTTTTCTACGCTTTTTGTAGAACTGCACAAAAAGCAGGATGTGAAATCCATGTTCCTTATGAAAAAATACGTCGTATCAACGCAGCTTTTTGTCGAATTTTCACGAAATTTGCGATTTCTTTTCCCCCAGCCGGCGTATAATTCCCCGATCCCGTGGGAAAACTAACCCTGTGCAGCCGTGAAAAGCGGACAAGTATTTTTACAGGGGGCTGCCGGAAAGAGGTGGATTTTGTAATGTGGGATAAACTCGCACTGATTCTGCTTATCATCGGCGGTGTCAACTGGGGTCTGGTCGGCGTGTTCGAATTCGACCTGGTGGCATGGCTTTTCGGCGGTGCGGCGTCTTTCATCAGCCGTGCCATTTATATTCTTGTGGCGATTGCCGCACTGTGGTGCATGACCTTCCTGTTCCGGCAGGAGGCGCTGACAGAGCCGGCAACCGCAAAGCAAAGATAGCCTTTTCAACGGGCAATGGTTGAACGTGAAAAAGTCTGCCCGAACAGGACAGGCTTTTTTGCATATCCCCGGCTGCGGCGGCATATGCTGTCAAAAAAGCAACAGGAGGCTATCCCTATGGAAAAGACCCCGGAAGAATACCAGGCAGAATTGATGCGGCTCTATCACACTGTGCAGGCATCTGCACCGGAAACGGCATCATCTCCCACGCCAGCGCCTGCGGCAGTCCCGCAGCCAGCCGCCGAACCGGAGATGCAGCAGCCGGAAACGGAACCCGAAGAGACGCCGCAGCCGCCGGACGCT
>ENA-OUQI01001220-OUQI01001220.1-human-gut-metagenome-genome-assembly--contig:-NODE-1220-length-16937-cov-14.461379_pt1 | contig 16937 bp, 16 predicted proteins | sample MGYA00237953_ERZ548840 | MGnify/ENA primary metagenome ERZ548840 (study PRJEB26490, sample SAMN05194690) | human gut metagenome | biome: terrestrial biome; feature: human-associated habitat... | reverse complement strand
CCGGTATTGTCTCTTCTTTCACTTCTGCCACAGGTTCCGGTTTTCTGCGGGCTTCGATCACTGCCTGCTTCATTCCGATTCCAAGAAAACCTGAGCTGCCTTTTTCAATGACTTCATATTCCAGTCTGTCACTGGTAACTCCCAGCTGGATCAATGCCTCTGTGATTGCATCATCCACTGTTTTTGCTGATACTCTGATACTACCGTCCATCGTGAATCCTTCCTTTCCCCGACTCTCTATTTCTCGCTCTCTTCCGTTTTATCTTTGGCATTCTGTCCACTGTTATAACGGCTTACCATATTTGCCTTTGATGCGAGACTTCCCGGCTTGGCATTTTTGATATTCTCTTTTGCCTGCTGGATCTTTTCTTCTTTTTCTTTGCTGGAAACACTTGTCTTCTGTTCTGTTACATTTCGAGTGCTCTTTGTTGCCATCCGGTTGATTTCTTTTGCCGGAGCACCTTTTTTCTCACGTTTCTTCGCCGCTTTTTTGCGCTGCTCTTCGATCATCTCTTCTACTGATTTCTTGCTCAGATATTTATTGATCGCCATCTGCTGTACACATCTTACGATCGCACTGATCGCCCAGTACAGACCAAGACCTGCCGGCAGTGTAAATCCCATAAATACAGAGAACAACGGCATAATATAGTTCATAGAATTCATGGATCTTGCCATCGGATTGTCCGGATCGATCGTCGTTGTCTGTTGCTGTTGCATCAGTTTTACACTGATAAACTGTGTCAGACCTGCCATGATCGGAATGATCACTGCCAGAATGATTCCAACAATTGAAAAATCCTTCAAAGCATCCATCAGCATTGTCAGCGGCTGCTCACCAATGTTAATGCCAAGGAATGTATTCAAATGTCCCATCGTTGCAGTTGTCTTATCTACAACTGTCTCAAGAGACGGCATCTTGTCCACCAGGGTATTCCATGTGGAGTCCTGGAATTTATATAACACCCTCACCAGAATATTCGGGTCTGTATAATCATATGCATTTGCAGGCATATACACCGGAGCTGCATTTCCGATCTTTTCCAGAATCTTCTGGTATCCGTCTGTCGCCATGATCTGATTAACAACCGGCATATAAATCTCTTTAATACCATTTACATATCTCGGTACTTCCTGAATAACAGGATACAATGCGAACAAAATCGGAAGCTGGATCACCATCGGCAGACATCCGCCTGTCGGAGAACTTCCGTATTTTTCGTAGATCAGCTGCTGCTCTTCCTGCATCTTGAGCATGGATGCCTGATCTCTTTTTCCTGCATATTTTTTCTGCAGTTTTTGAATTTCCGGCATCATCACAGACTGCATTTTTGAAAATTTCTGCTGTTTGATCGTCAGCGGGATCATCAATGTATAAATAATAATTGTAAACAGAATAATACATATTCCGATATTCTGAATTCCAAATAAATTCAGAAAATTATAGATTGCATCCATGAGCTTACCAAACACCCATGCAATCTGTCCGACAATCGGCCAGTCTGCCGCTGTCGCAGCGATTAAACCAAATTCCATCTTTTATCCTCCTTAAGGTACCGGATCATATCCGCCTTTTGCAAATGGATTGCACCGCAGAATCCTCCAGACGGTCAGGGCAAGTCCCTTAACTGCACCGTATTTTTCAATTGCCTCAATCCCATACTGGGAGCAGGTCGGCGTATAAATACAGTGATACGTCGTCTTCAAACCGGATAAATACTTCTGATAAAACCGTATCATCCCTATCAAAATCTTCTTCATCTGCGTCACTTCCTTTGAAATCATGCATATATATTATGAAGTTTTCCCAGGTGGATGAGCGCGCTTTCTATATCATGATAACTTCTCTCTTTTGCGCCTGCTCTTGCAATCACTACTAAGTCAAATCCACATTGGAAATGTTCTTCTTGAAGTCGATAGCTCTCTCGAATAAGCCTTGTAAGATGATGTCTCACAACGCTGTTTCCTACTTTTTTACTTACAGATATTCCTAATCGATTCTGACCTGTCCCATTCTCCAGTACATACATAACCAGATATTTGTTGGCATAAGATGTCCCTTTTCTATATATATATTGGAAATCTTTGTTCTTTTTCAGTGATTCGGAATACTTCATTGTGTGATTCTCCTAATTATTCTGAGTAGAAGAAAAGGCCACATATATGCGGCCTACGCTGATAATTTCTTTCTTCCTTTTGCTCTTCTGGCAGCAAGTACTTTTCTTCCACCTGCTGTGCTCATTCTAGATCTGAAGCCATGTACTTTAGCTCTCTGTCTCTTTTTTGGCTGGAATGTCATCTTCATGGATATCCACCTCCTTATTTTATTCCAAGGGATGTTCTCCCTAATTTTCATAAGACATCAGCCTTGATTATATTAAAAAAACCGCTCTACGTCAAGCAATTCCGCAAATTTTTAAAATATATTTATCCACATTTTGTGGAAAACTTTGTGGATTTCTGTGGATAACGTGTGGAAATCATATATTTTTTTAGTTTTTTTCCCCTTTACATACGCATTTTTACTATGTTGATAATTGGGATTGAGTTTTCCACAGTTTCTCACATGCATCAAAGTGCACGATTAAAGATTGCCTAAAGCAACTTTTTGATGTACAATGTAGAAGAGTGGGTTTATAGGTGAAAATCCGCGAATCAGACAGATTAGGAGTAAATATGATGAATACAGTGAAGGAAAAATGGCCTGAAATTATCGAACATCTCAGGGTAGAACACGAGTTATCCAATGTATCATTCAACACATGGATACAACCGTTAAAGGTCTACGATGTTGTAGACAATACCGTATTTATATTAGTAAATATGAATGCGAGTGTAGAATATATAGAGAAAAAATATCAGCTTCCATTAAAGGTATGCATTGCGGAGACTACCGGAACTGAATATGACGTTGTCTTCATTTCGGAAGATGATGACAGACTGAATGAGATCCAGAATATGGCCATTGAAGCGAATCAGAAGAAAAAAAGCAAAAGTGCTGCGGAGAAAGCCGGGCTGAATCCGAAGTATACATTTGATACCTTCGTTGTCGGCGGGAATAATAATTTCGCCCACGCAGCTTCCCTTGCTGTTGCCGAATCTCCGGGAGAAGTATACAATCCTCTCTTCTTATATGGAGGTGTTGGACTTGGAAAGACCCATTTGATGCACTCGATCGCGCATTTTATTCTGGACAAGAATCCAAAGAAAAAAGTACTCTATGTAACCAGTGAGACATTTACAAATGAGCTGATCGAAGCTCTGAAGAACGGTAAAACCGCCGGAAACGAGTCCGCAATGTCGAAATTCCGCGATAAATACCGTAATAATGATGTACTTTTGATTGATGATATCCAGTTCATTATAGGAAAAGAAAGTACACAGGAAGAGTTCTTCCATACATTTAACCATCTGCATACTTCCGGAAAGCAGATCATCATATCGTCTGATAAGCCGCCGAAAGATATTGAGACTTTGGAGGCCAGACTTCGTACGCGCTTTGAGTGGGGTCTGATCGCTGATATTTCATCACCTAACTATGAAACCCGTATGGCGATTCTTCAGAAGAAGATCGAACTGGATCATTTAGAAAAATATAACATTCCGAATGATGTACTCGAGTATATCGCAACGAACGTTAAGACAAATATCCGAGAACTTGAAGGCTCTCTTAATAAGCTGATCGCACTTTATAAGCTGAACAATAACGAATCCATCGATATTGCGCTCGCAGCAGAAGCATTAAAAGACATCATTTCTTCGGATAATAAGAGAGAAGTTACACCGGAACTGATCCTGGATATCGTTTCCGATCATTTTGGTGTGTCTATTGCCGACCTCAAAGGCGGCAAACGTAACGCCGAGATCGTCTTTCCGCGCCAGATTGCCATGTATCTGATCCGTAATATGACAGAAACTTCATTAAAAGCAGTCGGTGTCATCCTTGGGGGAAAAGATCATTCTACCATCAAACATGGAATCGAAAAAATCGAGAACGAATTACAGGCGGACGAGACTCTTTCTAACACTATTAATATCATAAAGAAGAAGATCAACCCGGCTTAGCCTTATTTTGCTGTTTTCAGCTGTGAATAACTATGTGGAAAATCTAATTATCATATGTGGATAACTATGGGATAGCCTTGGGAAAACCACAGGATTTCTGCAACTGTCTTTAGAAACGAAAAAGTTTTCAACAACAGTTCCACACATAATCCAGTCATATTCCACAGAGTTTTCAAAGCCGATTTTCCTTGCAAACAGTGGGCTGGAGGCACTTTTCCTCTTTTCCACATCCCCTAAGACGGCTGAGGCGGAAACTATTTTATTTATTTATCCATTACACACGTGCGAAAGGAGTTATACACACATGAAAATTACCTGCAGTAAATCGAATCTGGTCAAAGGTGTCAGTATTGTTTCCAAAGCAGTTCCTTCTAAAACAACAATGCCAATCCTTGAATGTATCTTAATTGATGCAACAACAGATATTATCAAATTAACAGCTAATGATATGGAACTTGGTATCATGACAGAGATCTCCGGAGACATCATCGATCGTGGTATGATCGCAATCGATGCGAAGATTTTTTCAGAAATCGTTCGAAAACTTCCGGATAATGAAGTAACGATCGAAACGTTAGATAATCTTCAGACCGTGATCACCTGTGAAAAAGCAAAGTTTGATATTGCCGGCAAACCTGGTGATGAATTTGCCTACTTACCGATTATCGAAAAAGAAGATTCTATCGAAATATCTCAATTCACATTAAAAGAAGTCATTCGTCAGACTATTTTCTCAATCTCTGACAGCGAGAGCAACAAGCTTATGACCGGTGAATTGTTTGATATCAGTGACAATATTCTGAAAGTTGTTTCGCTTGACGGACACAGAATTTCCATCCGTAAGGTTCCGCTGAAGAAAAGTGTTGCGGACAGAAAACTGGTTGTACCGGGAAAAACCCTGATCGAGATCAGTAAGATCCTTTCGGGAGAAGCTGAGAATGTGGTATCGATTTCATATACAAAGAACCATATCGTGTTCGAATTTGATAATACCATCGTGGTATCCCGCCTGATCGAAGGTGAATACTTCAGAATCGATCAGATGTTATCCAGTGATTACGAGACAAAAGTAAGAATTAACAAAAAAGAACTGCTCAGCTGTATCGACCGTGCAACACTTCTGGTAAAAGAAGGTGATAAAAAACCGATCATCATCAACATCGGCGATGAACTGATGGAATTAAAAATCAAATCCCAGATCGGATCCATGAATGAAGAGATCATGATCACGAAAGAAGGAAAAGATCTGCTGATCGGATTCAATCCGAAATTCCTGATCGATGCACTCCGTGTTATCGATGATGAGGAAGTGACGATCTATCTGATGAATGCAAAAGCACCTTGCTTTATCAAGGATGATGCGGAAAGTTATGTCTACCTGATCCTTCCGGTCAACTTTAACTCCGCAGCATAGGACTGTCCGGGAAGACCTGAAGAGAGCCTTTTCGGGTACGAAATAAAAAACAAGATAAAATGCAGGAATGCTTGCAAAAGTATATAGCAATGAGTATAATAAAACAACGGCTAAAAGAAGAAAAATATGCATAAAAATACAAAGAAATGCATATCCGGGAGAGGATACAAGACGTATGGAGACAATTATATTACGAGGTGAATATATCAAGCTTGGACAGGCTTTAAAAGCTGCGGGAATGGTGGAATCCGGAGTAGAAGCAAAAGAAGTGATACAGGAAGGTCTGGTCATGGTAAATGGCGAGACAGATACACGCCGCGGACGTAAGTTATATGGCGGCGATATCGTATTATTTGACGGAGAAGAGATCAGAATTGAAGGTTAATTCCCTGAAATTAAAGAATTTTAGAAATTATGATCTTCTGAATGTGGAGTTTGACGGTTCTACGAATATTTTTTACGGGAACAATGCGCAGGGGAAGACGAATATTCTGGAGGCGGTGTATCTGTCCGGAACGACCAAATCCCACCGCGGGTCGAAAGACAGGGACATGATACGGTTCGGTGAGGATGAATCCCACATTGAGACTGTGGTGGAGAAGAATGGTATCAGTTATCAGATCGACATGCACCTGAAGAAGAACAGCCCGAAAGGGATTGCGATAAACAAGATGCCGATCCGGAAAGCAAGTGAACTTTTCGGGATCGTGAATCTTGTATTCTTCTCGCCGGAAGACCTCAATATCATCAAGAACGGACCTGCAGAGAGACGTAGATTTATCGATCTGGAACTTTCGCAGCTCGATAAGGTGTACCTGAATAACCTGTCGAACTATAACCGTATCGTGAACCAGCGAAACCGTCTGCTGAAAGAGTTAAGTTTCGGCGGTAAGAAAGAACTTTCAGATACACTGGAAATATGGGAGATGCAGATGGTACAATATGGGGAGAGGCTGATCGCCAGAAGGAAAGAATTTGTCGCACAGATCAATGAGATCATTGCGAAGATCCATCAGAAGCTGACCGGCGGCAAAGAAAGTCTGCAGATCATATATGAGCCAAGTACGGGGGATCTGCCGTTTGAACAGGCACTGAAACGGTATCGTGACAGAGATCTCAGAATGAAGAGCACAACGGTGGGACCACACAGAGATGACATCGGATTTCTGACCGGCGATATGGATATCCGCAGATATGGCTCCCAGGGACAGCAGAGAACGGCTGCCCTGTCTTTGAAGTTATCGGAGATTGAACTGGTCAGGCTGGCAACGCATGACACACCGATACTTTTACTTGACGATGTATTGTCTGAACTTGATAAACACAGGCAAAACTATCTGTTAGACAGCATACATGATATACAGACCCTGATCACCTGTACAGGAGTTGAGGATTTTGTAAATCACCGCTTTTCAATAAACAAAGTGTTCCATGTCCAAAACGGACAGGTAACGAAAGAAAACTAGGAGGACTGAGAATGGGTACAGAAAAAGTACAGCATGAATACGGCGCAGATGAAATTCAGATATTGGAAGGTCTTGAGGCAGTCCGCAAACGTCCTGGTATGTACATTGGAAGTACATCTTCCAGAGGTTTGCATCACCTTGTATACGAGATTGTCGATAATGCCGTAGATGAAGCTCTGGCAGGCTTCTGTGATACGATTTATGTAACAATCAATAAAGACAATTCGGTGACCGTTATCGATAATGGACGTGGAATTCCGGTTGGTATCAACCACAAAGCAGGGCTTCCTGCGGTAGAAGTCGTATTTACCGTACTGCATGCGGGAGGAAAGTTCGGCGGTGGAGGATACAAGGTATCCGGAGGACTTCACGGTGTTGGAGCATCTGTTGTAAATGCGCTCTCCAACTGGCTGGAAGTAGAGATCTTCCATGATGGAAAGATCTACCAGCAGCGTTATGAACGTGGAAAAGTTACGGAGAAACTGGCAGTGATCGGAGAATGTGAAGAAGGAAAATCAGGTACAAAAGTCACATTCCTGCCGGACGATACCATTTTCGAGACAACGATCTTTGATTTTAATGTCCTGAAACAGAGATTCCGTGAGATGGCCTTCCTGACAAAAGGTCTGAAGATCGTGCTCAGTGATGAACGTGAGGAAGAACCAAAAGAAAGAACATTCCACTACGAGGGCGGGATCAAAGAATTCGTTTCTTACCTGAACCGGAGTGCGACACCACTTTATGAGCAGATCATTTACTGTGAAGGCATGGTCAATAATGTGTCTGTAGAAGTGGCTATGCAGCACAACGATTCTTACAGCGATAATACGTATGGATTTGTCAATAACATTACGACTCCGGAAGGCGGAACACACGTTGTCGGATTCCGTAATGCGATCACAAAGACATTTAATGACTATGCAAGAAAGAATAAGCTTCTGCGTGAAAATGAGCCGAACTTAAGCGGTGAAGATATCCGTGAAGGTCTGACAGCGATCATCAGTGTCAAGATCGAAGACCCGCAGTTCGAGGGACAGACCAAGCAGAAACTTGGTAACAGTGAGGCGAGAGGTGCGGTTGATAATGTGGTCAGCAGGCAGCTTGAGATCTTCCTTGAGCAGAATCCGGCCGTTGGTAAGATCATTGTGGAGAAATCTGTGATGTCCCAGCGTGCGAGAGAAGCCGCAAGAAAGGCAAGAGACCTGACACGTAGAAAATCAGCACTTGATAACATGGCACTTCCGGGAAAGCTTGCAGACTGTTCTGACAAGAATCCGGAGAATTGTGAGATCTACATCGTAGAGGGAGATTCCGCCGGTGGTTCTGCGAAGACTGCACGTGACCGTGCGACACAGGCAATCCTTCCGCTTCGTGGTAAGATCCTGAATGTAGAGAAGGCAAGACTGGATAAGATCTACGGCAATGCCGAGATCAAGGCGATGATCACAGCATTTGGTACCGGAATCCATGAGGATTTTGATATTTCCAAGCTGCGTTATCACAAGATCATCATCATGACCGATGCCGACGTGGACGGTGCACATATCAGTACACTGCTTCTGACATTCATTTACCGTTTCATGCCGGAACTGATCAAGCAGGGATATGTATATCTGGCACAACCGCCGCTCTACAAGCTTGAGAAGAACAAGAAGGTATGGTATGCATACAGTGACGAAGAATTAAGCAAGATCATCGAAGAAGTCGGACGTGACGGGAATAATAAGATCCAGCGTTACAAAGGTCTGGGAGAGATGGATGCCGAGCAGCTCTGGGATACCACCATGGATCCACAGCACCGTATCCTCTTACGTGTAACGATGGACGATGAGACAACGAGTGAACTGGACCTTACATTCACCACCTTGATGGGTGACAAAGTTGAACCGAGACGTGAGTTCATCGTTGAAAATGCAAAATATGTCAAGAACCTGGATGTATAATAACAGCGTGTAGAAGAAAGGAGGAACAGAGATACTTACATCTCTGAGAGATTGATGGAAGACAATATATTTGACAAAGTCCACGAAGTGGATCTGAAACAGACAATGGAAACCTCTTATATCGACTACGCGATGAGTGTTATTGCGTCCCGTGCACTGCCGGATGTAAGAGATGGTTTGAAACCGGTACAGAGAAGAATTCTGTACTCTATGATCGAACTGAATAACGGTCCCGACAAGCCGCACAGAAAGTGTGCACGTATCGTCGGTGATACGATGGGTAAATATCACCCGCACGGTGACAGTTCGATCTATGGCGCATTGGTTAATATGGCACAGGAATGGTCTACCAGATATCCGCTGGTAGACGGACATGGTAACTTTGGTTCTGTGGACGGTGACGGTGCTGCCGCCATGCGATACACAGAGGCAAGACTGAGTAAGATTTCCATGGAATTAACGGCGGATATTAATAAAAATACCGTTGATTTTATTCCTAACTTTGACGAGACGGAGAAAGAACCTACCGTTCTGCCGGCAAGATTCCCGAACCTTCTGGTTAACGGTACTTCCGGTATCGCTGTAGGTATGGCGACCAATATCCCGCCGCACAACCTGCGTGAAGTGATCAATGCGGTTGTACAGATCATCGATGACCAGATCGAGGATAAAGAAGAGACAACGATCGAAGAGATTTTAAAGATAATCAAAGGACCGGACTTCCCGACCGGAGGTATGATCCTTGGAACCAGAGGAATTGAAGAGGCATACAGAACCGGACGCGGCAAGATCCGTGTGCGTGCGGTGACAGATATCGAGGCGATGCCGAACGGCAAGAGCCGCATCATCGTAAGTGAGCTTCCTTACATGGTGAATAAAGCAAGACTGATCGAGAAGATCGCAGAACTGGTACGTGATAAGAAGATCGACGGCATCACAGACTTAAGTGACCAGTCAAGCCGTGAAGGAATGCGCGTAGTCATTGAACTCAGGAGAGATGCCAATGCAAATGTTATCCTGAACCAGTTATACAAACATACACAGCTTCAGGACACATTCGGTGTGATCATGCTGGCACTGGTCGGCAACGAGCCGAAGGTCATGAACCTGATGGAGATGCTCAACTACTATCTGAGACATCAGGAAGAAGTTGTGACACGCCGTACACAGTATGAGTTAAATAAAGCCGAAGAACGTGCGCATATCTTACAGGGATTACTGATCGCATTAGATAACATCGATGAAGTGATCAAGATCATCAGAGGTTCACAGACTGTCCAGATCGCAAAATCAGAATTGATGGAGCGTTTCGGACTGACAGATGTACAGGCGCAGGCGATCGTAGACATGAGACTGCGTGCCCTGACAGGTCTGGAAAGAGAAAAACTCGAAGCAGAATATAAAGCACTGATGGAGCAGATCGAACATTTACGTGCGATCCTCGCAGACAGAAAGTTATTACTTGGCGTAATCAAAGAAGAGATCCTTGTGATCCGTGATAAATACGGAGATGAGAGAAGAACATCCATCGGATTCGATGAGTTCGATATCTCCATGGAAGACCTGATCTCAAGAGAAGATGTTGTCATCACGATGACAAAGCTTGGATATATCAAGAGAATGTCTCACGATACATTCAAAGCCCAGAACCGTGGAGGCAAGGGAATCAAGGGTATGCAGAAGCTGGACGAGGATTATGTAGAAGAACTCTTCATGACCAATACACATCACTACCTGATGTTCTTTACGAACACCGGACGTGTATACCGCATGAAAGCATACGAGATCCCGGAAGCAAGCAGAACATCCAGAGGAACTGCGATCGTGAATCTGTTACAGTTAATGCCGGGCGAGAAGATCAGTGCGGTCATTCCGATCGAGAAATATAACGATGACGAATATCTGCTGATGGCTACCAAGAAAGGTCTCATCAAGAAGACCCCGATCAAAGAATATGCAAATGTCAGAAAGACAGGGCTTGCAGCAATCACACTCCGTGAGGAAGATGAGCTGATCGAGGTAAAATATACAGACAGCGATCACGATGTATTCATGATTACAAAGTATGGACAGTGTATCCGCTTCAATGAAAGTGATGTACGTCCGACAGGAAGAACATCCATGGGTGTCCGTGGTATGAACCTGGTAGACAGTGATGAAGTGATCGGAATGCAGATCGATTCACAGGGAACAGACCTGCTGATCGTGTCAGAATACGGAATGGGCAAACGTACTTCCATCGATGAATTCACAGCCCAGAACCGCGGCGGTAAAGGTGTGAAGTGCTACAAGATCACAGAGAAGACCGGTAACGTTGTAGGTGTGAAAGCAGTAGATGAGGACAATGAGATCATGATCATCAACACGGAGGGAATCATCATCCGTATGAAGTGTGACGGAATCTCAGAACTCGGAAGAGTGACATCCGGAGTGAAGCTTATCAACCTGCCGGAAGGCGATAAAGTAGCTTGTATCGCAAAAGTACGTAGAGGCGATGAATCAGAAGATGATCTGGTAGAGCCGGAAGAAAGTACAGAAGATGCAGAGAACGTAGAGACAGAAGAATAAAGATATAAAACGAGGCGGAAGATTAAAAAATTTCCGCCTCGTTTTTTGAAAAAATATTTTTATTTTTCCGCCTCATCTGCAGCAAGTTCACGAAGAATGATCTCCGCAGTCTTCTTCACAGTAGCAGCTACAAAGTCTGTACACTGTGCTTTACGTTCCGGAGAATTCTTCTCTTTGCCTTTTGTCAGAACACGGCAGCATGTTGCACCACAGTATTCCTTGAAGAAATCGTGGATTTCGTTCGAAAGCTTGAAACAGCGGTTAATCTTAGGATCACCAGGTGTCTTACGTCCGAAGAAATATCCGATACACATCGTTGCTCCGGCGAGTGCACCACAGATACATCCTCCTCCGCCAAGCCCCCAGGGGAATCCGGAACTCATAGCAATCGCATCATCCGACATGTCCAGTTCAAAATTCTCCTTGATTGCATAAATGACAGATTCTGAACAGGCAAAACCCTGATTAAAGATGTCCACGGCATCCTTTTGAAGTTTCTCTAAATCTACATTTGTTGTCATTATAATCCCTCCTGAAAAATGTGTTAAATCCATTATACCACGGCGAAAAAAACTTGTATATCATCTTGGAACAGGGTAAAATAAAAAAGGACAGGTTTTTTTGAGCAGGAACATAAGGTTCCAAAAAATCCCATGTCCCCAGGAGGATATAGATGAGAACAATCAATGTAAATACAATCACAGAAAATATAAAAGACATGTGCATCCAGGCGAATCATTTCCTTGCCGATGACATGGACAAAGCAATGAAACACGCACTGGAGACAGAAGAAGCACCACTGGGCCGTCAGATTCTGGATCAGCTGCAGGATAATCTGAAGATCGCTGCAGAAGACATGATCCCAATCTGCCAGGATACAGGTATGGCCGTCATCTTCATGAAGATCGGTCAGGACGTACACTTCGAAGGAGGCAGTCTGGAAGATGCCATCAACGAAGGTGTCCGTCAGGGATACGTAGAAGGATTCTTAAGAAAATCCGTCGTAGGAGATCCGATCATCCGCGAGAATACCAAAGACAACACACCGGCAGTGATCCACTACAGTATCGTGCCGGGAGACAAAGTAGAGATAAAGGTTGCGCCAAAAGGATTCGGCAGCGAGAATATGAGCCGTGTATTCATGTTAAAACCAGCCGACGGGATCGAAGGAGTAAAGGAAGCGATCCTTACAGCAGTCAGAGACGCAGGACCGAATGCCTGTCCGCCGATGGTAGTCGGCGTAGGAATCGGCGGAACATTTGAAAAATGTGCACTGATGGCAAAAGAAGCCCTTACGAGAGAAGCCGGATCCCATTCCGGAACTGCCTGGGTAAAAGACCTGGAAGAAGAGATGCTTGAGACGATCAACAAGCTTGGAATCGGACCGGGCGGACTCGGAGGAACGACCACAGCTCTTGCAGTGAATGTCAATACATACCCGACACACATCGCAGGACTGCCGGTTGCAGTCAACATCTGCTGCCATGTGAACCGTCATATCATCAGGGAGGTGTAAGTATGGACAAGCATATCACAGCACCAATTACAAAAGAAACAGCCAGATCTCTTCACGCAGGAGATTATGTATATGTCACAGGAACCATCTACACGGCAAGAGATGCGGCGCACAAGCGCATGGATGAAGCACTGGACCGCGGGGAATCACTTCCGATCGATATCAAAGACCAGGCAATCTACTACATGGGACCATCTCCGGCAAGAGAAGGACGCCCGATCGGATCAGCCGGTCCGACAACCGCCAGCCGTATGGACAAGTATGCACCACGTCTGCTGGATCTTGGTCAGACGGCCATGATCGGAAAAGGCAAGAGAAGCCAGGCAGTGATCGATGCGGTAGTACGTAACGGATGCGTATACCTTGCAGCCATCGGAGGAGCCGGTGCACTGTTATCCAAATGCATCAAATCCTCAGAAGTCATTGCGTACGAAGACCTCGGAACCGAAGCCATCCGTAAATTACAGGTCGAGAACCTTCCGCTCATCGTAGTCATCGACAGCGAAGGCAATAACCTGTACGAAACTGCGATCAAGGAGTATGCAAAGATATGAGAAGAATCCTTCTGATGGTACTCCGGAATATTTTCTTCGTGCCGGTCTACTGGTACAAGTTATGCTACCATGCCAGACACGTAGACAAATATACGGAAGAAGAACACTATAAATTATTAAAATACATCGATCACCGGGCAAATACATCCGGGAATATCCATATCGAGGTACACGGGCAGGAGAACATCCCCGAACAGGACGGATTCATGTTCTACCCGAATCACCAGGGCCTCTACGACGTGCTCGCCATAATGGAAGCATGCCCGCGCCCGTTCGCGGTAGTAGCAAAAAAAGAAGTGGCCGACGTACCATTTCTCAAGCAGGTATTCACCTGCATGAAGGCATACATGATCGACCGTGAAGACGTGCGTCAGTCATTGCAGGTGATCGTAAATGTCAGCAATGACGTGAAGAACGGAAGAAACTTTCTGATCTTCCCGGAAGGAACAAGATCAAGACAGGGCAATCAGGTACAGGACTTCAAAGGCGGCAGCTTCAAAGCAGCGACCAGAGCAAGATGTCCGATCATTCCGGTAGCACTGATCAATTGTTTCATGCCGTTCGACTCTAAGACAACAGAACATGTCAATGTACAGGTACATTTCTTAGAGCCGCTGCTTTACGAAGAATACAAAGACATGAAGACAACAGAGATTGCAGCAATCGTAAGAGAGAGAATCCAGCATACGATCAATGAAAATGTATAAAAGGATTACAGGGAAATGAGAGAAAAAATATTACAGGTTAAGACATTCGGCAGTTTTTCCATGATATATGACGGAAAATCCCTGTTCGGAAGAAAAGTAGGAGAGACACAGTTCGCTTCCATGATGCAGATGCTGATACATGAACGGAAAAAAGGTGTCAGCAGGGAACGCCTGGAACAGGAACTGTTCGGGGAACGGGAAGTGGAAAATGTACATCATGCCCTTCAGAGCGTCATTTACAACGCAAAGAAGAGACTGGAAAAAGCAGGACTTCCGGATGTAAACTATATAGAGATCAGAAATGGTGTCGTCTACTGGAATGACGAGATCAAAGTACAGGAAGATGCAACCGAATTTGACCAGATATACAACGGAATAAAACATGAGAAAAATCCGGATAAAAAGATAAAAGACCTCGAAAAAATATTCGAGATCTATACCGGAGAATTCCTTGTGAAACGGCAGAGTGTGATCTGGGTTGCCATTGAAGCAAGACGGTATGAGGATATGTTCCGGGAATGTGTAGAAGAAGCAGCCGGACTGTACCGGGAAAAGAAGAACTATACACAGCTCGAACATCTCGGAGTATATGCATCGAATATCGAACCATTCTCCGATTGGGAGGCATTGACCATGGAAGCTATGGTTGCGCTGGGAAGATACGAAGAAGCCACCGATCTGTACGCCGATACGGCAGAACGATATTTTGAAGAACGGGGATTAAAACCGGCCAAACGTCTTCTGGAATCCCTGAATCAGCTTGGTAACCAAGTGATGCATTCCTACGACGTACTGGACAACATCCAGCACAATCTGGAAGAAAAAGAAATCCCGAAAGGGGCATATCTGTGCAGCTATCCGACATTCCGTGGAATCTACCATCATCTGGCGAGGATGCTGGAACGGAGCGGACAGTCGATCTATCTTATGCTGTGTACCATTGTGGACAGCAAAGGAAGACCGATGAAAGAAGGAGCCATGCTGGAAGGACTGGCAAAGAGACTGGAAGAATCCATCTGCACATCGATCCGTAACAGTGATGTCGTGAACCATTACAGCAAGGGACAATACCTGGTACTGCTGATCAATACAACGAGAGAAGACTGTGCGGTAATTCAGAAGAGAATCAATTACAAATTCCTCACAGACCGGCAGAGGACCGGCGTGAGATATTATGTGAACAGTGTAGTATATGAAAAGGACCTTTAAGATAACACTTGAAGATCCTTCTTTTTTGGGTGAAAAACTATTCAGCATGCGGGACGCAGGCAGGATGGTTCTTTTGCTATAATATAACAACATATTCCGATATATGCGACAGTCTGAAAAAGTCTAAGAAAAATAGAAAAAAATACCTGCTTTTTTAAAAGTTTAGACGGTTTCTTTGTCATGTCATTGTGTAAAATATTCTCAGAGTAGGAATGTCTGCCTGAAAATAAGATGGGAAAGGAGACCGGGAGAAGTGAGTAATACAGGAAATTATATTGGAACACCATGGGGAATTATTCTATGTGTGGACTATTATCGGGATGAAAAAATAAATGGACGTATTTATCACAGATATCAGACCGAACCGATCCGCATTGAAGGAATGCTGGAAACAGTTTTCGAAATCGATGCTTTTTTTGACCGGTTGGGATATCCGTTTCCCGGAACAGAGAGCCACTATTTTATAAAGCATGAAAAGACACAGCGGATAAAAATGACAAGAAAGTTGAGTGATGAAGAGATGTTAAAGAATAATGGTGAACAAGGAACATTCATAATTAGAGTAGAACAAAGACAACACAGCAGCTGGCAGGGAAGAGTTACATGGGTGGAAGAAGGAAAGACAGAGAACTTCCGCTCGGCACTGGAACTGCTCAAGATGATCGATGGCGCACTGGATAGCAGTGACATAAAAGAAGACGCAGAAGAAGAGAACCAGGAGAGAGCCGTATGGCGGACAAAGAATTTCGAAGACTGAAGAGAAGTCAGCTGATCGATATCATCTAGCATCATACTTAGAATCATTGCAGAGTGAATAGCGAAAAAGCAGTAAAAATACCCGCGGGAAGAAAATGTAAAAAATATGAAAAAAGTAATTGACATTCACATTAAGGCTTGTTATAATTACTTTCGCTGGAGAAATACTCAAGAGGCTGAAGAGGCGCCCCTGCTAAGGGTGTAGGTCGGGTAACCGGCGCGAGGGTTCAAATCCCTCTTTCTCCGTTAGGCCAGTGAGAACTGTCTGAAACGAGCTTTCAGATAGTTTTTTTACGGCCATATATGATACTGAAAAATGTATGAAAAGAAAAGTTGAAAAAAATGAAAAAACATCTTGACACTTCGAAAAATACATGGTATTATGTATAAGCTTTCGCAAACAAATTATTCAAAAGATTTGTAAAAAGAAAGCGAAAAATAAGTTAAAAAAAGTTCTTGACAAGCAGTTGAGTATACGGTATACTAAACAAGCTGTTGAACAAAACAACAACGAACCTTGATAATTAAACAATAGACAACAACCCTGAAAATTCTAAAGAGAATTATTCAGAACAGACATTTAATGTCGAACCTTAAAACAGTAAAGGGGATAAGAAAGCTAGTAGTTTTCTTGAACTGGAACGAACTTGATTTTTGAATCTGTGTTAAAGCAGGTTTGAGATATTTTAACGAGAGTTTGATCCTGGCTCAGGATGAACGCTGGCGGCGTGCTTAACAC
>ENA-OUQI01001212-OUQI01001212.1-human-gut-metagenome-genome-assembly--contig:-NODE-1212-length-17003-cov-11.174298_pt1 | contig 17003 bp, 13 predicted proteins | sample MGYA00237953_ERZ548840 | MGnify/ENA primary metagenome ERZ548840 (study PRJEB26490, sample SAMN05194690) | human gut metagenome | biome: terrestrial biome; feature: human-associated habitat... | reverse complement strand
GAACCCCTGTTTTCGCCGTGAGAGGGCGACGTCTTAGCCTCTTGACCAACGAACCGTACTCGCTTATAATACACGATGTCTGGAGAAAATGCAAGTGTTTTTTTGAAAAAAATTTAAAAAATTTCAAAAAGTAGCGAAATTCGCATTTTACTTGCATTTTTTGCCAGTTATGGTATGATGAAACAAACAAATGTTCTAAAAAACAGAAATACGTTCTAAAAAGAAAGAAAAAAGATTAGAATAGAGAAGGAGAAGACAAATGAAACAGTACAAAGGAGCCATTTTTGATCTGGACGGAACACTGCTCGACTCGATGCGGGTCTGGGATGACATCGATGTTGCATTTTTAAAGAAGAGAGGACTTGAGGTTCCGCCGGATTATCAGGAGGCGATTACACCGCTCGGCTTTCTGGAGGCTGCCCGCTACACGATCAGACGGTTCGGCTTTCCGGAAACGCCGGAAGAGCTGATTCAGGAGTGGCATCAGATGGCGGTCGACGCCTATACGTATGAAGTGGAGTTAAAAGACGGGGCAGCAGAATATCTCCGCTATTTAAAAGAAAAAGGAATCCGCATGGCGGTTGCTACCTCATCGAGCCCGGAGCTGTATGAGCCGGCCTTAAAGAGAAAAGGGATTTATGAGTATTTTAAAGCATTTGTCACCGTCTCGGAAGTAAAGCGCGGCAAGGGCTTTCCGGATATCTACGAGAAAGCGGCTGAAAAGCTGTCTCTTCCGCCGGAAACGTGTGTGGTATATGAAGATATCCTAGCGGGAATCCGCGGCGCCAAAATGGGCGGATTTGCGGCTGTGGGCGTGTATGACAGAAGCGGGGAAGGAAACCGCGCAAAGATGGAGCAGGAAGCAGACCGCTACGTGACTTCTTTTAAGGAGCTGATGAACGGAGGAGATTCTTTCTTCTAAAGAAAATCTTGCTATTCCGGGAAGAAAAATGATATAATAAAATACTGTGCCCCAAAATGGGACAGACAGAAGTATTTTTAAGAGAAAAAGACAGTAACACATAAGTGAGGATAGAACAGTTATGCCAAAAAAAGAAACGTATGATGCCAGCAGTATTTCCGTGCTGGAAGGTCTCGAAGCAGTGCGTAAGCGCCCTGGTATGTATATCGGAAGTACCTCGCGGAAAGGCCTGAATCATCTGATTTATGAAATTGTAGACAATGCGGTGGACGAGCATCTTGCGGGCTACTGCGACACCATTCACGTAACACTTGAAGCAGACGGCTCGGCGACCGTGACTGACAACGGCCGCGGAATCCCGGTCGGCATGCATGAAAAAGGCGTTCCGGCGGAGCGTCTCGTTTTTACAACCCTGCACGCCGGCGGTAAATTCGACAACAATGCGTACAAGACAAGCGGCGGTCTGCACGGTGTCGGTTCTTCGGTTGTCAATGCGCTTTCCACCTATCTTGACGTACAGGTCAGCCTCGGCGGCTGGGTTTACCACGACCGCTACGAACGAGGTGTTGCCGTACAGGAACTCGATGAGGATGGGCTGCTGCCGAAGATCGGAAAAACGAAGAACAGCGGAACCCGCATCAACTTCCTGCCGGATCCGGAAATCTTTGAGAAAACACGTTTTTCCGCAACAGAGGTCAAAAGCCGTCTCCATGAGACTGCATATCTGAACCCGGCGCTTACCATTTATTTTTCCGATCTGCGCGATGGAAAAGAGGAGCACCTGACGTATCACGAGCCGGACGGCATTGTTGGTTTTGTGCGCGATCTGAATAAGAACAAAGAGGCAATCCACGATCCGATTTATTTCAAAGGGGAATCTGAGGGCATTACCGTAGAATGTGCGTTCCAGTATATCAACGAATTCCAGGAAAACGTGCTCGGCTTCTGTAATAATATCTACAACGCTGAGGGCGGTACCCATATTTCCGGTTTCAAATCGACCTTTACGACGATTATGAACAGCTATGCCAGAGAGATCGGTGTCTTAAAAGAAAAAGACAATAACTTTACGGGATCGGATATCCGAAACGGTATGACCGCTGTTATTTCGATCAAGCACCCGGATCCGCGGTTCGAGGGCCAGACAAAAACGAAGCTGGACAACCCGGATGCGGCAAAGGCCGCCGGAAAAGTAACAGGCGAGGAGATTCCGCTGTATTTCGACCGCAATCTCGAAGTGCTGAAAAATGTTCTTGCCTGCGCTGAGCGATCTGCCAAAATCCGCAGAAGCGAAGAAAAAGCCAAGACGAATATGCTGACCAAGCAGAAATATTCGTTTGATACGAACGGCAAACTGGCAAACTGCGAGAAAAAGGATCCGTTGCTGTGCGAGATCTTTATCGTCGAGGGAGATTCTGCGGGCGGTTCCGCAAAGACGGCGCGTGACCGTAATTTCCAGGCGATTCTGCCGATCCGCGGTAAGATTCTGAACGTAGAGAAGGCTTCTATTGATAAAGTTCTGGCAAATGCCGAGATCAAATCCATGATCAATGCATTCGGCTGCGGCTTTTCCGAGGGTTACGGCAACGACTTCGATATCACAAAGCTCCGTTACGATAAAATTATCATCATGGCAGATGCCGATGTCGACGGTGCGCATATTTCAACGCTGCTGCTGACATTGTTCTACCGTTTCATGCCGGAGCTGATCTACGAGGGACATGTCTATATCGCGATGCCGCCTCTTTACAAGGCAATGCCGTCCCGCGGAAAAGAAGAGTATCTGTACGACGACAAAGCACTGGAAAAATACAGAAAGACACACAAAGAAAAATTTACGCTGCAGCGCTACAAAGGTCTTGGCGAGATGGACCCGGAGCAGCTCTGGGAGACGACACTGAATCCGGAGACGAGACTTTTGAAGCGTGTGGAGATCGAGGATGCCCGTATGGCCTCCGATGTGACGGAAGTGCTGATGGGAACCGAGGTTCCGCCGCGGAAAGCATTTATTTATGAGCATGCAACCGATGCAGAGCTGGATATTTAACAGGAAGGACAAAGGAAGATGAGAGAAAAATCAGAAGATCAGATTATACGGACCGAATATTCTGAGGTCATGCAGAAATCTTATATTGATTATGCGATGAGCGTCATCATTTCCCGAGCACTTCCGGACGTGCGGGACGGTTTAAAGCCGGTACAGCGCCGTACTCTGTATGACATGTATGAGCTCGGCATCCAGTACGACAAGCCGTTCCGAAAGTGCGCGCGTATCGTCGGCGATACGATGGGTAAATACCATCCGCACGGCGACAGTTCCATTTACGATGCTCTTGTCGTAATGGCACAGGATTTCAAAAAAGGGCAGCCGCTTGTGGACGGTCACGGAAACTTCGGGTCGATTGAGGGTGACGGTGCCGCTGCAATGCGATACACCGAGGCGAGACTGCAGAAAATTACACAGGAGGTCTATTTAAAGGATCTCGACAAAGACGTTGTCGATTTCGTACCGAACTTCGACGAGACGGAAAAAGAGCCGTCTGTTTTGCCGGTGCGCGTGCCGAACCTTCTGTTGAATGGCGCAGACGGTATCGCTGTCGGTATGGCAACAAGCATTCCGCCGCACAACCTGTGTGAGATTGTGGATGCGGTCAAGGCCTACATGAAAAACAACGACATCACCGTCAAAGGTCTGATGAAATACATCAAAGGACCGGATTTCCCGACCGGCGGTATTGTCGTCAATCAGGATGACCTGCTGTCGATCTACGAAAAAGGTGTCGGAAAGATTAAAATCCGCGGAAAAGTGGAAGTGGAGAAAGGCAGAAACGGAAAGCAGTATCTTGTGATCACCGAAATTCCGTACCCGATGATCGGTGCGAACATCGGAAAGTTCCTGAACGATGTGGCGGGGCTTGTGGAGAGCAAGAAAGCGCCGGAAATTGTCGACATTTCCAACCAGTCCTCGAAAGAAGGAACACGCATCGTGCTCGAATTGAAAAAAGGCGCGGATGTGGAGCGGATCACGAATCTGCTGTACAAGAAAACACGTCTGGAAGATACGTTCGGTGTCAACATGCTCGCCGTGGCAGATGGAAGACCGGAGACGTTAAGCCTTAAACAGGTGATCGAGCATCACGTTGATTTCCAGTTTGAAGTGGCAACCCGCAAATACCAGAACCTTCTCCGCAAAGAGATGGAGCGCCGCGAGGTGCAGGAAGGTCTGATCAAGGCATGCGATGTGATCGATCTGATCATTGAGATCCTGCGCGGAAGCAAGACACAGAAGCAGGTCAAAGAGTGTCTGATTATGGGTGTGACCGATGGTATCCGCTTCAAATCAAAGTCAAGTGAGCGTATGGCAGCACAGCTCTGCTTTACGGAACGCCAGGCAACGGCGATTCTGGAGATGCGTCTGCAGAAACTGATCGGACTGGAAGTGGAAGCACTCTTAAAAGATCATGAGGCGACTGTGGCGAAGATTACGAAGTATGAGGATATCTTAAATCATTACGACTCGATGTCGGAAGTTATTATGGAAGATCTGACGCAGATTAAAAAAGAGTACGGCCACAAGCGGAAAACGGCGATTGAGAATGCTGAGGCGATTGTTCTTGAGGAGCCGAAGGTCGAGGAGATGGATGTTGTCTTCCTGATGGACCGCTTCGGTTATGCGAAGACGATCGATACGTCTGCTTACGAGCGGAACAAAGAGGCTGTGCACAACGAGAACAAATATGTGTTCCAGTGCAAAAACACCGATAAGATCTGCGTTTTTACGGATCTTGGCATGATGCACAGCATCAAAGTAATGGACATCCCGTATGGAAGATTCCGTGACAAGGGAACGCCGATCGACAACCTTGGAAATTACAGCAGCCAGAAGGAGCAGATGATTTACGTCGATGCACTGGAAAATATCAAGAACAATAAGCTGCTGTTCGTCAGCGCGGCCGGTATGGTAAAACTTGTCGATGGATCCGAGTTTGATGTCGTAAAACGAACGATCGCGGCGACGAAGCTTTCATCCGAGGAGGACCGTCTGATTCTTGCCGAGGTCTGCCAGGAGCAGGAGTATGTGGTTCTGCAGACGAAAAACGGTGTCTTCCTGCGCTTCCTTACGAGTGAAGTGCCGGAGAAGAAAAAAGCAGCCGTTGGTGTGCGTGGTATCCGTATGGCAGAGGACGACGCGGTAGAGCATGCGTATCTACTGGCAAGCCGGATGGATTACACGATCACGTATCACGACAAAGAGATTTCTCTGACAGCGAAGATTAAGCTGGCAAAACGAGACACCAAGGGAACAAAGATCCGGGTATAACGCAGAGTTTTGTTTATAACCATGAGAAGCACGCTCCGCGGGTTTTTCGAGAGATCACTTGGCAATAAAAGGACACCTGCCCGATACCAGAACGGTACGGGCAGGTGTCCTTTTTGCATAATTTTTTAGTTATTTGAAAAACTGTGGGAAGTCTTTCTTGGGGTTCTTCTTTCAATGGCAACGTACGGACGATGATGACCGACATATTTATAAGCCGGACGGATGATCTTTCCTTCGTTGACAAGCTCTTCGATCCGGTGTGCGGACCAGCCGGAGATACGGGAGATAGCAAAGATCGGGGTGTAGAGCTCTTTTGGAAGGCCAAGCATTGTGTAGACGAAACCGCTGTAGAAATCAACATTTGCACAGACTGGTTTGAGCAGACGGCGCTTTTTGGCGATACACTCGCCGGCAATGCGTTCTACAGACTCATAGAGAGCAAATTCTTTCTCGCGGTGCTTCTCAGCGGAAAGCTTTTTTGCATATTCTTTCAGAATCACACAACGTGGATCGGACAGGGTATAAACAGCATGGCCCATACCATAGATAAGACCAGTTCCATCGAATGCTTCACGATCAAGTATTTTGGTCAGGTAGGTGCGCAGTTCGTTTTCGTCTTCCCAGTTTGTAACATTCTCTTCAATATTTTCAAACATCTCCATAACCTTCAAGTTGGCACCGCCGTGGCGCGGTCCTTTTAAGGAACTTAAAGAAGCCGCAACAGCAGAGTAGGTATCGGTTCCGGAGGAGGAGACAACGTGTGTCGTAAATGTTGAGTTATTTCCGCCGCCGTGGTCTGCGTGAAGAATTAACGCAACATCGAGAACCTTTGCCTCCAGAGCAGTGTAATCTCCATCCGGGTGAAGCATCTGCAGAATGTTTTCAGCGATCGACAGCTCCGGTTTCGGATTTCGGATGATCAGGTTCTGGTTTTCGTGGTAGTGGCGGTATGCATGGTAGCCGTAAACGGCGATCAGCGGCATTTTGGCGATCAGACTCAAAGCCTGGCGGAGGACGTTCGGAATGGAAATGTCATCCGGCTTTTCATCGTAGGAATACAGGGTCAGCACACAGCGCTGCAGAGTATTCATCATGTTTTTGCTGGTTGCCTTCATGACAACGTCGCGGACAAAAGTGTCCGGCAGCTCGCGGTAGATACTTAAAATTTCGTTGAAATCATTTAACTGCGGTTCTGTCGGAAGAGAACCGAACAGAAGAAGATAGGTAATCTCTTCAAAACCGAAGCGTCGCCCTTCCATACCTTTGATCAGATCAGCGACGTTATAGCCCTGAAAATAGAGACGGCCATCGGTCGGAACTTTTTCGCCGGTGCGCTCATCAATATCGAAGCCGATAACATCGGAAATTTCGGTCAGGCCGGTGAGAACACCTTTACCAGTGGAATCACGCAGTCCCCGTTTTACATCGTACTCAGTGTATAAAGATAAATCAATCTTTCCGGAATCTTTCGTATACTCTACAAGCTGACTGAGCTTGTCTTCCAGATTATCGTATTGCATGGTCATGACAACAGCCCCTTTCTTCCTTTAGTTAAAAACTATACTTACTTTTTTGGCGGTTGTCAATGCTTTTCTTTCAAAATACATTAATTTTTATAAGGGAAAGGGATGGTTTTCCTTGATTTTTGAAAGTAAGGACAAAGTTTATGCATAAAATTTGCGCCAGGGAGGTGAAAACAACAGGGATGGAAACGGCGGGAAATCAGTGGGGTGGAACAAATTTTAGAAAAAGATTCATAAATTTCAAAAAAATGCTTGCAATTTCAAAAAAATACGGTATAATAATGATTGTGTCATTCAGAAAATGAATTTCACAGGCCGAAATAGCTCAGCCGGTAGAGCACTTCACTCGTAATGAAGGGGTCGTCAGTTCGAATCTGATTTTCGGCTTATTCTTTAGAAACCCGCAGGACGTAAGGTTCTGCGGGTTTTCTGGTATCATGAGAAATATGACAGAAATACGAACGCCCTTTGCAGGAAAAAGATCTGCTGCAAAGGGCGTTTGCTGTTACAAGTTTCAGGAAAATCAGTTCGTACAGCATATCCTGACGGAGCTTTTGGCCGGGCACTTCAAAGAGCACATCAGCTGTTGCCATTTTCCTGTGCTGCCACCCGTGCGTCGCGTTCCCGGCGGGAAAAGACGCAGCCGCAGTAGTCCTGGCGGTAGAGGCCGTATTCATGGGAAAGTTCGATGGAACGCTGGTAGCCGCCCCGTTTCTTGAAATCTGAATTGAGATATGGGATCCCGTATTCGGCGGCAAGCCGTTCTCCGATTTCATTCAGCTTTTCCGCGTTTTTCAGCGGGCTGATGGAGAGGGTTGTTGTAAAATAGTCGAGTTTGAGCTGCTTTGCCATTTCGGCCGCTTCGCGGAGCCGCATTTCATAGCAGACAAAACAGCGCTCGCCGCCCTCCGGCACATTTTCCATCCCGCGTGTCAGTTTATAGAACCGGTCAGAATCGTACGGGCCGGGGCAGAAGGAAATCGGATGCACGGCGGGAAGAGAATGGATCAGACGCTGCTGTTCCTCCACGCGGTGCTCGTACTCCGTCGGCGGATAGATGTTGGGATTATAGTAAAAGAGCGTAATGGAAAAATACTGCGACAGATATTCCAGCACGTAACTGCTGCACGGCGCACAGCAGCTGTGCAGCAGCAAGGTCGGAACTTCACCGTGAAGTCCTGCAATCTTCGCATCAAGCTCTTTCTGGTAATTTCTTTTATTGGCCATAATGTATCTTCAAACCTCCTGGTATCTTTCAATCCTTTCTATTATAGCCTCAGCGCGGCTGGGATGCAAGCTGCATATGATATCTTATAGATAGAGGAGGATGCAAAAAAATGGATGATCAAATCCTGTCATTAGAGCATATATCACTGTCCTATCACACCATGAAAGGAGAAACACCGGCGCTGTGCGATCTGACTTTTTCGGTAACCCCGGGGGAATTTGTTGCTCTTGTCGGACCGAGCGGCTGCGGAAAGAGCACGATCCTGAACTTGATTTCCGGTCTTTTAAAGCCGGAGGCGGGAACTCTGCTGAGCCGCGGACGGCCGATCACGGAGGCGGATCTCCATATCGGCTACATGCTGCAGAGAGACCACCTGTTTGAATGGCGGACCATCTACAGCAACGTTCTGCTGGGCCTTGAGATTTCGCGCACGCTGACACCCGAGCGGAAAGAAAAAGTCGGGGAGATGATGGAGACATACGGCCTGAAATCCTTTTCCAATGCCCGTCCGTCCGAACTTTCCGGCGGTATGCGGCAGAGGGCGGCACTGATCCGTACACTGGCGATGGAGCCGGATCTTCTGCTGCTTGACGAGCCGTTCTCCGCTCTCGACTACCAGACGAGGCTGAACGTCTGTGATGATATCGGAAAGATCATCAAAAAAGAGGGAAAGACAGCAATTCTCGTGACACACGATATTTCGGAGGCCATCAGCATGGCGGACCGTGTGATTGTTCTGGCGGCACGGCCGGCATATGTGAAAAAAAAGATTCCAATCCAGTTTGCGATGGAGGAGCGCACGCCGATGAAAGCGCGCAGTGCGCCGGAATTTAAAACGTATTTCAATGCCATCTGGAAGGAGCTGAATGAAAATGCGTGAGCAGGCAAAAACGCCGGAGAGCAGCTTTCAGAGGGCGTATCTCCGGCAGAAAAAAAGAGAACGGGAGCAGGTGCGGGTGTTTCGGGCTTTGCTTCTCGTCAGTTTTCTGGTATTATGGGAGGTGGCGGCGGATCTGAGATGGATCGATCCGTTTATCTTTTCCAGCCCTGTGCGGGTGGGAAAAACGTTCGTGACCCTGCTGACGGAGCAGAACCTTCTGCGCCATATCGGGATCACGGTGTATGAGACGGGAATCAGCTTTCTGCTCGTCTCGGCACTTGGCATGGCGTTCGCTGTGCTTTTGTGGCTCTTTCCGCGCTTTTCTGCGGTGATGGAGCCGTACCTGGTAGTCCTGAACAGCCTGCCGAAATCGGCGCTCGCCCCGCTTCTCATTGTGTGGATGGGGGCAAACGTGAAAACGATCATCACGGCCGGCATTTCCGTTGCGATATTCGGCTCGGTGATCAGCATTTACAGCAGCTTTCAGAGTGTGGAGCCGGATATGCTCCGCCTGATTGCAACACTCGGCGGAACGAAGAAGGATATGCTGTTCCGCGTCGTGCTGCCGTGGTCGTTTCCGGGGCTGCTCGCCGTGTGGAAGGTCAACATCGGTCTGTGCCTCGTCGGTGTTGTAATCGGAGAGTTTATCGGGGCAAGAGAGGGGCTTGGCTATCTGATTATCTACGGCAGTCAGGTGTTCAGATATGCACACGCAAGAGAAGGGAGGATGACAGATGATTGGAATCGTATGTCTGGAAGAACGAAGAGGAATGCAGTTTGGCGGACGACGCGTTTCGCGGGACCGCGTGGTAACGGAAAAAATCTGCGAACTGTGTGAGGGGAAAACGCTCTGGATGAATCCGGCTTCGGAAAAGCTGTTCGCGGAGCAGAAGGAGAGTGGGAAGGTAACACTTCAGGCGGCGGCAGATTTTCTGGAGCAGGCAGGCGAAGGAGAATACTGCTTTGTGGAGAATACGGGACTGCAGGCTGTGGAAGCGAAGATAGAGAAAATCATCGTTTTCTGGTGGAACCGGCATTATCCGTCTGACCGGAAATTCGACCTGGATCTTTCCAAATGGAATAAAGTGTCCGAGGAGGAGTTTGCAGGCTATTCCCATGAGAAAATAACGAAAGAGGTATATGAGAAATGAAAAAACTAAGAAAACAGCTTCTGCTGCTGGCGGCGCTTCTTGTTCTGACACTGACCGGCTGTGAGGCGCAGGATCTTCTCTCGACGGAGAGAGCAGATTCCGGTTCGGAGGTTACGGCCGCTTATACGATGACGGAATCCCAGATTACCGATCAGGCACCGACGGCCGTTTCAGTTCTTGATGTTCCGGAGTTTTCCGGTGAACCGTATGTCGTTTTAAACGGAAATGAGCCGGATTTTACCGATGAGGAAAAGACGACCGAGTCGTACGAGCATTACAGCGATCCGGACAGCCTGGGACGGTGCGGCGTGGCAGAGGCGAATATCGGCCAGGATCTGATGCCGACGGAGAAGCGCGGCGCGATCGGCCAGGTAAAGCCGACGGGCTGGCATACGGTAAAATACGATCAGGTGGAAGGTAAATATCTGTACAACCGCTGCCATCTGATCGGATACCAGCTGACCGGTGAGAATGCAAACGAGAAGAATCTGATCACTGGAACACGTTATCTGAACGTCGAGGGCATGCTGCCGTTTGAAAACATGGTTGCCGACTACGTCAAAGAGACCGGAAACCATGTGCTGTACCGCGTTACACCAATTTTTACCGGGGACGACCTTGTAGCGGACGGTGTGGAGATGGAGGCACTTTCCATGGAAGATGACGGCGAGGGCATTTCCTTCCATATCTTCGCATACAACAATCAGCCGGGCATCTCGATTAATTATGCAACGGGAGACAGCACGTTAAGCGAAAGCAGCGGAACGATGACGGATCAGCAGGAATATGTCATGAACACATCCAGCATGAAATTCCACCTGCCGTCATGCTCCAGCGTCAGCTCGATTAAGGATGAAAACAAGGCGACATATCAGGGACCGCGCGAGGACCTGATCGCCGAAGGCTATGAGCCGTGCGGACGGTGCAATCCGTAAAAGAAATTACAAAAAGAGGGTCGGAACTTTCCGGTCCTTTTTTCTATATAGTAAAGAGAAGCATCTGGAAAGTGAGACAGGAGATGGAAGAGGAGAAGCTGCGTGCGGTTTATTATGCAAGGTGCAGCACCGAGGAGGAAAACCAGAAGGATGCGCTGGTAAGGCAGGCGGCGGAGGCGGAAGAGGCAATCCGGGCAAGAGGATGGAGGCTTGTGGATGCCTACGTGGAGAGCCGCTCCGGTACGAGCCGGAAGGGCAGATGGGAATATAACCGCCTGTACGAGGATCTCGAGCAGAACCGGTTTGATGTCGTCGTAATCAAGTCGCAGGACCGCCTGATGCGGAACACGCGGGACTGGTATCTGTTCGCAGACCGCTTAAACTGCGCCGGAAAGCGGCTGTATTTTTATCTGGAGAACACATTCTATTCGCCGGAAGACGCGCTTCTGACCGGCATTAAGGCGATTCTGGCGGAGGAGTACAGCCGGGAGCTGAGCAAGAAGATGAATCTGGCGCACCAGAAACGGCAGCAGAATAATGGAAAGCCGGTGCTGACCTCAAAAAGTTATGGTTACCGGCGGACGGCAGACGGAGCGATTGAGATCATCCCGGAGGAGGCCGCAGTGAAGCGCCGTATGTACGAACTCTGTGCAGACGGTCTCGGCGGACGGAAAATTGCGGCGGTTCTGGCAGCGGAAGGCGTCCGCAGCCGCGCCGGAAAACCATTCTCTGGAACAGACATTATCCGCATGGTGCGGAATCCCATGAATAAAGGCACCGTAGTCATGAACAAGAAGCATTACGATTTTAACACCGGAAAAACGCTCCCTACACCGCTGGGCGGGCAGTACGTCTATGCGGGGAAAATTCCTGCTATCGTCTCTGAAGAGCTCTGGATAGCGGCAAATCGGGCGGCTGACGAGCGTCTCTGCCGCAAAAAGGTGGGCAAATCTGTTCAGACTTGACTGGGTAATCCTGTCCATCCTGATCCTCTGCCTCGTTGCGGCAGGATTGTACGGCATCTTGGGCTGGCTGGAAAAAAACTACACAAAACGCCGAAATTCGGGAAAGTAGGTGATTTGACTTGCAAAGGAAGAGGGGAGTCTTGTATAATAATACATGATAATTTAAAAAACTTACAGGAAAAGAGGAATGAAAATGGCACAGTTATGGGGCGGACGGTTCACAAAAGAGACCGATAAGTTAGTGTATAATTTTAATGCATCCATCAGCTTTGATCAGAAATTCTATAAACAGGACATCAAAGGCAGCATGGCACACGTAAAGATGCTGGCAAAACAGGGCATTCTGACAGAAGACGAAAGAGATCAGATTCTGGAAGGACTGGAAGGCATTCTTGCCGACGTAGAGAGCGGAAAACTGAAAATCACCAGCGAGTATGAGGATATCCACAGCTTCGTGGAGGCAAACCTGATTGACCGCATCGGAGATGCCGGAAAGAAGCTGCACACCGGAAGAAGCCGCAATGACCAGGTAGCCCTCGATATGAAACTTTATGTCCGCGATGAGATCACCGAGATTGATGCACTCGTCAAAGAGGTGCTGGTAACACTCGAAAAAATCATGGAAGAGAACATTCACACCTATATGCCGGGATTCACCCATCTGCAGAAAGCACAGCCGATCACACTGGCACATCACATGGGCGCATATTTTGAAATGTTCCGCCGCGACAGAGGCCGCCTTGCAGACATCTACAAGAGAATGAATTACTGTCCGCTCGGTTCCGGTGCGCTGGCTGGAACGACGTATCCGTTGGACCGCGCTTACACAGCAGAGCTGCTCGGCTTTGACGGCCCGACCTTAAACAGCATGGATTCCGTATCCGACCGTGACTATGTCATTGAGCTCCTCAGTGCTCTTTCTACGATTATGATGCATCTTTCCCGCTTCTCCGAGGAGATCATCATCTGGAATACCAATGAGTACCAGTTTGTGGACATCGACGACGCATACAGCACCGGAAGCAGTATCATGCCGCAGAAAAAGAATCCGGATATCGCAGAGCTTGTTCGAGGAAAAACAGGCCGCGTTTACGCAGCTCTGATGTCAATGCTCACCACTATGAAGGGAATCCCGCTGGCGTACAACAAAGATATGCAGGAGGATAAAGAGCTGACCTTCGATGCCATCGACACCGTAAAAGGATGCCTGGCTCTGTTCAATGGCATGCTTTCTACCATGCACTTCAAAAAAGACCGCATGGAGAACAGTGCAAAGAACGGTTTCACGAATGCAACGGACGCAGCCGATTACCTTGTTGGAAAAGGCGTTCCGTTCCGCGATGCACATGGTATTGTCGGCCATCTCGTTCTGTACTGCATTGACAAAGGAATCTCCCTTGATGATATGAAACTCGAAGAGTACAAAGCGATCAGCCCGGTCTTCGAGGATGATATTTATGATGCCATCAGCATGAAGAACTGCGTAGAACGACGCAACACGATCGGTGCGCCGGGAGCAGATGCGATGCAGGCTGTCATCGAGCAGAATAAAAAATATTTACAGGAAAATTGAAAAAACAGTTGCAATTTTGAAAAAATTGGTATAGTATGACATGAGACGCACAAATGTACGCCACAGAAGAACAAGGAGATGAAACCAATGGAGCAGAAATTGAGAGTAGGAATTTTAGGAGCAACCGGTATGGTAGGTCAGAGATTTATTTCTCTGCTGGAGAACCATCCGTGGTTTGAAGTTGTGACCCTGGCAGCAAGTCCGAGAAGTGCCGGAAAAACATACGAGGAAGCAGTCGGCGGACGCTGGAAAATGGATACTCCAATGCCGGAAGCAGTGAAAAAGCTCGTTGTGATGAATGTAAATGATGTAGAGCATGTGGCATCTACCGTAGATTTTGTATTTTCCGCTGTTGATATGTCGAAAGATGAGATCAAAGCGATTGAAGAAGCATATGCAAAGACCGAGACACCGGTTGTTTCCAACAACAGCGCACACCGCTGGACACCGGATGTTCCGATGGTAGTTCCGGAAATCAACCCGGAGCACTTCGATGTTATCGAGTTTCAGAAAAAACGTCTGGGAACCAAGAGAGGCTTTATCGCTGTAAAACCGAACTGTTCAATCCAGAGCTATGCACCGGTATTAACGGCATGGAAAGAGTTCGAGCCATATGAAGTGGTTGCAACCACATACCAGGCAATTTCCGGAGCAGGAAAAACCTTCAAAGACTGGCCGGAGATGGAAGGAAACATCATCCCGTTCATCGGCGGAGAAGAAGAGAAGAGCGAGCAGGAGCCGCTTCGTATCTGGGGTAAAATTGAAAACGGCGTGATCGTAAAAGCAACTGAGCCGAAGATCACCTGTCAGTGTATCCGTGTTCCGGTATTAAACGGACACACCGCAGCTGTTTTCGTAAAATTCCGCAAGAAACCGACGAAAGAGCAGCTGATCGAAAAACTGGAGAACTTCAAAGGCCTTCCGCAGGAGCTGAATCTGCCAAGCGCACCGAAACAGTTCATCCGTTACATGACAGAAGATAACCGTCCGCAGGTAACACTGGATGTCAACTACGAGAACGGTATGGGAATCAACGTAGGCCGTTTAAGAGAGGATTCCATCTACGACTGGAAATTCGTAGGTCTGTCCCACAACACGGTCCGCGGCGCAGCAGGCGGAGCAGTACTTTGTGCAGAGACATTGGTTGCAAAGAAGTTTATCGCTGCAAAATAATGCTTAGAATGATATAAAAAACGCCTCTGAAACGTTTTGGGTTCAGAGGCGTTTTTTGTGCATGGATCAAAAGAATATAGCATGTGTTTGAAACATCGTTCCTGCAATCTGCACGCCCAACTTTGCAGGATATCGAAAGCAGCAAAAAAGAAGCGCCATACGGGAAAATTCCCGCGGCGCTTCTTTTTTGCTCAAATAATTTTATTTACGCAAAGTTTGGCTAATCTTAGAATTTGCCAGCTTTTGCTGCCTCTTCAACAGCTACAGCAACAGCAACAGTCATACCAACCATCGGGTTGTTTCCTGCGCCGATCAGACCCATCATCTCTACGTGAGCCGGTACAGAAGAAGAACCTGCAAACTGAGCGTCAGAATGCATACGTCCCATAGTATCGGTCATACCGTAGGAAGCAGGACCTGCTGCCATGTTGTCCGGGTGAAGAGTACGTCCTGTACCACCGCCGGAAGCAACGGAGAAGTATTTTTTACCAGCTTCGATACGCTCTTTTTTGTAGGTACCTGCAACTGGATGCTGGAAACGAGTCGGGTTGGTGGAGTTTCCGGTGATGGAAACGTCAACGTTCTCTTTCCACATGATAGCAACGCCTTCACGAACGTCGTTAGCGCCGTAGCAGTTAACTTTCGCACGCGGTCCATCGGAGTATGCTTTTCTGAATACTTCTTTCAGTTCTCCGGTGTAGTAGTCATACTCAGTCTCTACATAAGTAAAGCCGTTGATACGAGCGATGATCTGAGCAGCGTCTTTTCCAAGACCGTTCAGGATAACACGCAGAGGTTTCTGACGTACTTTGTTTGCTTTTTCAGCGATACCGATAGCACCTTCAGCTGCTGCGAAAGACTCATGACCTGCCAGGAATGCGAAACATTCTGTATCTTCTTCCAGAAGCATCTTACCCAGGTTACCATGTCCCAGACCTACTTTACGCTGATCTGCTACAGATCCTGGAATACAGAAAGCCTGCAGACCTTCGCCGATAGCTGCTGCTGCTTCAGAAGCTTTTGTACAGCCTTTTTTGATTGCGATTGCTGCACCTGTGATGTATGCCCAGCAAGCGTTCTCAAAACAGATTGGCTGGATGCCTTTGATCTGATTGTATACGTCCAGACCAGCATCTTTTGTGATTTTCTCTGCTTCTTCCAGAGAAGCGATTCCATAGCTGTTCAGGACAGCATTGATTTTATCAATTCTTCTTTCATATGATTCAAATAAAGCCATTTATTTTATCCTCCTATTATATTGACGGTAAGCAGAACAGTAATTATTCTTTACGCGGATCAATGATTTTAGCTGCATCTGCAACACGACCGTACTGTCCTTTTGCTTTTTCCCAAGCTGTTGTAGGATCATCACCCTGTTTGATGAAATCAGTCATTTTGCCCAGACTTACGAACTGGTAACCAATGATGCATCCTTCTTCATCCAGTGCAATACCGGTAACATAACCTTCTGCCATTTCCAGATAACGAGGACCTTTTTTCAGTGTTCCGTACATGGTACCAACCTGAGATCTCAGACCTTTACCCAAATCTTCCAGACCAGCGCCGATCGGCAGACCATCTTCTGAGAATGCGGACTGTGTACGACCATAAACGATCTGCAGGAAGAGTTCTCTCATAGCTGTGTTGATAGCATCGCATACCAGGTCAGTGTTCAGAGCCTCCAGAAGAGTTCTTCCAGGAAGGATTTCAGATGCCATAGCTGCAGAATGAGTCATACCGGAACATCCGATTGTCTCTACCAGAGCTTCCTGAATAATACCATCTTTTACGTTCAGTGTCAGTTTGCAGGCACCCTGCTGTGGTGCACACCAGCCCACACCATGTGTCAGACCGGAAATATCTTTAATTTCTTTGGACTGTACCCATTTTGCTTCTTCCGGGATTGGTGCAGCGCCGTGATTAACGCCCTGTGAAACCGGACACATCATTTCTACTTCTTGTGAATAAATCATGTTAAGACTCCTTTCAAACTTGAAATACTTTTTTCGAGACTTATGTATCTCAAGCAAGTGAACCTACTCACCCGCTTATCATAGTTATTTTCGCATACACCCATGCGGTTAGTCCAGACAAACTTACTTTTTTTTTATTTTTTTCCCTTTCGTTGACATTTTTTGCAGGACTGGTATACTTTTTTCAGAATATTCCGCAGGATTCCGTCACAATTTGCGTTTTATGCTTTTTCTGACGCTGTTTTTCTTTATCTGTCAACATTAAGAAGGAATATCGAAAAACTCAGATTATCAAAAAACAGGAGGTTTTCTATGACCCAGTTTTCCCTGAAAAAGGGCTGCCTGTCCGGCAGTACTTT
>ENA-OUQI01001190-OUQI01001190.1-human-gut-metagenome-genome-assembly--contig:-NODE-1190-length-17137-cov-4.144245_pt1 | contig 17137 bp, 10 predicted proteins | sample MGYA00237953_ERZ548840 | MGnify/ENA primary metagenome ERZ548840 (study PRJEB26490, sample SAMN05194690) | human gut metagenome | biome: terrestrial biome; feature: human-associated habitat; material... | reverse complement strand
CTTTAGGATAGCTCATATAAGAACACCCGCCCACCCCAGCAGTAACGCCGCACAAACGAAATTCACCTTTAGAAGAATCAAAAGAACCGCCCATTACATTATATACACTCCCAGTAGTACGCATTAGAGCAGCATTCAATTTTTGTAAGAAAACAGGCGTAATTTCCGCATTTTGTGCACTTTCTTCTTTGGCGAGTTCGTATGCCTTCTTCAAATCCTCATTCATCAGATGATAGACCAACGGCTTTCCTTTGGCTGTTACCCCCTCATCAAAAAGCAACTGGGTATCCAATTCGGTAAGTGTAGAGCCCTCAATAGCAGTAGAATGGGTAATAAGCGAATAGAGGTAGTACTTTTCATAGTCTACCGACTGACTGATACCAAGCCTCACAAATTCTTGATTCAGTACTTCTATCTCTTGCCAGATATCTGTTCCCATGAGCAAAGGGCATAAAAGATAAGTATAAAAAGAAAGCGGGAAAAGCATTAAAACTTTCCCCGCTTCTTTATTTCGTACCCAGACCCGGGGTCGAACCGGGATGGAAGTGAATCCACTGGTGTTTGAGACCAGCGCGTCTACCGATTCCGCCATCTGGGCATGTTTGACTTCTCAAATGCGGTGCAAAGATACAGCTTTTTTCTAAACCTGCAATACTTTTCCTAAAAAAAGGCGAAAAAAACGATAAAACCTGCTTGAATCATTCCTTGTTTGTAAAATATGCAGTACATTAGCAGAAACTTTTAAAATCAATAGCATGGTAACCAATAAGGATAATTTCTGTGTAATCATGGGCGGAGGAATCGGCAGCCGTTTCTGGCCATTCAGCCGCAAGACACTTCCAAAACAGTTTCTGGATTTCTTCGGTACGGGACGTTCCTTGCTGCAGCAAACCTTCGACCGCTTCAAGCAGGTAATCCCCATGGAAAATATACTTATCGTAACAAATGACTTGTATGCCGACCTTGTAAAAGAACAGCTTCCCGAACTTAAACCCGAACAGATTCTACTGGAGCCGACACGCAGGAATACAGCCCCCTGCATTGCGTGGGCTTCCTATCATATCCGCGCCTTGAATCCGAACGCCAATATAGTGGTAGCTCCTTCGGACCACTTAATCCTGAAGGAAGGCGAATTTCTGGCAGCTATCGAAAAAGGGCTGGACTTCGTTTCCCAATCGGACAATCTGCTGACACTCGGCATCAAGCCCAACCGTCCGGAAACCGGATATGGCTATATACAAATAGCCGAAGCCGCCGGTGATAATTTCTACAAGGTAAAAACCTTCACTGAAAAGCCCGAACTGGAACTGGCAAAAGTATTCGTGGAAAGTGGAGAATTCTATTGGAACTCTGGTCTGTTCATGTGGAACGTAAATACCATCATCAAGGCAAACGAAGCCCTGCTGCCCGAGCTGACTTCCAAACTGGCCCCCGGCAAAGATGTGTATGGAACAGTCCAAGAGAAACAATTCATTGATGAGAACTTCCCTGCTTGCCCCAATGTCTCCATAGACTTCGGCATCATGGAAAAGGCAGACAATGTATATGTGTCATTAGGCGATTTCGGCTGGTCTGATTTAGGAACCTGGGGGTCTTTGTATGATTTGTCTCCCAAAGATGAAGCAGGCAATGTAGCCTTAAAATGTAAATCCCTCATCTATAATAGCAAAGACAATATCGTGGTGCTGCCCGACAACAAACTTGCAGTTATCGACGGTTTGGAAGGTTATCTCATAGCCGAGTCGGACAATGTATTACTGATTTGCAAGAAAGATGAAGAACATACCATCCGCAAATATGTGAATGATGCCCAGATAAAACTGGGAGAGGAATACATTTAAATTAAAAATTAAAGGATAGGTGCCGAAGGCAAAAAAATAGCGGGAGCTGGATGAAGTCCAACTCCCGCTTCCGTTTATTTAGGGGAGGAAAATAAACCGATTAAAGCACTGCACGGATAGCTTCTGCCACAGCCTTGAATTCTTCGTCCGTCAGTTTCAGTTTGGGATTGGAGAAAAGCATATCTTTTTCGTTCTGCATAGGAATCAAATGTATGTGCGCATGAGGCACTTCCAGCCCCAATACCGCTTCTCCTACCTTTCTACACGGAAAGGCCTTGCCGATGGCAAGCGCCACTCTCTTGGCGAAAACATGCATCGCCGCCAAATCCTCATCGTTCAAATCGAAGATATAATCCACTTCCTGCTTGGGAATGACCAATGTATGACCTTTTACCAACGGATTGATGTCAAGGAACGCAAAGAATCTGTCATCCTCCGCCACCTTGTAGCAAGGTATTTCACCTGCGATAATTCTACTGAATATTGTTGCCATAGCTATAAATTATAAAATAAGGCAAGCCCGTATGCGGACCTGCCTTCCTTTAAAAGGATATGTTCACTACTTCCAGGTTAATCATGCCCTGCGGAACTTTAATTTCTGCGATGTCACCTACTTTCTTGCCAAGCAGACCTTGTGCAATCGGAGTATTGACGGAAATCTTTCCTTCCTTCAGATTGGCTTCACTTTCGGAAACGATGGTATAAACCATCTTCATGCCATTCTTCACGTTCTTAAGCTCTACCTTATTGAGAATCTGTACAGAATCGGTTTTCAACTTCGACTCATCAATAATCTTAGCGTCGGCAATGGTCAGCTTCAAGTTGTTAATTTTCATCTCAAGCATACCTTGAGCTTCCTTGGCAGCGTCATACTCTGCATTTTCCGACAAATCACCTTTGTCACGCGCTTCGGCAATGGCAGCCGATATTTTGGGACGTTCCACCGTCTCCAGGTGTTTCAATTCGGCCATCAATTTCTTGTAGCCGTCTTCTGACATATAAGCCATACTTTTTCCTCCTTAAATGTTATGTTAGTTTTTAATGGTACTATAAACAAAAAAGAATTCCAACATGGTCAGCATGCTGGAACCCTCTTTCCGATTTTCCTTTGCAAAGATAGCCTTTTATACAATGCGTGTCAAGCATAAAAGGCTGCTTTGTAACATATTTAAACGAAAACTTCTTATTTATAACATGTTACAGCAATGCTTTCACTGCCGCCTCCAGGTCTTTAATGCTCTCTCCACGGGCACTCAACTCATTGTTCTTGTTGACCAGGAACACAGAAGGCACATTCTTCACATTATAAGAAGCCGCTATAGACGAATAAATTCCATTGCCGTCGCGCACACAAATCCAAGGTAGATTGTCGGCAGTTGTTTTCCAATAGTGCTCGTCTGCATCCAGAGAAACCTGATAGATTTCCAATCCCTGGGCGGCATACTTGTCGTACAAGTCGCGCAACATATAATTATGTGTAGCAGAAACGGCACTCTGATAAACAGTGAAGTCCACAATAACAGCCTTGCCCTTCAGTTCGCTCAACTTACGTGTATTGCCCTTCATGTCACGCAGGTTAATGTCGATGATGCCGGTTTCGGAAATTGCCTCTTCGGGGATTTCCACCACCTTCTGCTGCGGAGTACGGGTATTCTTCATTCCCTTTATCACAATATTGTAGAGGTTCTTGGAGCGGTCGGCATCCGGATAATAATTGTTCAGGCTGGTTGCCACGGCTGCAAAACACTTAATGTCTTCCTTATTGTTCAGAGGGTCGAAAATCAAATAATTATTCAACTTCTGGAACAAGGCGAAATAGGCAGCAGCCGTATTGGGAGCGGCAAAAATATAGCTGATTTTCACTTCATCCTTATAGTTCTTCAATAAAGAGGCAAGACTGTCCTCAAAAACATCGGCACCTATCTTATGTGCCTGCACCGACTGCAGCAATGCATTCACATTATCCTGAAGCTTCATCTGCTTCAGCGTCAAGTCCTTTATCTTCGAGCTATTCGGAGAACCTTCCACTGTATAGGCAGTGGCGAAATCGGTATAAGGTGCCTTTACCAAAACCGTTTCCGTCGAATCTACCGAGAAATTAATAACCTTGTCGTCTACCCGCAGACGGTAAAATTCCGGAGACACCGGACGTACCTGCTTGAAGTGGAAAGAGCCATCCCCTTCCAGTTTTACAGAATCCAAAGGAACAATACCTTCCAATGCCGAGGCTTCCAAATAAAGCATCTTGCCGTCGGCACCAGACACTTCACCCTCTACTTTGAATTTCGGTTCGGAATTACATGCACCCAATGCTATTGCAGCAAGTGCCATAAAAAAGATTTTCTTCATATCGTATCTTCAGTTTTGTTTTGCAAACGTGCCTGCAAATATACTTCTTTTCAAGTTCAGTCAAAGCATTTTCCCTCGTTCTTCCATATAGAAAACTGCAAAAAACAACTAAATACAAACTTTTTATCTCATTCCCACCATTTTACATGAATAAATTATGTATCTTTGCACGAATTTTGAAAGAAAATTAGATATAAAACATTTTTTATGATTAACCCAATTGTTAAGACGATCGAGCTTCCTGATGGCAGAACCATCACGCTCGAAACGGGAAAGCTGGCAAAACAGGCAGACGGTTCTGTAATGCTTCGTATGGGCAACACCATGCTTTTAGCTACTGTTTGTGCCGCCAAGGACGCAGTTCCCGGAACAGATTTCATGCCATTACAGGTAGAGTACAAAGAAAAATTCTCCGCATTCGGACGTTTCCCCGGCGGTTTCACAAAGCGCGAAGGACGCGCTTCTGACTACGAAATCCTCACTTGCCGCCTCGTTGACCGTGCTCTCCGCCCCTTATTCCCTGATAATTTCCATGCAGAGGTATACGTAAACATCATTCTTTTCTCAGCAGACGGCGTAGATATGCCCGACGCTCTGGCCGGACTCGCAGCTTCTGCCGCACTTGCAGTTTCAGATATCCCCTTCAACGGACCTATTTCCGAAGTACGCGTAGCACGCATCAACGGACAATTCGTCATCAACCCTACCTTCGAACAACTAGAACAAGCCGATATGGACTTGATGGTGGGCGCCACTTACGAAAACATCATGATGGTGGAAGGCGAAATGGACGAGGTTTCCGAGCAGGACTTGCTGGAAGCGATGAAGGCCGCACACGAAGCCATTAAGATTCAGTGCAAGGCACAGATGGAACTGGCAGAAGAAGTAGGCTCTACCGTGAAACGCGAATATTGCCACGAAGTGAACGACGAAGAACTCCGTAAGGCCGTTCACGACGCTTGCTACGACAAGGCTTATGCCATTGCCGCTTCCGGAAACAAGAACAAGCACGAACGCATGGATGCTTTCGATGCCATCCGCGAAGAATTCAAGGCACAGTTCTCCGAAGAAGAACTGGAAGAAAAGGCAGCCCTCATCGACCGTTACTATCACGATGTGGAAAAAGAGGCGATGCGCCGTTCCATTCTGGACGAAGGCAAGCGCCTTGACGGACGTAAGACGACCGAAATCCGTCCTATCTGGTGTGAGACCAGCTACCTGCCCGGCCCTCACGGTTCCGCTATCTTTACACGTGGCGAAACACAGTCTTTGTCTACTGTGACTTTAGGCACCAAGTTGGACGAGAAGATTATCGACGACGTATTGGAACACGGAAAAGAACGTTTCCTTCTGCACTACAACTTCCCTCCGTTCTCTACGGGCGAAGCCAAGGCACAGCGCGGTGTAGGCCGTCGTGAAATCGGCCACGGCCATCTGGCATGGCGTGCATTGAAGGGTCAGATTCCTGCAAACTATCCGTATGTAGTACGCGTGGTATCTGATATCCTCGAATCAAACGGTTCTTCTTCCATGGCTACCGTATGTGCCGGAACTCTGGCATTGATGGATGCAGGTGTGAAAATCAAGAAACCGGTATCAGGTATCGCCATGGGATTGATTAAGAATGCAGGCGAAGACAAATATGCCGTATTGTCCGATATCCTCGGTGATGAGGACCACTTGGGCGACATGGACTTCAAGGTGACCGGAACAAAAGACGGTATCACCGCCACTCAGATGGACATCAAAGTGGACGGTCTGTCATACGAAATCCTCGAAAAGGCATTGCTGCAGGCTAAAGAAGGCCGCGAATATATCTTGGGCAAAATCACCGAGTGCATTGCCGAGCCTCGCGAAGACCTGAAACCTCACGCTCCGCGTATCGAGACAATGACCATTCCCAAGGAATTCATCGGTGCTGTCATCGGCCCTGGTGGAAAGATTATCCAAGGTATGCAGGAAGAAACCGGTGCTACCATTACTATTGAAGAAGTGGACAACATCGGTAGAATCGAAATCGCCGGTACCAACAAGAAGAGCATCGATGATGCTATGCGTATCATCAAAGGGATTGTAGCTGTCCCCGAAGTAGGCGAAGTCTACAAAGGCAAGGTACGCTCCATTATGCCTTACGGTGCATTCGTTGAATTCCTGCCGGGTAAGGACGGCTTGCTCCATATCTCCGAAATCGACTGGAAACGTCTGGAAACAGTAGAAGAAGCCGGTATCAAGGAAGGTGATGAAATTGACGTAAAACTTCTCGACATCGACCCGAAGACCGGAAAATTTAAGCTGTCACGCAAAGTATTGCTTCCGAGACCGGAAAGACAAGAAAGACCGGAAAAGAAATAAGAAATCTCTTATTCTTTAAGTATATAAAGCCTGGTGGAACCCCATCAGGCTTTCTTTTTGTCAATACTGCCAGAAATGGCTCTGAAAAAACAAGGCATAATGCTTGCATATTCCAAAAAGATTATGTTTTTTTGCTATGTAAAGCCTTATATTCCATAAAGAACCTCAATTAATGTCCGGTTTAAGGAGCCTACATACTATGAATCTTTTCTCACGCTTTTTCCAGGAAAACCAAGAAAAGTTTCTGGCTTTTGCTTATTCTTATCTCAGGGATAAAGCAGAAGCGGAAGACGTTGTGATGGAATCCATGATTGCCTTATGGGAAAACCGAGACCGCTGGGAAGAAAACAGTAACCTGCATGCCCTGCTGCTGACTATCATAAAGAACAAAGCCCTGCACGTACTCGAGCACAAGCAGGTGCGTCTGCGAGCGGAAGAAACCATCAGCAGCCACAACCTGCGCGAACTGGACTTACGCATCTCCACCTTGAAAGCCTGCGAACCGGACCAGATATTCAACACGGAAATACAGCATATCGTAAATAAGACCTTACAGGAAATGCCCGAGCAAAGCCGGAAGATATTCATGTTGAGCCGATACCAGAACCTGGCAAACAAGCAGATTGCCGATAGTCTGGACATATCACTTAAAACCGTAGAGGCACACATCACCAAAGTGCTGCGGATTCTCCGGCTGAGACTGAAAGATTATCTTGTTACCATACTCATAATATTAATATCCTAAAAAATGCTTCTACGGAATAGGGTTACCGCCCACTTTCCGGTTATATATACAAAAGGTAAAAAGAGCACGTTTTAGAAAAGAAATAAATTATTGACAATGAACCAAGAGCTATTATATAAATATTTCAAAGGTATTACTTCCGTTGAAGAAGAAAAGATGATACTCGACTGGATAGACGCCTCGGATGAAAACCGGGACATCTTCCTGAAAGAGCGCATGATATACGACATTTCCTTGTTCTCGGACAAGCAGGGAAACAATGAAAAGAAAACGGTGCGCATCATGCCGATGCTCCGCTGGGCGGCCCGTATAGCCGCCGTCACCATTGTCGCCATTGCCGGTTATTTCATCACCTCCGACTTTTTATATAACAAGGAGGTGCAGTTGCAAACAGTCACTGTGCCTGCCGGACAACGGGCCCAAATTACCCTCGCCGATGGAACACGCGTATGGCTGAACTCCAAGTCCACCATGAAATATGCCGCCAACTTCGGACGCAACGAACGAAATGTGGAATTGGACGGAGAGGCCTACTTTGAAGTAGCCAAAAACAAGAATATCCCATTCTATGTACATACAGAAACGAACAAGGTAAAAGTTGTAGGAACGAGTTTCAACGTCTGTGCCTACAGTGGGAGCCATGAGTTCGGAACCACATTGGTGGAAGGTATCGTCGATATCTATCCGGCCAACAGCAGCCAGATAATCACCAGGTTGCAGAAAGACGAGGTATTTCTCAATGAAAACGGAAAATGTAGAAAGGCCGTCCTTCCTTCCTATGAATATCTACGCTGGAAAGAGGGACTATACTGTTTTGACGACGCTCCATTCAGCGGTATCCTCGGTAGACTGGAGAAATACTATAATGTAAAGATAACCGTTGCCAGTCCTCAACTGCTGAACTACGGCAGCTTTACCGGCAAGTTCAGAGAGCAGGACGGCATCGAACATATACTGCGGACCATCTCGAAAGACCATCCTTTCAAGTTCCGCATCAACGAAGAAAAGGATTCAATTGTTATATATGAGTAAGAAAAAAAGATCGGAAAGTACCCCCATACTTTCCGATCCGAAACAGTCAAAAATCGACCTTAATCAATTTATTAACTTAACACAGTGACAAAGATATGAGAAAAATTTTGTTGATGAGGCTTTTTTATCTAAAAAAATTAGATTTTAAGCAATTATTGCAAACCTATGAAAATCACATTATTCCTTCTCCTGCTTGTTATATTTCAGGTGTACAGCGGGAACTGCTACTCTCAGAATGCCAGGGTCAGCATTCAAAATGCCCGGCTGAGAGTAGGGCAAGTTCTCGAGCAAATTGAATCGCAAACAGAATACTTATTTGTATATAACAAACAGAACGTCGATGTACGCCGTACCGTCGACATCAATGCAAGCAACCAAACTGTTTCCGAAGTACTTGACCAAATGTTCAAAGGGACAGACATCAAGTATGTGATGGAAGGCAAAAACATCGTTTTAACCAAAAACAGCAGGAGTGCTGAGGATAAGACAGACACTCTGCAGGAAATGGCTACTGTAAGAGGAAAGGTGACGGACTCCAAAGGCGAACCGATTATCGGTGCCAACATTCTTGAAAAAGGGACCGCCAATGGTGTTATCACCAATACCGAAGGAGAATTTAGTATGAATATCCCTCCTTATGCCACTATTGTCGTATCCTACATCAGTTATGAACCGCAAACCATTGCCCTGAACGGTAGAAATAATCTCCACATCCGGATGGAAGAAAAGAGCCTCGCCCTGGAGCAAGTAGTGGTAACCGCCATGGGTATCCAGAAGAAAATGTCCTCATTGACCTATTCTACCCAACAAATAAGCAGCAGTGAGCTGACCCGTGCCAAAGAGCCGAACATGATTAATACACTGGCAGGAAAGACGGCCGGAGTACAAATCAATAAAACCGCCAATTTAGGAGGTTCTGCCAAAGTCGTCATTCGCGGTGCACGCTCTGCATTTGCCAGCGGCAACAACCAGCCCTTGTACGTAATTGACGGTGTTCCTATGCTGAACAGCTCAACAGAATCCACCTCCACCGTAATCGGCGGTAACTACGATGGATTGAACCGTGATGCCGGTGACGGGATTTCCAACCTGAATCCGGACGACATAGAAAGCATCAACATCCTGAAAGGTTCTTCTGCCGCCGCGCTTTATGGTTCGCAGGCAGCTAATGGCGTCATTCTGATCACCACTAAAAAGGGAAAGGCCGGACTGCAGCGCGTTACATTCTCCTCCAACCTGACCGTAAGTCACGCCATCAGTACCCCCGAATTCCAAAATACATACGGCCGGAACGAAGATGGCGGTACGGCAAGCTGGGGTACAAAAGGCAATGTAACGGACTATGACAACATAGGCGAGTTCTTCAGCAATGGCATCACCACTTTCAATTCGCTGGCTATCACTACCGGAAATGAAAAGGTACAAACTTATTTCTCATACGCCAACACCACGGCTAAAGGAATTGTGGACAATAACAAACTACAGAAGAATAACCTGAACCTACACGAAACGGCCAGCCTCTTCAACAACAAGCTGAAACTGGACGGCATTGCAACACTAATGACCCAAACCGTCAAGAACTCCCCTGCTACCGGCGGCTATTATCTGAATCCGCTGGTCAGCTTGTACAGTTTCCCACGTGGCGTAGACATGAGCACCTACAGAGAAAACTTTGAAACGTGGAATGCCGACCGCAATATGATGACACAAAACTGGATTGAAAAGAATGGAGATGGTACCGTCAGTGAATGGGGACAGAATCCCTACTGGCTGAAAAACCGCGTGCTCAGTGGCTACAAGCGTTATCGCGCTGTAGCATCGGCCAGAGCCAATCTGCACATTACGGACTACTTCAGCCTGCAGGTACGGGGTAATGTGGATTATATCAGTGATAAATTCGACAATAAGATGTATGCCACTACAGCTCCCAACATCGCCGGCAAATACGAGGACAAGGAAAACGGACGTTACATCTGGTCGGACAGCCAGGAAATCCAAGTCTACGGTGACGCAATGGTCTTGTTCAACAAGGAATTTGATGACTTTTCCCTCAATACGGCACTGGGAGCCAGCATCAACATGAGTAAAGTCAATTCACTGACGATAGACTCAAGGCTTGCTTCCCTCTACAAACCGAATGTATTTACTGTCCCCAATGTAGTGATGGACTCCAAAGCAGCCGTAAACCAGAGCATCGACAGCAAACGCACGCTCCAATCAGTATTTGCCACCATGCAGTGGGGCTGGAAAGGACTACTATACTTGGACATTACCGCACGTAACGACTGGTCATCCACATTAGCCCATACAGACAGCAAGAATACCGGATTCTTCTATCCCTCCATAGGAGCTACCTGGATTCTTAACAAAACCTGCTCCCTGCCCAAATGGATAAGTTTTGCAAAAGTGCGCGCTTCATGGGCGGAAGTCGGTAATGACCTCCCGATAGGAATCACCAATCCGGTAGACATCATCATGGTAGGCGGCAGTATCAATGTAAATACCGTAGAACAGCGCGGTGACCTGAAACCGGAAATCAGCAGCTCCATCGAATTCGGTACAGAATGGCGCTTCTTCCATCACCGCTTCGGAATAGACTTCACTTGGTATCAGACCAATACCAAGAACCAGTTGTTGAGAATGGACAATCCTACGGGCTCCACCTATAAATACCGGTATGTCAATGCCGGAAAAATACGTAACCAGGGTTTTGAGCTGACGGTAGACGCCACTCCGCTACTATACAGAAACTTTTCGTGGAAGAGTCTCATCAACATGTCCGCCAACAAGAACAAAGTAGTGACCCTGCATCCTGACTATCCGGAATTTTCCTACTACGAAGAAGGTTTCAACGCAGGCTATCAGATGCGCGTCAAAGAAGGAGGCAGCCTGGGGGATATTTATGGAAATGCTTTCTGCCGTAACGAGGATGGCAGCATCATGGTTGATGAAACCAGCAAAAGGCCTTTAGGAAATACCGGAAACAAGGATTTGCTTGGGAATGCCAATCCTGACTTCACGATGGGATGGAGCAACACACTTACCTACAAGAACCTGGAGCTCTATTTCCTGATAGATTTCCGCTTTGGCGGCGAAGTCATGTCACTGACACAGTCTGAGTTGGATGCCAACGGCGTGACCAAAGTCACCGAAGATGCCCGCACCCGGGGATATGTAGAATACCAGGGACAGAAGTTCAACGACCCGAGAGCATTCTACAGCGCAGTAGGCGGCAGAAATGCCATCTCCGAATATTATATGTACGACGCAACCTGCATCAGACTCCGTGAAGTATCACTGAGCTATTCTTTCCCGAAAACGATACTGGAAAACAGTAGATTCATAAAGGGAATCGACGTATCATTGGCAGCGCGCAACTTGTGTTTCTTAAAGAAGGAAGCACCGTTCGACCCCGATGCAGTAATGTCCGTAGGCAACAACAATCAAGGAGTAGACGTGTTTGGCATGCCTACTACCCGGAATATCGGCTTTAACCTAAGATTAACCTTTTAAAATGAATACCTTATGAAAAACAAGTGCATCATATTCCTTTTCTGCCATAGCATATTGCTGCTTGCAGCTTGCACCGGCGGTTTTGAGAACGACAACGAAATCAAGGGAGGTTTCTCGGACGACAAAAAGGAAATAGATTTCCAGAACCTGACTGCTCCATTCGAACCCATACAGTCGGGCATCTACTTCAATATAGGTTCTGTAGGCTTAAATTGGGTATGGCAGATGACACAATCCCTGAACCATGACATGTTCTCCGGCTACTTCATGGACCCTATTCCTAAATTCATGAAATCCAACGCCTGCTACAACCTGAACTCAGGCTGGACCAATTCCGCATGGCAATGTACTTACGGATATGTCTACACGGAGGTGCAGAAGGCAGAAAAGAACTTTTATGGCAATGACAACTTGAAAGGCTACCTCGGCATTACCGAAATTTTGAAAGTGGAACTGATGCACCGCATTGCCGATACATACGGTCCGCTGGTCTACCATCAACTGGGTGAGACACCCCGAGTTTACGGACTGCAAGAAGCCTATACACGCTTCTTTGCAGACCTGGACGAAGGGCAGCATTTGATAAGGGAATACCTGGACGAGGGCGGTGACAACAACAAATTCAAAGAGTATGATATGCTGACCAACGGCAAGACCTTGAAGGAGTGGTTAAAGTTTGCCAACTCACTACGTTTGCGCCTTGCCATGCGCATCTCCAATGTGGATGCAACACTTGCCAAAGACCAAGCAACCAAAGCACTGAATGACAATCAAGGTGTACTGGAAGGTGCAAGGGAAACCATCGCTGTAATGGGCAAGAACTATATCAATCCTTTGTGTGCCGTTGCCGGTTGGGGTGAAGTCTACATGAATGCCTCGATGGAATCCATTGTCAACGGTTATGAGGACCCGCGTGGCAAGAAATGGTATAACACCGCCCTTCTCGAAGGTTATCAAAAACAGTTGTTAGGCATTCCCATCGGGTTACCCATGAAAGACGGTGACGCCAACATTTACAGTTCTTGCTCTTCCCTCAACACAAGTACCATCGGCGAAAAGACCGGAGCCGTATTGATGAGTGCGGCAGAAGTCTGGCTGCTCAGGGCCGAAGCAGCCCTCCGCGGCTATACCAAAGAGAATCCCCGCACATGCTATGAATACGGGGTAAGTACTTCATTTACACAGTGGGACTGTGCCGGTGCTTCCGAATATCTGGAAAGCGACAAAACCCCTGCCGATTATAAAGATGTAGTCTCAGGCGGCAAGGTAGGCAAGGACATGAAAGCCTTGATTACCATCTCTCCAAAATGGGAAGAAGATGCAGACATAGAGACAAAACTCGAAAAGATTATTACCCAGAAGTGGCTGGCATGCTGGCCCGAAAGTTATGAGGCATGGGCTGAGCAACGCCGTACCGGATACCCCAAACTTTTCAAGGTCCAAAGCAACACCGGAAAAGTGATTGATACGGATATCATGATCCGCCGCCTTCCGTTCTCGACGGACGCCGCCACTGCCGACCCGGCACAATACGCCACCCTCACGGAAAAACTGGGTGGCGCAGATAACGGCGCCACCCGCCTTTGGTGGGATACGGGGAAAAACTCTTTTTAGAACAGACTCCACGCAACCGTAAGCCCTGCCATCACAATGGCTACCATGCTCATCAGCTTGATTAGGATATTCAAGCTCGGACCGGATGTGTCCTTGAACGGGTCTCCTACGGTGTCACCCACGACTGTAGCCTTGTGGACTTCACCGCCTTTGCCGCCAAAGTTACCTTCTTCCACATACTTTTTGGCATTATCCCATGCACCACCGGCATTTGCCATAAAGATGGCAAGCACGAAACCACTGCTCAATCCGCCAATCAGCAGGCCGAGCACACCGGGAACACCGAAAATAAGTCCCGTAGCAATCGGAACAATGATAGCTATCAGTGACGGAACCACCATCTCGCGTTGCGCCCCTTTCGTCGAGATTGCCACACAACGCTCATAATCAGGTTCCGTCTCTCCCGTAAGGATTCCCTTGATTTCGCGGAACTGGCGGCGCACTTCGTCTACCATATGGGCCGCTGCACGCCCTACCGCATTCATCGTCAATCCACAGAAAAGAAATGCCATCATCGAGCCCAGAAACATACCGGAAAGAACTTTCGGATTCATCAGCGTCACATCGTAGTGATGCATAAAGTCGAAGAAAGTGGCATCTTGAAGAGCCACGGCATCGCCATGAGGAAGCGACAGTTCGGTAGTCCCGAGGCGGGTCAGCCCGATACGGATTTCCTCGACATAAGAGGCCAGCAAAGCCAATCCCGTCAAAGCGGCGGAACCGATGGCAAAGCCTTTGCCCGTAGCGGCTGTAGTATTGCCCAAGGAGTCAAGCGCATCGGTACGCTTACGCACCTCTTCACCCAGACCGGACATTTCCGCATTGCCACCCGCGTTGTCAGCTATCGGTCCGTAAGCATCTGTAGCAAGCGTGATGCCCAATGTAGAAAGCATACCTACTGCGGCAATGCCAATACCATAGAGCCCCAGACCCACATTAGAGAAGTCGAAGCCCGAAGCAAAGAGATAAGAAGCAATGATACCTATCACCACGGCAATCACCGGAATAGCCGTAGAAAGCATTCCCAAGCCTATACCGGAAATTATGACTGTCGCCGGACCGGTCTTTCCGCTTTCACTCAGCTTTTGGGTAGGACGGTAGGATTGGGAAGTATAGTACTCCGTAGACCGCCCGATGATGATACCTACTATCAAACCCACTATCACGGAGCAGGAAATCCACAGCCAGTTGTCCAACTTCAGCAGCCACAGGATAAAGAAAGTGGCGACAACTATCAAAATAGAGCTGAGATTAGTACCGAAAGCCAGTGAGTTCAGCAAGTCCTTCATCTTCGCATTCTCTTTGGTACGCACGGAGAAGATACCGATAATGGAAAGCAATATTCCGACGGCTGCAATCAGCATCGGGGCGATTACGGCCTTGAACTGCATCAGCGTATCACCCGAGTGGATAAAAGCCGCAGCACCGAGGGCAGCCGTAGCAAGGATAGAACCGCAATAACTTTCGTACAAATCAGCCCCCATACCTGCCACGTCGCCTACATTGTCGCCTACATTATCCGCAATCGTGGCAGGATTACGCGGGTCGTCTTCGGGAATACCGGCTTCCACCTTTCCCACAAGGTCGGCACCTACATCGGCAGCTTTTGTATAGATACCGCCACCTACGCGTGCAAACAATGCCTGCGTGGAAGCGCCCATACCGAAAGTCAGCATGGTAGTGGTAATGATGCAGAGTTTATGGGTGGGAGTCATTACATCTTCCGGAATTACAGCATTCAGCAACAGATACCAGAAAGATATATCAAGCAAGCCAAGGCCAACCACTACCAGTCCCATCACCGCACCGCTACGGAAAGCCACGCGTAGTCCGGCATTCAGCGATGTGCGTGCCGCATTGGCAGTGCGAGCCGATGCGTAGGTGGCCGTCTTCATACCCAAAAAGCCGGAAAGTCCGGAAAAGAATCCTCCGGTAAGGAAAGCAATCGGCACCCAGGAGTTCTGCACTCCGAAACCGTATGCCATAATGGAGAAAAGGATAACCAGCCCCAGAAATACCCAGCCCACAATCTTGTATTGTTGGCGAAGGTAAGACATAGCACCTTTGCGCACAGCAGCGGCAATCTTAATCATCTGAGGCGTACCCTCACTCTCTTTCATCATCTGACGATGGAAATACCAGGCAAAACAAAGTGCCATAATAGAAGCGGCTGGAACCAGCCAGAATAGGATTTGGTCCATAGCATTTATTCGTATTAAAAGGTTGAACGAAAGCCTAAAAATATTGATTTGAAACGAAATAAGCAAATGAAAAAGAAAAGAAATCCAAGCAAGCATGTATTTATACTGGCGAATAAAACAACAAGCAGTACCCTTTTTTACCTATTTTTTGTATTTAATGAGAAGAATAGAGCACATATAGATATATATTACAACTTTTATAATACCTTTGCAACAAGTAAACAAGCTAAAAACAAAGGCATTATGAAACCAATCTATTCTAACCTGACATGCAAGATGCTGGCTTTGACATTATGCAGCATTATGCTGGCATTCCTATCCATAGGATGCGAACATGACGTCTACAATCCCGATAATGGAAAAGACGATGAGAAGACTCCCAACTCTTTTGATTTTTCTACGACATCTTCCATCCAAGTAAACGTAAAGTATGATGTCCCCGAAGGCTATAAAGTACTTTTTGAAATCTATCTTGAAGACCCGTTCACGATTGACAAAGATGGCCAGATTATAAAACGCACAGACCTGGAACCGGTCATCAGACGCATGACAGACGGTAACGGTGCATATAGCGGCAAGGAAATCATCAATTCGGACCATGGGGACGAAGCATATATCTATACTTCTTATATAGGGGTCCCCACCCTCTTCAAAACAGTTATTGCAGGAGATGCCATTACTGCCGACATCAAATGGGATTCCACCGATGATAATCCGCAAACACGGGCGGAGGGATGGCAGGCACCCAAAGGATACCATGTATTAGGAACATGGAGCTCCAAAGGATATCCTCATTATTTAGACACAGACAACAAAATCACAATTCCCGGTGATGTATTGACAATCATCAATACGACCTTGAAGGAAGGAGGCACATGCCCTAAGCAATACCGACAAGCCATAGATTTTGAAATCAATGATCCGGAAGGGCGCAATGCGGAAGTATCCATCCGGATAATTGGAGGAACCAGCGGTGCAGCGAGCGCCTTTGGCTATTATTGCTATAGGGCAGACGCATCTTTAAGTGAAATTAAAAAAGCCCCCAAATGCATTGTTTTTCCAAACACTCTGATGGATAATTATTATAATAAAAAGGCTTCCGGACTACAAGGCGGTGAAAGTGTAAAGCTTCATTACATAGACCCCGACGGAGTGGACCAAGGCACCGTATTTCCCAATGGAGTAAAAATCGGATGGTTCCTATTGAATGACAGCTTCTATGGCGGAACGAGCATCGAAAACATCATCGACGGAAATGAAGACACCTATGCATGGTATGGAGGAAATGATGCAGTCGGACAGTATTATCAGCTGAACCTGAGCAAGCCGACGACCGTATACGGCATCCATGTCATCAACGGCACATCCGCAAAACCGCATGACACCTATGGCAAGGCCAAACTGCAGTATCAGCAGGAAGGCAGCGAGGACTGGCTGGAAGTCAACGATGAGGAATATGGCGATTATGCGACACGGGCAGATGTGACCAA
>ENA-OUQI01001172-OUQI01001172.1-human-gut-metagenome-genome-assembly--contig:-NODE-1172-length-17292-cov-3.023902_pt1 | contig 17292 bp, 19 predicted proteins | sample MGYA00237953_ERZ548840 | MGnify/ENA primary metagenome ERZ548840 (study PRJEB26490, sample SAMN05194690) | human gut metagenome | biome: terrestrial biome; feature: human-associated habitat; material... | reverse complement strand
GCTCCATGCCACCTCGATAGCATGCCGGATTGCCCGTTCGACCCGGCTTGATGTCGTCTGATATTTTTTAGCAACGGTAGGATAGAGAATCTTCGTGATCGCATTCAGGACATCCATGTCTTCCACTGCCATCATGATCGCATCCCGCAGATAATGATATCCTTTGATATGTGCCGGAATCCCGATCTCATGCAGCATATTGGTCACTCTGTTCTCCAGATTTTCTCCTCCCGGAGTCTGCCCGGTCACCAGTTCTTCCGGTCTGCGTTCTGTTCCGTGAGTCATTTTTCTTACGAATTTGATCCGTTCCAACAACATTCTGTTATTAAACGGTTTCATAATATAGTAATTTGCACCTTTATTAAAAGCATCTTCTGTAATCTTTTCCTGTCCCACCGCTGTAATAACAATAAAATATGGACGTTTACTGACACTTTTATCCTGATTGATCTGATCCATGACAGTCAGTCCGTCCATTTTCGGCATAATCAGGTCGAGAAGAACCACATCAGGATTTTTTTCTTTAATGATCCGACACATCTCCTCACCATTTTTCGCCTTTCCGACCAGATCCAGTTCCTGATCCGTCCCGATCACCTTTTCCAGCAGATCTAAGATTTTCTGATTATCGTCAGCGATGGCAACACTCAAATGATTCATTCTCTTCTCCCCTTCAGGTCATGAGAACTTCTTTTGAAAACGCCACTCGCTTATTATATTCCCCTGCACCTTGCAGAATCAAGCAGATTTTGTAGCAGTAATTCGACAGCGTTCTCGACGATTCTCGTCATTTCAACTGTTCCAGCATTGTTTCCGCAAAAATGCCGTAACCTTTTGTCGAATCCATGACAAATACGTGCGTCACCGCCCCGATCAGTTTTCCGTTCTGAAGGATCGGACTGCCGCTCATCCCCTGAATGATTCCTCCGGTTTTTTCAAGCAGTTCTTCATCCGTCACCCGGATCATCATTCCTTTATTGATCTCTGCAGTTTCCTGATCCACCTTCATCACTTCAATGTCAAATTCCCTGACTTCATCTTCCAGAAAACACCTCATCTTTGCCGGTCCTGTCACGATTTCCTCTTTTGCCGCAGTTTCAACCAGTTCTTTTTTTCCAAAAAGCTCCTCGGTTTTATCCAGTCTGCCATAAATCCCTGCATCGGTATTTTTTTCGATCGTTCCAAGCAGATTATAGCGGTTATAGACGATCATTCCTTCCATTGTTCCCGGATTTCCACTGCTTCCTTTTACCACATTCTGAATCGTTGTCCTGTAAAGCTTTCCTCCGGAAATTTCCATCAGTCCATTTGTATCTGTATCATGAATCCCATGTCCCAAAGCTCCGAACTCATTCTGTTCTGTCAGAAATGTAACCGTTCCAAGACCCTGTACATTATCCCTCACCCAGATTCCCAGCTTATATTCACCGGCCGCGGTCTCCACTGCCTGCAGAACGATCTTTTCCAGTTTTCCCCCTCTCCTTACTGTCAGTTCCACCTTCTCACCGGAAAGCTTTTCCAGTTCTTTCAGCAGTTCTTTTTTTCCACAGATTTCTTTCTGATTGACTGCTTTGATATAGTCTCCGCTTTTCACCATTCCCTGTGCCGGTTCGTACATTTTCCCATCGATTCCTTTTATCTGCTGCGTATCAAGAATCAGTACTCCGTCCGTTTCCATATAAATTCCTGCCGGCATACCTCCCACAGATACTTTTTTCGTCTGCACTGCTTTCGTCTGTGCCTGGGTTTCCCTGCTTTCCGGGAAATATTCTGCCGCCGCACTTCCGACGGAAAAGCCCAGTCCCACAGCCAGAAGAAAACTGCACACCACAGTCATCCATCTGGAAAGTTTCTTTTTTATCGTCCGGTTTTTTAATTTTTTATCCCACATAAGATCACACCTCTTTCGCCAACAAAAAACGGATACATCTTCTGTATCCGCTTTTAGTATGTGATCCTGTCGTGCTTTTCACACTGGGATTATCTTTCACACTTTGCCAATTCTTTCAATTCTTTTGCACTTTCCATGACACGTTCCGTCACATTTGCTCCACCGAGAAGTCTTGCCAGTTCTTCCACGGATGCAGCTTCATCCAGCATCTCAACATCTGTCCGCACCGATGTTCCTTCTGCTTTTTTTCTGATCAGGAAATGGTGATCTGCAGTAGCTGCGATCTGCGGCAGGTGAGTAATACAGATGACCTGTCTGCTCTTTCCGATCAGTCGGAGACGATCTCCCACTTTTCCTGCCGTAATGCCGGATATTCCTGTGTCGATCTCATCAAAGATCAGTGTCGGTGTATCTTCTTCATCTGCAAGTACTGTCTTCACCGCCAGCATCACACGCGAAATCTCACCGCCAGATGCCACACTTCCCAATGGTTTCAACGGTTCTCCCGGATTCACTGAAAGATAAAATTCTGCCTCATCCTTTCCATTTGAACTGTATTTTTCTGCCTCAGAAATCCGGATCTCAAATCTCGAATCAAGAAAATTCAGTTCTTTCATCTGACCACAGATCTCTTCTGCGAACTTTTTAGCCGAACGCTGCCGAACCTGACTCAGCTTTTCCGCCATCTTTTTCATTGCGTTAAAAGCGTCCTGCTGTTCTTGTTCCAGGTTCTGCATGAATGTATCATAATCTGCCAGTTCCTGTAGTCTTTGCTTTTTTTCATCACAATATGCAAGAACAGCTTCAATAGATCTTCCATATTTTGTCTTTAAATGATTTAAAAGATTCAGACGATCTTCTGTCTCACGGAATTCTTCCTCTGAAAACTCAAAACTTTTTGCATATTCCGATAACTCCCGGTTAAAATCATTCAACAGTCCATCAAGCTGTGTAAGCTGCTCATACAGTCTGCTCCCCTCTTCATCAAAATCTGCTGCCTCCTGAAGGCTTCGGATTCCACGGCTGATGAGATCACTTGCATTCCCGGAAGCGGCCTCCCCTGTATAATGGTATGTCTCAGCTACTGCTTCTGTCACTTTCCTGCTCTCTGTCATTTTCCGGTAAAGTTCTTCCAGCTCTTCATCTTCTCCCACAACCAGTCCGGCTTCTTCAATCTCCTGTGCTTCAAATTCAGCAAGGGAGAGTTCTCTCCTTCTGGTTTCCTCATCCATGGTCAAGCTTTCAGTCCTCTTTTTCAGTTCATTCCATCTGCGGTACATTTCAGCCATCTTTTTCTTTAAAGGAACGATCTTTTCTTTTCCATACAGATCCAGAAGCGTCAGGTGATTTTTTTTGTGGAGCAGTGTCTGATTATCTCTTTGTCCATGGATATCAATCAGCATACTTGCAACATCTTTCAATATCCCGGTATTCACAGTCTCTCCGTTGATCTTGCTGATACTGCGACCTTCCATCAGCCGCCTGCTCAGAGTCAGAAACCCGTCTTCAGGATACAGGTTCATCTCTTCCAGATGCTTTTCGATCTGTTCATCTTCGATCTTAAAAGTCAGTTCCACAAGTCCGCTCTTTGTCCCGTTTCTGAGCATATCAGGACTGTACTTTCCGCCAAGAGCAAGATGGACTGAACCCAGCAGGAGAGACTTTCCTGCTCCTGTCTCTCCTGTCAGTATATTCAGTCCCTCACCAAACTCCACTTCCGTCTCATCGATCAATGCCAGATTTTTTACATACAGATTCTGTAACATATTCAACACCTAATCCTTCTTGGACACAATCTTTCTGATCTTGTCCATGACTGTCACTGTATCTTCTACTGTACGGATTGCACACATAATCGTATCATCGCCGGCAATGCAGCCCACCACTTCATTCCATTTCATTGCATCCACCGCAACTGCAACTGCCATTGCCATTCCTGATACCGTCTTGATGACAAGAATATTCTGTGCCATATCCATTGACATATATCCGTCTCTTAGTACCCGGATATATTTTTCGCTCATTCCATCTTCATCCTGACGATGGATCACGTATTTCTGCTTTCCTCCGTTGAGTGACACTTTCGTCAGCTTCAGATCCCGGATATCTCTCGATACCGTTGCCTGAGTCACCTTGAAGCCGGCATTATTAAGATATTCTGCCAGTTCCTCCTGCGTCTCAATGTCGTATTGGCTGATAAGTTCAATAATCTTTGCATGTCGGCTTACTTTCATTTCTTAATTTCCTTTCATTTTTTCACGCATCGTCTTCATGAAGCTTTCTTTGCTCAGTTTAATAAGCTTTGCCGTCTCCTCCGCTCTCCTGATACAGACGCGGTCTCCCGATACCAGCTTTCTCCGGACTGCACCGTCATAACACAAGGCTACTTCCTCCTGTCTGCCGTATCTTCCCGGACAGACTTCCACCTCGATCACATCTTCTGCCGAAAGCACTACACTGCTTGTATTCAACGCATGGGAGCAGATCGGAGTAATGACGATAATACTTGCCGTTGGTTCTACAACAGGACCTCCCGCTGAAAGGTTATATCCGGTACTTCCGGTGGGAGTCGAAATAATCACTCCGTCTGCAAGATAAGTATTCAAAAGCGTTCCATTGACATAGACATTAAACTGTACGATCCTGATATTTCCTTCCCTCGTCAGCACAATATCATTCACCGCAAGATCTCTTTTTTCATCTCCCGCCACACCTTCCAGCATCATCCGCAGTTCGATCGCTGCGTGTTCTTCTCCGCACAGTCTGTCGATGGCATACTGATAATCCTTCAATTCTACTTCTGCAAGATATCCCAGTGTCCCGAGGTTGATCCCAAGTAAAGGGAGTTCCTCACCTTCCAGATCCCGGATTGCACGGATCAGCGTTCCGTCGCCTCCGAGTACCAGTCCACATTCCACGTCGGACGGCACTGTCCCCGGAAGGATATGACCCTCTTCATCCTTTTTTGCAAGTGTCCATTTCTTCCCTTTCTGCTCAATATAATTGCAGATTTTATCCGTAACCGCATAGTCTTTATCTTTTAATATATTCGTTATGATATAAAATGAATCCATGCTTTATCCCCACTTATTTTGCCAACGTATCGAATGCACTGTCCACGAGCGTCTCCAGATTCTGTGCCAGGATCTTTCCCGGAAGTTCCTGCGTCTTCTTCAGATGCACCAGATATTCAATATTTCCCTCCGGTCCTTTGATCGGTGAAAATTCAATCTCAAGAATATCAAATCCGATAGACGCTGCATAGGAAGTCACTTTTTCGATTACTTCATGGTGCGTGCTTTTTTCTCTCACGACTCCTTTTTTCCCGACCTTTTCACGCCCTGCTTCAAACTGTGGTTTAATCAGGGCTACGATTTCTCCGTCTTCTGTCAGATAATCCCGAATCGGCTCTAACACTTTTGTCAGCGAAATAAAGGAGACATCAATGGAGGAAAAGTCCACCGGTTCTCCGATATCTTCCGGTGTCACATAGCGGATATTGGTCTTTTCCATGCAGACTACCCTTGGATCCTGACGCAGTTTCCAGTCCAACTGCCCCCGTCCGACATCGATTGCAAACACCTTTACAGCTCCGTTCTGCAGCATACAGTCCGTAAAACCGCCAGTAGAAGATCCCACATCCGTACAGACTTTTCCTTCTACACTGACATCAAAATTTTTAATTGCTTTCTCCAGCTTCAGACCGCCTCTGCTGACATACGGCATGACATGCCCTCTCACTTCAATCTTTACATCTTCCGGGAAAGTGGTTCCTGCCTTGTCCTCTCTCTGATCTTCTACGAATACATTTCCAGACATAATGATCGCTTTTGCCTTTTCCCTGGACTCTGCAAGATTCCTTTTTACAAGTAATACATCTAAACGTTCTTTCATTTTTAATCTTCCTTTATCATCAGATAATCTTCTTTTATCTGTGCCACAATGGTCTCCTGATCCAGTCCCACTTCTTTTCGCAGGACTTCTACATTTCCATGCTCCACATAATCATCGGAAATTCCGATCGTCCGTACCCGGGTCTTCTCACCACTCTGCATCACGTACTGGACAACCTGCTCACCGAAACCACCCGCCAGCACATTTTCCTCAATCGTCACGATCAGTTGATGATCCCTGCAAAGATCACGGATCATCTCTGTATCCAGCGGCTTTGCAAATCTTGCATTGATCAGGCTGCAACGATATCCTGCTTCTTTCATTGCCTTCCATACAGACTCTCCCAGTTCTGACATATGTCCGATGAAAAGGATCGCAATCCCGCTTTCACGGCAGATCACTTCACTTTTTCCATAAAGAATCGGGGTACGGAACTCTTTCAGCCCCTCATAAGCCTCTCCTCTTGGATACCGCAATGCAACCGGATACGGAAAATCAACAGCAAAACGGACCATATCTGCCATTTCCCATCGGTTCTTTGGTGACATAACCGTCAGATTCGGAATCTCCAGAAGAAATGACAGGTCAAATACTCCCTGATGCGTCTCTCCGTCACTGCCTACAAGTCCGGCACGATCCACGGCTATAAAAACCGGCAGATTCTGAAGACAGACATCATGGATCGTCTGGTCAAAAGCCCTTTGCAGGAAAGAGGAATATACCGCAAAGACCGGTTTCATCCCGCCTGCTGCCAGTCCTGCCGCAAAGGTCATCGCATGCTCCTCTGCAATGCCGACATCAAAAAATCTCTGTGGGAACATCTTTGCAAATCTTGCCAGCCCCGTCCCGTCTGCCATCGCCGCAGTGATCGCTACTACCTTTTCATCCTGCTTTCCGATATCTGCAAGTACTTTTGAAAATACATCTGTATAAGAATCTGTCGCCTTTTTCCCTACCGCTGTTCCACTTGGGATATCAAATGGTCCTGTCCCATGAAACCTGGACGGATTTTCCTCAGCCGGTACATATCCTTTTCCCTTTTTCGTCATCACATGAACCAGCACCGCATGGTCAACCCGCTTCGCCTCATTTAAGATCCTTGTCAGCTTATGGATATCATGTCCGTCTACCGGGCCTAAATACGTGATCCCCATATCTTCAAAAAACATCCCCGGAACAAACAACTGCTTGATCCCGCTTTTTGTCCTTTTCATATGGTAAATGATCCGATCTCCCTTTCCTGGGATCTTTTTCAGCGTATCTTCCACACCTTTCTTCAGCCCTGTATAAGCCTGTGCCGTACGCAGTCCATTGAGATACTGGGACATTCCTCCCACATTTTCAGAAATGGACATATTATTATCGTTGAGGACAATGATAAAATTACTTTTCAGTCTGCTTGCATTGTTCAGTGCCTCGTATGCCATTCCTCCGGTCATAGAACCGTCTCCGATGATCGAAACCACACTGTGGGTTCCGCCCTGAAGTTCTCTTGCCGCCACATATCCAAGTCCTGCGGAAATAGAAGTAGAACTATGCCCTGTATCAAAGGCATCACATTCGCTCTCTTTTCTTTTTGGAAATCCACTCATTCCCCCGTATTTTCTCAGTTCATCAAACCCTGCTTTTCTCCCCGTCAGCAACTTATGCGTGTAAGCCTGATGTCCTACGTCCCAGATCAGCTTATCCTGTGGAAGATCAAAGACAAGATGAAGTGCCATCGTCAGTTCCACAACCCCCAGATTCGATGCCAGGTGACCTCCGGTCACACTGATCTTCTCGATCAGAAACTGTCGGATCTCATCTGCAAGCATAGTAAGTTCCTCGGGACTGAGATTTTTTATATCATTTTCCTTATGGATCTTCTCAAGTACCATCAGGATTCCTCCTTTTATTTTTCCCTGTATACCAGAGATTTTAGTAATTCTTCAAGGAAATCATCCTTCGCCGGGAACTTCCGCAGCAGATCCACCGCCTCCTGCGTCAACCGTTCCACATCCTCATGTGCCTTTTCAATCCCTTTCCAGGTCACATACGTCGTTTTTTCGTTCTTTTCATCACTGTGAACCGGCTTTCCAAGCAGTTCCGTCGTACTGGTCACATCCAGAATGTCATCCTGGATCTGGAATGCCAGCCCGATCTTTCCTGCGATCTGCTCCATCCTGCTGACCTGCCCTTCCTCTGCACCTGCAAGAACTGCACCTGCCATCATAGAAGCCTCGATCAATGCACTGGTCTTCAGCCTGTAAATAAAGTCCAGTACTTCGCCTGATACAGCTTTTCCTGATTCCTGCACATCCACGACCTGTCCACCGATCATTCCGTAAATTCCTGCCTTATCCGCAAGGATCTTCAATGCTTTTCCAATCCTTAAAGCATGCTCCGACTCCTCTTCAAAAGCCCGGCAGGCAGTCTCAAATGCATAATTAAGCAACGCGTCTCCTGCAAGGATTCCCATATCTTCACCGTATACAATATGCGTTGTCTTTCTTCCGCGTCTGTATTCATCATTATCCATTGCCGGCAGATCATCATGCACCAGGGAATACGTGTGGATCATCTCAATGGCAGCCATAAACGGTTCGATTGCAGCTCCTTCTCCGCCAAACAGTCTGTAACTCTCCCACATCAGCATGGGACGGAGACGCTTTCCACCTGCCATCAGACTATACTCCATGGCCTCCATGATCGTCCTCTGATATCCTTTTTTTTCAGGAAGATACTTTTTCAGGATCTTTTCTATTTTTTCTACTCTGTCCGTATACTCTTCTTTAAAATTCATGCTTTTCTCCATTCTCATCCAGTACAAGAATCTTCTTTTCCACTTCATTGATCGTCTGGTTGCATCTCCGGATCAGCTTCATTCCCTGATCGTACAACCCAAACGCCTCCTCCAGTGAAACATCCTCTCCTTCCAAAGTACCGATTACCTGATCCAGCCGGTCAAACATTTCTTCCAAATTTTCCTTTTTCTCTGTCCCCATCTTATGTCTCCTCTTTCTCAACGCCGGTCACTTCTGCCCGGATCCGTCCATCCGTCACATAGACCGTGATCTGTTCTCCCTGCTTTACATTACTGACTGTCCTGACATTTGCCCCCGAACTGTTCTCCACATAAGCATATCCCTGACTGAGCTTTTCAAGAGGAGATAATCCTTTCAGTCGTTCTGCCATAAGTCCCAGACGGTATTTTTCCTGCTCCAGTCTCCGCATCATTTCTCTTCTCAGCCGGTTCTCAGCATCTGCGGCGAACTGTCGCTGCTCATTTAACCGCTGCTGCGGATGATACGCCCGCATCCTGAGCGAATACTGCTCCAGTTTCTGTCTCTTCCGTTCCAGTATTAACTGCATAAAATGCAGCAGCCTCTCTTCCCGCAGCTTCAGGTTCTTTTTCATCTCCATGAAATCATACACCGCCAGTTCTGCGGCAGCAGAAGGAGTCGGTGCCCGCAGATCCGCCACAAAATCAATGATCGTTGTATCGGTCTCATGTCCTACCGCTGAAATCACCGGAACAGAACAGTCAAATACTGCCCTTGCGACTGCCTCTTCATTAAATGCCCAGAGATCTTCCATGCTTCCTCCGCCACGGCCCACGATCATGACATCCACCTTTTCTGCTTCCAGTGCATGGATTCCCTTTACAATACTCTCAGAAGCACCTTCGCCCTGTACCAGTGCCGGATACAGGATGATCTGCACAAAAGGATTCCTCCGCTTCGTAATATTGATGATGTCTCTGACTGCCGCCCCGGTCGGTGCAGTCACAACTCCAAGCCGCCGGATATACTTTGGGATCTTCTGCTTGTACTCCGGTGCAAACATTCCCATTTCCTGCAGTTCTTTCTTCAAAAGTTCAAAGCGTTCATACAGAAGTCCTACACCGTCCCGCACGATTTTTCTTGCATACAACTGGTATTTTCCATCTCTTGCATAGACATCCACCACACCGAGTACAATGATCTGCTGACCTTCCTCCATACGAAAAGAAAGCCCTGACCTTGAGCCTGCGAACATGACGCAGGCAATCGTGCCGGACTCGTCTTTCAATGAAAAATATATATGCCCTGATGTATGGTATTTCAGATTCGATACCTCACCCTTTACATAGATCCGGTTCAGCATGAAATCCTGGGCGAACATATTCTTAATATAAGAATTGACCTGTCTCACCGTATAGACATTCTTCATCCTGATATCTCCGTTCTGCATATACTGACTTACTTCGTCTCATCCCCGTCTGCAGAGCGTGCGATCTTTCCAAGTACCCCGTTGATAAAGGACGGACTGTCTCCACCGCTGAATCTCTTCGCCAGCTCTACTGCCTCATTGATGGCAACTCCGACCGGTACTTCCTCGTCCCACTTCATCTCATAGACAGCAAGTCTTAAAATGGCAAGATCTACCTTGTTCATCCGGGTAGTCTTCCATCCTTTTGCATACTGGTTGATCAGTTCATCAATCTCTGCAATATGCCCTGCAACCGCCTCATATTTTTCCTGGATATAATCTTTATCTTTATCTGCCGCATTCTCAAGCGTCATGAAATAGTATTTCAGATGCTCCTGCATATCCTCTTCCTGGTTAAATTCTTCCTGAAATAACAGCTTGAAAATATGCTCGCGAAGTTCTGTTCTAATCATATTGATTCCTTTCCTTTGTAAACCTACTCCTGATTCTCCATCTCTACGCCGGCCACTTTGATATTCACGTCTGCAACTTCAAGTCCTGTCATGTTCTCGATCGCATTCTTAACCTTTTCCTGCACTTTTCCTGATACTTCTACTACACTGTAGTTATACTTCAGATTCAGGGTCAGGGAAACGGTAACCACGCCTTCCAGCACATCTACTTTAACTCCCTTGGAAAGATTCTTCATCCCGAGTCTGCTGATCAGCTCATTCGTGATATTGCCCGCCATGGAGGCTACGCCTTCCACTTCTGTAGCTGCCAGGGCTGCAATGATCGCAACAACTTCATCTGCAATCTTTACTTCTCCCTTTCCTGCGTCATTCTGTATCGTATAAATATTTCTTTCGTCCTTTGCCATGTTCAAAACCTCCTGCATTGTCTGATTCTTTTTCCATTATAACAAATATCGTTCCGTTTGCAAAGAGGAATTATGACCGCCCGAACTCTGACAGGATCAGTCCTTTGTTTCTTTCCTCTGTCATACGGATACTCCATTCATGTGCAAAAAGCAGCAATGGACGGTCCTTCAGATCCTTGATCTTCTTCATATCTGAAGTTCCGCTTAAGTGATCCATATCCACATCTTCGTTTTCAATCCAGCGGATATACTCGTATGGCAGATTCTCCAGCCGGATCTCCACATTATACTCGTTGTTCAGACGGTATTTCAGCACATCAAACTGAAGCACACCGACAACTCCGACAATGATTTCTTCCATTCCGGTATTATATTCCTGAAAGATTTGGATCGCACCCTCCTGTGCGATCTGGTTGATTCCCTTGACAAACTGCTTTCTTTTCATCGTATCGACCTGACGCACACGTTCGAAATGCTCCCGTGCAAATGTCGGGATTCCCTCATAAGCGAATTTTTCCTTTGAAGTCGTAAGGGTATCTCCGATCGAAAAGATTCCCGGATCAAAAACCCCGATGATATCTCCACCATAAGCTTTGGTGATCATCTTCCGTTCACTCGCCATCATCTGCTGCGGCTGGGAAAGACGGATCTCTTTTCCTCCCTGCACATGGTAGACATTCATTCCTGCCTCAAACTCACCGGAACAGATCCGCATAAATGCGATCCTGTCACGATGTGCCTTATTCATATTCGCCTGAATCTTAAATACAAAAGCTGAAAAATCCTTTTCTTCCATCGGATCTATCTCCCCTTTATCCGACATACGCGACAGCGGAGATGTGGTCATCTTCAGGAAATGCTTCAGGAATGTCTCTACTCCGAAATTTGTCAGTGCTGAACCGAAAAATACCGGAGAAAGCTGCCCCTTATCTACCAGCTCCTGGTCAAATTCCGCAGAAGCTCCGTCCAGAAGTTCGATCTCATCCGCCAGAATTTTCTTTGCATCTGCACCGATCAGTTTCTCTGTCTCAGGTGCATCAATCGGAACCATCTGAACTTCTCCCATGGCCGTTCCCTTTTTTGTATCTGAGAAAAGTTCTACTTCTTTCTTTGCCCGGTCATAAACGCCTTTAAAGGCCTTTCCCGAACCGATTGGCCAGTTCACAGGACAGGTGGCGATCCCCAGTTCTTTTTCGATATCATCCAGCAGCTCAAACGTATCTCTTGCTTCACGATCCATTTTGTTAATGAAGGTAAAGATCGGGATATGACGCATCACACATACCTTGAACAATTTTCTCGTCTGTGCCTCGACACCCTTGGATGCATCGATCACCATTACCGCAGAATCTGCCGCCATCAGGGTACGGTACGTGTCCTCCGAGAAGTCCTGATGTCCCGGTGTATCCAGGATATTGATACAATATCCGCCGTAATTAAACTGCAGTACCGAAGAGGTGACCGAAATACCTCTTTCCTTTTCAATCTCCATCCAGTCCGATACTGCATGCTTTGCCGTTGCTTTTCCTTTGACAGAACCTGCCTGATTGATCGCTCCTCCATAAAGCAGAAATTTCTCCGTCAGTGTCGTCTTTCCTGCATCCGGGTGTGATATGATCGCAAAGGTTCTTCTCTTTTTTATTTCATTCGTAATATCTGACATATGCTTATCTCCTATCGTCCAGGCCCCCGCCGGTCGGTTCTTCCGTATCCGTACGGGTGGCATCCAGTAGCTAGTGTATCACAAGTACAGCCATACGGCAAATAGTTTTCCCCGAAATTACTCCGGTGATCCCTTCGTACCCATTCATTCATGAATCGGTGTGATCACAATCCCTTCTGGTGATACTTCCGTCTTTCTTGTAAGGATTTCTTCAATCTTTGCCCTGTTGGCATCTGTCAGTTCTTCTGCCTTTACCACAACATCAACAGAATCATCCCCGATGCTGACCACCGCCTCGGAAAAGCCTTTTGCTGCCATCAGCGATTCTATGTCTGCTTCCAGCTCTGCCCTTTTGGTCAGTGCCACCATCTGATCGACTGCATCCTGCTTCTGCTCATCGCTGAGATTTTTATTATCAATGATTGACTGCAATGTTTCTTTACTTTGTGCCATAACCTGTTCTCTGGACACTTTTGCCTGTGCCACAGTAGTCTCAGCGGTTGTATTGGTCAGTACTGCTTCTCCCGGAGTTCCTTCTGTCTCAGAATCATTACTTAAAATATCCTCTGATCCGGTCGCCGTATCTTCTTCAGAAATATCCAGAAGTTCCTGGTTTGTCAGGTCCGCACTGGTCTGCGTCGTGTCGTCTTTTTCAGTTCCAAACAGCCTTCCTGTATAATTCAGATAGCCGGCTGCCGCAATCATCACCGCCAGTGCTGCAATCATCACCTGATTCTTTTTTAATCCCCGCTTCACTATGCTCCTCCTTTTATTCTGTGCCTGCCACATTGCGTTTCATTACTTTTATTTTATGTGCTTCCACCCCATATAATGCCTGAATCGCACCGGTTATATTCTGCACCACGACCGCGTTGTCACCCCCATCTGCGATCACGATCACTCCTTCTACTTCCGGGGAGAGTTTTTTGCTCACATAGGGAACCTGCGTTCCATCGGATTTCTGTTCATAAATGCTCGTTTTATCAGAGGAAGTTTCTTTTGTCATCCGCTTTCCGCCCTGACTGTCCTCTTCTTCCACAGACTGCCCGTCACTCTGCTGATCTTTTTCGACCACATTTTCTTCCGAAGACTTCAGCGTGATCATCACTTTTACATTCCCCACCCCCTCCACACACTGCAGGGCTTCTTCTGTCTTTTGTTCAAGATACCGCTCATATGATCCACGGTTTTCTGTGGTTGTCTCTGTTCCGGTCTCCGCATCTTCCGAATCTGATTTTTTCGGAAATGGCAGCACGATCACCAGCAACAGCAGTCCGGTCAGAAATAGAAGCAGCAGTTTTTTCCGAACCGGCAGTTCTTCCTTGTTCTCTTTTTTTCCGATCTTCTCCTTTAACCTGGCAAGCCACTCGTTATTCAATGCGAATTTCCTCCACTTCTACAGCCTGGGTTTCCGATACTTTTTTCTGGCTTTTTTCGTCTGCTCCTTCCTCTGATGTCTGATATTCCTCAGGCAGAATTTCTGTCAGATCAGCCGATTCATATAATTTTTGTAATAATTCTTTTTCTGCCTGATCTTCTTTTGCCAGATTTCCCTCATAAAGTTTTGTGATCATCCCGTCTGTTCCCGTCAGTTTCAGCATCGGTTCAAGGAAAAGCAGTAACAGAACCATTCCCGAAAAAAAGCGTACATATTTTCCATAATCTTTTCCTGGAACTAAATGCAGGATTACCGCACTCAGGACCAGCCATACAGAAAGATTCTGAATCCACTGATAAACCGTTCCCATTCATCTTCCCTCCTTTCAGGAAGTCGCTCCTGCGATCACCGCCAGTGTGATCAGGAAAAAAAGTGCCGTGTAAAGGAGAATCTGCAGCAGCAGTCCATATCCTTCACTCACCCCGCCAATACACGCTGTAATCCTTTTATCCGACACTGGCTGAACCATTGCTGCTACAAATTTATATATAAAAGCAAGCAGCACCAGCCGGATCACAGGAACTGCACAGACCATAACTGCGATCACCATTCCTGCTGCCCCGATCCCGTTTTTGATCAGCACCGCACTCCCAAGTGCTACCTCTGCCACTCCTCCCGTCACATCACCGATCCACGGGATCGCTTCTACTGTCCGGTTTACTGCACTTCGCTTCACAGTATCAATGGCAGGTGCAAGAAGTCCCTGAAGCACATTGATCCCGACCACACCTGCCAGCAATGTCTTCAGACACCAGGTAATTCCTTTTCTGATCAGATCCGCAAATTCTGACAGCAGATCCTCTCCCGTCAGATTGGAAAGAACCTGTATCATAACAAATACATGCACAATCGGCATCAGAAGTTCCAGGATCACCAGCTCTACTAAATAGATGATCCACAGTACAATATTATAAAATACCAGAGCCGAGGAACTGCCTGCAGCAAATGCAACTGCAAGAAAGTAACTGGGACATAACAGCTTCATAAATTCGGTCAGATAAGAAAGCAGTTGTTCTGTATCCTGCAACGTATGCTGAAAAGTTACAAGTGACAGGGTCATAAGCAGCATATAAAGAATATAGAAGCTGACTTCCGATACCTGCCGGTTCTGAAAGACGCTTGTAAAATTGTTGAACAGGGCAGCAGCTACTGCGATCAGAATCATATACACCAGTATTTTTTTATTCGTGCCGAACTGGTAAAAAACTGTTTCTTTTATAAACTGCACCACTGTACCAGCTGTGGATCCTCCGTTTTCCGAGATCAGTTGCATAAGTATTTCCCGAAAAGAAAGCTTTTCATCCGGAAAAAGAGTTTTCATTTCCTGATCCAGTTTTGAAAAATCAAATTCTTCAAATAATGCCTCCTGCACCCGGTCTGCCTCTTTTTCTGTATTTTCCGCAGCATAAATGACCTTGCTCCCGAACAGAAAAATTAAAATGGCAAGGAATACGGGAAAAAGCATCCTGATCCCCCGCCTCATCCCAAGAACCCCGTCATGACTTCCAGCAGAGTCTGAAGGATCGGAAGTCCCATCGCCAAAATCGTCAGCTTACTGAATATCTCAATCTGGGATGCGATGCTCTGATATCCTGCATCTTTGCAGATGCCTGAAGAAAATTCTGCAAGATAAGTGATCCCGATCATTTTTATCATAGTTCCGAAAAAACGCTGATCCACCTTAATATAATTCCCGATCCTGCCAAGTGAATCCACCGCATCTCTGAGCCTTTCCAGCATACAGCCAAATAAGAGCAGGCTCACAGCAACACTGATATAGACGGCATATTCTGATTTTCCACTTTTAAACTGCACTGCAAAAAGGACTCCCAGTACTCCGATCACTCCCACCTGCAACATACTCATTTTCTCCCCTCTCACAACATGAACAACTGCCGGATCGACTGAAACAGATCGTAAATATATGGAAGCACCCACGATAAGACCAGGATCAGTCCTGCAAGACTGGTCAGAAATGCCTGTTCATCTCTCCCGCTGTGCTTTAAGACCTGGCTCAGGATCGACACAAGGATTCCCACTGCCGCTATCTTAAAAATCAGATTGATATTCATATCCCCTCCCCTGTTCTACCACAGCAGAATGATCAGGAACAGCCCGCTCATTACGCCCAGCCAGTTGCCGATCTTTCTTTTTCCTGCCAGTTCTCCTCTCTGCTGCCTGATCATCAGATCCATCTGCTTCATGGAAAGTTCAATGGACCTTCCCATGGTCTCACGGTCTCCCTGTCCTAAAAATGCTCCAAAATCTCTGATCCATTCCCGGTGCTCTTTCTTCAGTCCGGCAGCTCCAAGATCCTTTTCCACGCATCCTTTCCATATTTCTGTGAAATCAGCGTCTGTTCTTTTCGCAGTCCGTCGTGCGGTATGTTCCAGCCAGCTTTTATATGGCTCTTTTATTTTCGCTGATACATCCATCAGAAGTTCCTGCAACGGTGCCCCGGTATATTCCAGTTGTCCCCGGATCATCCCGGCAATATATCGCAGATATTCCATCTGCCTGAGATAATCTTTCAGTCCTTCCCCATAAAGATAGCCTGCTCCTGCAGTTGCCGTCAGCACTAAAATGCTCCCTATAAGTTTCTGCACAACACGCTCCCCCGTTCATCATAAATTCCCAGGATCTCACCGGGTCCTTTTTCATTTCCAAGCACCACGTATCTCTGGAACATCCTCCTGCGGATCAGGTCTCCCAGTACCGGCTTGTTGGATGCTTCATCCATGTTCAGTCCATGGACGCTTGCGATCATCCGGCAGCCACACTGCATGGCATATTCAATGGCATGGATATCCTCTACCGTTCCGATCTCATCCACTGCGATCACCTGTGGTGACATGGAACGGATCAGCATAATCATCCCTTCGGCCTTCGGGCAGCAGTCCAACACATCCGTTCTTGTTCCCAGGTGATTCTGTGCAATCCCGAGATAACATCCTCCCAGTTCTGACCGTTCATCCACAACCCCCACCGAACAGCCCTTCACATATTCATTTCCGTCAGAAATCTGTCGGATCAGATCCCGGATCAACGTCGTTTTGCCGCAGCATGGAGGTGAAATGATCAGTGTATGACACACCTGCTTATTCGCCACGATATAAGGGATCAGCCGATCCGCACATCCAAGTACTTCATGCGAAACCCTGATATTTAATGATGATATGTATTGTATATTTTTCACCCTTTCTTTTTCCATAATTACTTTTCCTGCCACGCCTACCCGATGACCTCCTTCCACTGTAACAAATCCCTGTCTCAATTCATTTTCATATGCATAGAGAGAATAATGGCTGATATAGTCCATTGTCTCTCTTAATTCCTCTTTTGTTACAATGTACGGT
>ENA-OUQI01001170-OUQI01001170.1-human-gut-metagenome-genome-assembly--contig:-NODE-1170-length-17303-cov-16.442370_pt1 | contig 17303 bp, 18 predicted proteins | sample MGYA00237953_ERZ548840 | MGnify/ENA primary metagenome ERZ548840 (study PRJEB26490, sample SAMN05194690) | human gut metagenome | biome: terrestrial biome; feature: human-associated habitat... | reverse complement strand
CGAAACAACAGCAAAGGATTTGCTGTTGTAGTGAGGGAAACGTTAAACGTCATCCGAAGCGAACGTGAAAGATCTGTACCTTGTGGTGAGGAAAGCGGTAAGATGTCATCAGAGTCATAGATTCTTCACTCCGTGTCACTGTCCCGTTTCCCATTTTTCCCACAAGGCATTCTTGTGTCCATTCAGAATGGCGATTGGAGGAAGAAGATAAAAGCTATCAGCTGTGAGCTGTCAGCTATAAGCTGTTAGCCATTAGCTGTTAGCTATTAGCTGTGAGTTAAAAGCCGAAGCAGATGATTTCCATTAGGTGTCATACGAAACATCAGCAAAGGATTTGCTGTTGTAGTGAGGGAAACGTTAAACGTCATCCTGAACGAACGTGAAGGATCTATACCCGTGGTGAGGAAAGCGTTAAGGCGTCATCAGAGTCATAGATTCTTCACTCGGTGTCATGTTGCTGTTTCCCGTCTTTCTTACACAGCATTCTTGCCACCGTTCAGAATGACGATTGGAGGAAAGGGTGTCATAATGGGGGGAACGTTAATCGTCATCCGAAGCGGGGCAGAGAAATTTATGGAAGAATTGGTAAAAACCGTAAAGCGTAAAATATAAAATAACAGGGTGCGGTCTTGTACTGTTATTAAAAAGGAAAAAGCAGGAGGGTTCTATGCTGGAGACATTAAAAGAAGCGGTGTGCGCCGCCAATCTGGAACTTGTGAAACGGGGTGTCGTGATCTATACATGGGGGAATGTGAGCGGTATCGACCGGGAGAAAGGCCTTATGGTCATCAAACCGTCAGGTGTGCCTTATGAGAGCATGACAGCGGGCGACATGGTAGCAGTCGATGTGGAGACGGGAGAAACAGTGGAAGGGAAATGGAAACCGTCTTCCGATACGGAGACACACCTGGCGCTGTACCGCGCGTTTCCTGAAATCGGCGGTGTGACACATACCCATTCCGTCAATGCCGCAGCTTTTGCCCAGGCGGGACTCGATATTCCTGCCCTCGGTACGACCCATGCGGATTATTTTTATGGGGATATCCCCTGCACAAGGGCGCTTACGGAAGAAGAAACGAAAAGCGCTTATGAGAAAAATACGGGTGCCGTCATTATAGAAACCGTACGCTGCCGCGGATACGAGCCGCTTGCCGTGCCCGGTGCCCTTGTACGGAACCACGGGCCTTTTGCCTGGGGAAAAAATGCGGCGGACGCTGTGTACCATGCGGTCGTCATGGAGACTGCGGCGGAAATGGCGCTGAAAACAAAATTATTGAATCCTTCGGCCTCGCTTCCCGCATACATCCTTGACGAGCACTACCAAAGAAAGCACGGTCCGAATGCGACGTACGGACAAGGGAAATAAGTGAAAAACAGAAAGGAAATGTTCTTGCCGGTATGAAGTTTCATCTTATTTTTCCGGCCGGAAATTTTTACAGCTCATGGCAGCCTCTTCGTGTATGGAGATTTGACACGGATCTGCTGTGAGTTTTTTATTGTGCAGGTATATGGCTGATTTTGCCATTCAATGTACAATCTGCGCGAATTGTCCATTAATGGACTTTATTTTGCAAATGATTATTGAATGTAGATACCCGTGTGGGTATAATGAGGCCAAGAAAAGGAAATGGTACAAGAGCGGATGATAAAGGAGATGAAGTTCATGACAGCAGCCAATCATTATACACCGGCAGAATCAGAAAGAAGAGGCGCAGCAGGGAGCAGGCTGCCGATGAAAAGATTCTTCGGAAGGATGACGGCGGAATTGAAGGAGAGCAAGGCGGTTCTTCTCGTGTGGGGAGCATTCTGCACGATGCTTACCGTATCGTCTGCCATCGATCCGCTGGGAGGAGAAATGGTCCGGCAGGATCGCTCTGTTCCTGTAGTGACAGGAAATACATTCATTAAGGAATAAAACGGTTATCAGAAAGGCAGCGGGTGCTTATCCGCTGTTTTTTAGCGGATGGATGCCGGCAGATGAGCAATCGGGATGTTTCCCCCGATCAGAAAAGACAGAAATAGGAAAATACAGATTCTTTTTACGGTTGAGGGCAGGTATGCTGCAGGCACGGCGGAACTGTTAAGTGTTATTCTGAGCAGTGAAGAATCCGTATCTATGATGAAAGGAGAGGGGAACCCGGGCGGTTTCTCTCTTTTGCAGTACGAAAAAAAACTTCCCGGTGAAAGGAAGCTTTTCATAGAGGTTGTGTAAGAAGCAACAATGAGCAGAAACGCCACGGCCAATGGCTGTCTCTTCTGTTTACGCTTCTGTTGTATCTTGATGACAATTATTTGTCAAGTAAGAAAGTGACAGGAGATTAACAATCGAAGCGCGGAAATTTTATAAAGCTATATAGAAATATGTAGAAATGCAGATGAGGATGTGCTATAGTATAAAAAATTAATATATTTGCGAATGAAAAGGAGAAATAAGATGGGCATGATGAAAGAATTCAGGGATTTTGCTGTCAGGGGCAATGTGGTCGATATGGCAGTCGGTGTCGTTATCGGCGGCGCTTTCGGAAAGATCATATCTTCCCTGGTGGAAAATGTCATCATGCCGCCCATCGGAATGATTATGGGCGGTGTTGATTTCTCGAACCGATTTATCAATTTGGGAAAAACACCGGTGGCTACACTGGCGGAAGCCAAAGAAATGAACGTGCCTGTCATCGCTTACGGACAGTTTTTCAATACAATCATTGATTTCCTGATCATCGCTTTCGTGATTTTCCTTGTGATCTGCCAGATGAACAGGGCTTTTCCGAAAGAAGAAGCCGCACCGGCGCGCACCTGTCAGTTCTGCAAAGAACCCATTGCCGATGATGCGACCCGCTGTCCACACTGCACAGCTGTTCTTGATGAAACAAAGTAATTTTTCTGCAGGATGCCTTCTCTGTTTTTGCGGAGAAGGTTTTTTACCGGTCTTTTCTTGACCCTGTTTCCGTTACAAACTATAATAAGAAAATATGCGAGCGTGGCGGAATTGGTAGACGCACAGGATTTAGGATCCTGCGCCTTGCGCATAAGGGTTCGAGTCCCTTCGCTCGCACCATTTTCCGTCAGTCGAAAGACCGGCGGATTTTTTTATTGCAGTGAAAACCCCTTTTGACAATGCTTTGCTGGCAAAAGGGGTTTATTTTAAAACGGGATATGATTTTGAAATAGGATATAAAGAAATATTATAACTGCACCGGGACAATCAATTCCTGGGGAATGGGTTCTCCGTCAGGATTCACGGCCGGTGTGAAGCTCCATTCTTTTACGGAATTTTCCGCATACCCGGAAAGGATTTTGAAATCGCTGCCCGGCAGATTTCCATCGTTGTCTGCTTTCGGTTTGCCGTCAGTTTTTCCATCCGCCGTGATGTAGACGGAAACACGAATCACAGGATGGTTATTTCTTTCTATGGCTTCTTTCACTTCGGCAGACGCCTTCTTCATCGGACGGTCGGACGGAGCAGCCGGTGTGGAAACCATCATGGAAAGGAAGCGTACAGGAATGGATACGGCAGCGCTCACCGGCTTGTCTCCCAGTTTGGCAGGGTTGAAGCGCCAGCCTTCTACGCATCTCATGGCATATTCGTCAAGAACGACGGATCCTGCGCTTTGGGTGACAACGGCATCGGCGGGGATCCCGTCTTCCGTGACGGTCATCCGGATGACTGTGGCGGAAGAATGAGGAAGGGATTCCATGGCGGCATGGACGGCACCGCTCTGAGGAAGCATGGGATTGCTTTTCAGACTTGGCTTTGTCTGCATTTCTTCTGTGAGTGGAACGCCGTTCTTGTCAAGGAAATATCCTCCCTGCGGAACCGCTGCCTGGGAAATGCCGGAAGAAAGAAGGAGTGCTGCGGATAATAAGATTAATATTTTTTTCATAGTGACCTCGTTTTCTTTAAAATAAAGTACATTTACATTTTAATGGATGGAGCGGAAAAAAGAAAGTTAACCACGGCAGAAAAAATGAAACGGAGAAAGGACGTTTTTCCTTCCAAAAAAGTATCTTTAGATGATTAAAGCAGTGAATTATGATACAATATACATAAATATAAAACGGTTATTTTTTATTTTTCAGCAGTGTTTCTGTGAATTTTTGGGGTTTACGGAAATTTTTGCAGTTCCCTCTTTATGTATTGGAAATGGGGAGAACTGTTTTCGTATTTCTTTGGTCGTGTTTTTATTTGGAATCAGGTTTTGCGGGATTGAGGGAGGATAGATGACGGAGATAGAAATGTTCCGCGGCGCGATGATTGGCGGCGCCTGCGGAGATGCACTGGGGTACCCTTTGCAGGAGCTTTCTGTCTGTCGTATTCAACACAAGTACGGGCCCTTTGGCCTGCGTACGCTTGTGCGGAACGGGCAGTGCGGAAATCTGGCGCCGGTGACGGGAAATACGCAGATGGAACTGGCCACGGTAGACGGACTTCTGTGGACAGATGCAAAGAAATTGGAAGAAGCAGAAGGGCTGTACCGCGGCTATATGCGCTGGTTTTACAGCCAGACGGGGGAGGAACCGCGGCGCGGGCAGCGTACGTGGATGAGACGGCAGCCTCATGAACGGGAGATCTGCCTTGTGCGGGAAAAATTCATGCATGCCCGCCGTAAACCGGAAGAAGGTCTTTTGAATGCGTTTTCCGGGGAAACGATGGGGACAACGAAAAATAAGGTAAATGAAAGCAAAGGCGGCGGCGCGCTGACAAGAGTGGTACCTATCGGGCTCCTTTATGCCGGCGACAGTAAGACAGCTTTTAATGCCGGCGTAAGGGCGGCGGCTTTTTCCCACTCGACTCCTGTCGCCTACTATGCGGCAGGGGCGGTATCGGCACTGATTGCCTGCCTTGCTGACGGAATGACGCTTCCCAAGGCTATTGAACGGATTCACGGGCTTTTGAATAAAACCCATCGGACCGACAGCATTACCACACTTCTTTCTGCAGCGCAGCAGCAGGCTAATGACCAGCCTGCCGGAAAGGGGAATGTCTGGGCATACATCGACAGTATCCATTCTCTGGGAAGCGGCGATCAGGCAGATGAAGCTCTGGCGATAGCCGTATATGCTGCCCTTGCCGTGGATGATCCTGTGGATGCGATCATCGCCGCGGCGAACCATAATGGAAACAGCCCGATTACGGCAGCGCTGACAGGAGCCATAGAAGGTGTCCGCTTCGGCGCAGATTTTCTTCCGAATTACTGGAAGGATCTGGTGGAAGGGGAAGAAATCATTGCCGGTCTGGCGGATAAACTGTACCACCTGTATGAAAAGCGCCTGAGAAGAGAAAAGGCAAAACAGAAAACAAAAGTTAAAATAGCCGGATCTGAAAAAGGAAAAATAAAATCCGGAAAACCGGCAGAGGAAAAGCCCGCGGAAGAAAAGCCGAAAAGAAAGCGCACAGGAAAAACGGAAGCGGCCGGTGTGAAAGAAGCGGAAGAAATGGTAAATCGGAAGGACAAAAGATCACGAAAGGCGAAAACCGCAAAAGCATAAAAATAGAAAAGGGAAGAAAGAGAACATTCCTGCTGCCGGCAGCGAGTGTTTTTCTTTTGTGGCAGATAAAAGTTTTCTCTGCGGGGGCTCTTCTTTGATGGGCAAATTTCTTTTCCTTGTTATTTCTTCTTCCATCCCTTATACTTCTTTCATGGTTTAATGAAAGGGGACTGTGATGAAGAGGATTTTTATTTCTCTTTTCTTTTTTGCTTTTATGTGGACCGCTGCCGGGGCGGATGCTTCTCCGGAACTGCTTTTTGTCCGCTGGCCGGCGAATCCGGACGCGGTGTGGTATTCTTTCCGCATCGTGCCTGTGACACAGCATTTCGGACGGAAAGAAATGCGCCCGCCGATTTATGAAGACGGCCATGTTTTCCGTGACAGTGTGATGATTGAAAAAGAAATTACAGACAGCTATGACGGACCGGGGATCCTCTGCTGCCAGGTGAAAGCCATCGGTCTGGACGGGCAGAGCATTTCCGCCTATTCGGCACCTGTGCCGATGGAAAAGGCCGCGCAGGAAATGGAACGGTACGCGCCGAAGATCCGCGTGAAATACCATGAGCAGAACGGTACGGTTCTTCTTTATCCGGCCTATTCTTTTGTGAAAATTCCCCACGCGGTTTCTTATGAAGTGGAAATCACTGATGAAGAACCGGAAAATCCTGACGGCTGTGAACCGTCTGTCCATCGCATTTCGCAGGGGATTGTTACAATCCCCGAACTTTTTGACGAGCTGCCGCGGCAGGGAACGGTCTGGTGGCGTGTCCGCGGTCTTGATGAAAATGGCGGACCTGTAGGCGTATGGAGCGAAGCGGAAAAGATTGTGAATGATCCCGCGGAAAACTGGGAAACCGGCATTCTTGGAGACAGTATCAGCCACGGCGGCGGAAGGATGTCTTACAGTCCGGCGGACTGGCCTTACAATTATGCGTACTACCTTGATTTTCCTACGATAAATATGTCCCGGAGCGGTGATAAAACGGACGACCTTCTCCGGCGGTTCGATGCAGATGTCCTCCCTTTCCATGTACGGTACCTTCTCATTATGGGCGGAACAAACAATCTGCGCTGCGGGGGAACGGCGGAAGAGGTCATTTCTGACCTGGAAGCTCTTCAGGAAAAATGCAGGGCTAATGACATCAAGCCTGTCCTGCTTACCATTCCTCCGATCGCCCCGGAACGGATTTTGAAATATTACCATCAGCCGACGGCGGAAAACTGGAAAGCGGAATTTGACAAAGTGAACGGCTGGATACGGACGCAGACCCATATCGATACGGCAGCGCCTTTTGCCATGTATGAAGACATGCCGGAAAATCTTGCGGCGGACGGCCTTCATCCCGACAAAGAAGCAAAAGAAAAAATGGGGAAAATAATCAATGAAAAATTTCCTGAAATAAGAAAAAAGATCTCTGAAACGAAAATACAAAAATAAGAAAAAGACTCCGAAAAGAGTCTTTTTCTTATGAAAGGAAACAAACGGATAGCCGGCTTCTATCATCTGTAAGCTGACAGTTTTTTCGTCTTTTGATAAAAGCGGCACTCACGGTAAGCTGTCATCGGAGTAACAGATTCTTCACTCCGTGTCATCGTTCCGCTTTCCCGCTTTTTCATACAGCATTCTTATCCCCATTTAGAATGACGTTAAACAGACGGTACAGCCAGGTTTATAATGAGAGAAAACGTTAATCGTCATCCTGAACGAATGTGAAGGATCTGTTACCATGGTGAGGAAAACCGGTAAGATGCCATCCGAGTCATAGATTCTTCACTCCGTGCTACATTGCCGTTTCCCTGCTTTTTCATACAGCATTCTTACCCCCGTTCAGAATGACGAAGGACGGTAAGGCGTCATCCGAAGCGAATGTGAAGGGTCTGCCACCATGGTGAGGAAAGCAGCAGGAGAAATGTTGTATTTCTCTTTGCTATACTTATATGGTACTAATGATGATTGAAGGAAAGGGTGTCATAATGAGGGAAACGTTAATCGTCATCCTGAATGTGAAGGATCTATTACCGTGATGAGGGAATCGGTAAGCATTGGAAGCTCTTTTGCGATTGAAGCTATCTCGGCATACGAGTACCCTCAGTCGCATCGCGTGCGCCAGCTTCTTATAAGGAGGTTATGATGAGAAGAAACGACAGAGAAGTTACGGAAGAAACGGAAATCAGAAAAGTTCTGGACGAGTGCAAAATCGTCCATCTGGGTTTTCAGGACGGCGGCCGTGTTTTTGTGGTGCCGGTCAACTACGGATACTCTTATGAAGAGGGAAAGCTTACAGTGTATTTCCACGGGGCTGATGCGGGACTGAAGCGGGAACTGGCGGAATCAAATCCTGTCATCGGTTTTGAAATCGACAACGGCGGTGCCATGGGACGGGCGGAGAAAGCCTGCGATTACACGGAGTACTACCACAGCATCATCGGGAGCGGGCCGGTGTCGGTGGTAAAAGACAGGGAAGAGAAGAAAAAGATCCTTACGATTTTCATGGAATGCCAGGATAAAAAGCATTTCGAGTTTACTGATCGAATGGCAGCGTATGTGGCGGTGTATAAAATAGAGGCGGACGAATTTGCCTGCAAGGAGCATAACATGTAAAATACCCTCTTTACCGCTGTTTGATAAAGAGGGTACATAGTATGTCCGAAACCTGTTGGTTGATTTGTAGGAAATACTTCGATCAGAGGAAGATATATTTCCCGATGAAGAGGATTGTCAGAATATACATCAGGGCACTGATCTTTTTCCCGTTTCCTGTGAGGGCATTCATGACAGTGTAAGTGATGATGCCAAACGAGATGCCTTCGGCGATGCTGTATGTGAAGGGCATGGCAAGGATGGCGATATATGCGGGAATGGCTTCGGTTGGGTCGCTGAAGTTGATGCCCGTGACGGCGGTGAACATGAGGAAGCCCACGATGATGAGGGCGGGCGCGGTGGCAAAGGCGGGAATTGCCAGGAAGAAGGGGGAAAGGAACAGGGAGAGGGCAAAGAGAACGGCTACGGTGACGGCGGTAAGACCGGTCCGTCCGCCTTCAGAAACGCCAGCCGCACTTTCTACGAAGGTGGTCGTGGTGGAAACGCCGAGGCCCGCGCCGATGGTGGTGGCGACAGCGTCAGCCATGAGAGCGCCTTTGATGCGGGGCAGCTTCCCTTCCTCATCAAGCATGTTTGCTTTGGAAGAAACGCCGACCAGGGTGCCGAGGGTATCAAAAATATCCACGAAAAGGAACGCGAAGAGGACGACGAAGAAATCAGGGCTCATCACCTTTGAGAAATCAAGCTGCATGAAAATGGGGGACAGGCTTACAGGGGTAAAAGAAGCAATGCCTGCGGAAAGGTTCGGCAGAGTGCTGAACGCGCCTTTTGCGGGATCGGGGATGTAGAGCCCCGTGAGTTCGCATAGAATGCCGAGTCCCCATGTAAAGAGGATGCCCCAGAGAATATTTCCTCTCACTTTTTTCACCATGAGGATGCCTGTGAAAAGCACACCCAGGATGGCGAGGAGAACCGGAACTCCCACGGTGTGGAATGTTCCTGCGGCAATTGCGCCTTTAAAGGAGAAAAGAGAAACTTTCGTAGCGGGATTGGCGACGATGATATTGGCGGAAACCAGTCCGATGAAGGCAATGAACAGGCCGATGCCTGCCGATACCGCCCGTTTCAGATTGATGGAAATCGCGTTGAAAATCGCTTCGCGTACATTGGTGAGAGACAGGATAATGAAAATCACGCCTTCCAGACAAACAGCGGCAAGGGCGGTCTGCCAGGAATAGCCCATCTGCCCGACGACGGTGAAAGCGAAAAACGCATTCAGCCCCATGCCTGGAGCGAGGGCGAAAGGGTAATTGGCAAAGAGTGCCATGAGAATGGTGCCGATGAATGCGGCAAGGGCGGTCGCCGTAAGAAGCGCGCCTTTATCCATGCCGGCGGCGCTCATGATGCCGGGATTGACTGCCAGGATATACGCCATCGTCATGAAAGTCGTGATGCCCGCCATGATTTCTGTCCTGACGGACGTGTGATTTTCCTTCAGGTGAAAAATTCTGTCCAAAAAACCGGATTGCTGTTCCATAAAATTTCTCCTTTCAGCTTTATCCACAATATGTATCATTATAAGATTTTTACAGGGTGGGGGCAATGGATTTTCTTCTCTCGGTGTATAATCAGGTAGTGGAAATTCTGCGGGAAAGCCCGCTTTATATAAAGGACATATAATGAGTATCTGTAATATCTGCCCGCGGGGATGCCGTGTGCCGCGGCGTGAGTCCATTCACGGACAGGGCGCTGTCGGTTACTGCCGGACAGGCATGCTTCCCATCGTATCCCGGGCGGCGCTCCATTATTGGGAAGAACCGTGCATCAGCGGGACAAGAGGCGCGGGAACGGTTTTCTTTGCGGGGTGCAACTTGTCCTGCGTCTATTGCCAGAATTATGAAATATCCGAACTGCGCCGGGGGATAGAAATATCCGTGGAGCGGCTGGCGGAGATTTACCGTGAGCTTATTGCCCAGGGGGCGCACAATATCGACCTTGTGACGCCGACCCATTTTACCCATGCCGTTTTTCAAAGTCTGAGAGAACCGCTTCCCGTTCCGGTGATGTATAACTGCGGCGGCTATGAAAGCGTTCATACCGTGGCGTTCCTGCGGAAGAAAATACAGTGCTGGCTTCCTGATTTGAAGTACAGCGACGCTGCGGCGGCGGAAAGGTACAGCAGCGCGCCGGACTACTTTGAAAAGGCGGTGCCTGCCATCGAGCAGATGTTCCGGCAGACAGGTCCCTATGAAATCGGCGCTGATGGTATATTAAAAAAAGGTGTTCTTATCCGGCACCTCATTTTGCCGGGGCAGATGAAAAACACGAAGGGCGTTTTGGAATATGTGGCGGAAACGTTTCGGAAAGGGGATGTCCTTTTCAGTCTTATGCGGCAGTACACGCCTCACGGAAGAGCGGAAGAGTTTTCTGAAATCAACCGCCGGATTACCGATGAAGAATACGAAGAGGCGGAAGCGTACATGGAAGCGCTCGGCATTGAAGACGGCTATGTCCAGCAGAAAGAATCTTCCAACCAAAGTTTTATCCCCGTTTTTGACGGGACAGGGGTGGAACGCGCCGCGGAAAGGAATACAAAAAAATAAAGCATCAATGAAAAACGCCCGCAGAATACCGCGGGCGTCTTTTGACATGCCTTTTGATTTGAAACGCTTTTTACTTCTGCAGTTTCTTCATGAATGCTTCTTCATCCACAAGGAAACGGGTGTGCTCCGCCTCACCGATGGTGCCGTTTTCATCAGAGGCGGTGATGGTGAAAGATATTTTCTTTCCGCTGACCGCCGTCACGGTGGCAGTCGCTTTGATCGTTTGTCCCACGGGGGTGGGCGCGTTGTGGCGGACGGCGATGAAACCGCCCACCGTAGTCTGTTTCGGCGGCAGGCAGGGCGCAAGGGCGGCAACGGCAGCCTCTTCCATAAGGGCGGATAAAACAGGAGTGGCAAGGACTTGCAGAGAGCCGCTTTTGACGGCAAGGGCAGTGTCTTTTTCCGTGACGGTCCGGCTGGCGGTACCGGCAGTTCCGATTTTGATTTCCATAGGAGTTCCTCCTTTACTGATGGACCTATTGTAGCACGGCGGAGAAAAAGCGGCTATTTTCAGAGTTGTGGTATAATAAACCAGTCATGAAAACAGCGGAAGGCAGCGATGGTTTCTGTTCTTCCGCGATTGAAACAAGAGAGGTTTTATGAAGGAAATATCTTTTATAAAAGATAAAAGGAAATACCTGCATGGGGTGGTGCTTGCTTTTGCGGCGCTGGCGGCGGGCCTGTTCCTCTATTTTTATTTCTTTTATCACGGACTGGCGGATGGAACGGTGATGGTGGAAATACCGAAGAATGCCACGGGGCGGGAAATCGGAGAAATGCTTGAGGAGAAAGGCGTTATCAGAAGTGCCGCCGTTTTCCGCGCCATGCTTTTGGCCACAGGAAACGGGAAGGCGCTCAAAAGCGGGTACTATACATTCCGGCGTGGTTCGACGGTAGCGGAAACGATTGCGGATCTGAAAAACGGAAAAGAAGAAGTGGTGAAGATCACCGTGCCGGAAGGCTTTACGGCGGCACAAATTGCAGACGTTCTTCAGAAGGCGGGGCTGGAATGCCATGGGGATTTTCTTCATGAAGCGGAAACTTACGCGCCTTTTCCATACATGTACGGTCCTGAGGCGGCAAAGGTGAAGGGAGAAGGATTTCTTTTTGCCGATACGTATGAAATTCCGAAGTCTTGCTCTGCCCGGCAGATTGCTGACATGATGTATCGGCGCACGGATGAAATGCTTACGCCCGCATTGCGCAGGAGGGCGGAGGAGAAGCATCTTTCTATTCATGCCCTCATGACCATCGCGTCCATGGTGGAGCGGGAAGCGCGGTTAAAGGAAGATCAGGTGCCGATTGCCTCTGTCATCCTGGCGCGTCTGGAAAAGCAGATGCCTCTGCAGATTGACGCTACTGTCCAGTATGCATTGGGCAGGCAGAAAGAGGAACTGACCATGGCGGATACGAAAATTGATTCGCCTTATAATACATATGAACGGCAGGGACTTCCGCCCGGCCCCATAAGCAGTCCCGGCATGGATGCCGTCCGTGCGGTGCTTGACGCGGCGCCCGGAGAGTATCTTTACTATGTGGCGGAAAGAGACGGCCGCCATGTCTTCACGAAGACGCTTGAAGAACATCAGGCGGAAATCGACCGGATCTATGGGACAGACGACTGATATGGCCATGATTGCGGATCTGAGAAAGGAACTGGAGCGGGAAGCGGAAGAAGAGAATATTCCCATTCTGCGCAGGGCGGAGAGGAAGCTGCTGCTGGAAGCCGCGGCGGCAGCCGATCCAAAGAAAATACTGGAAGTGGGGACGGCCATCGGCTATTCCGCCTTGCTTCTGGCAGAGCATTTTCCCCTGGCGGAAATTGATACCATAGAAATAGATGCCCTGCGGAATGAACGGGCTGTATCCGTCATGCAGGCGGCAGGATTCGAGCAGCGTATCCGGTGTCATTTGGGGGACGCGGGAGAAGTGCTTTCTACGCTTGCAGGGCCGTATGATTTTGTTTACCTTGATGGGCCGAAAGGACAGTACCTCCGCCATTTGAAACTTATTGAGCCGAAACTATCGGAAAATGCGGTCATCGCGGCGGATAATGTTCTTTTCCGCGGACTGGTGCGAAGCGGGGAACCCGTGGCCCATCGGTACAGGACGCTTGTCACACGCCTGCGGGAATACCTCGAATATGTAGAGGCTCATTATGATACGGTTATCCATGAAGAAGGCGACGGTCTTGCGGTGTCAAGGAAGATAAGGAAATAAGGGAAGAAAGGAACACAAGTGGAAAGAATGGAACTTCTCGCGCCGGCGGGAAATATGGAAAAAATGAAAATGGCGCTCCTTTACGGGGCAGACGCGGTATATATGGCGGGAAAAGCTTTTGGTCTCCGTGCCTACGGCGGCAATTTTACCCGGGAAGAAATGAAAGAGGCTGTGGAATATGCCCATTCCATGGAAAAGAAAGTGTATATCACGGTCAATATCATTCCCCGGAATGAAGATCTGGAAGGACTTGACACATACCTGAAATATTTACAGGGTATTCATGCGGATGCCGTCCTGATTTCCGACCTCGGCGTATTTGATATCGCCCGTGAAGCAGCGCCTGATTTGCCGGTCCATGTGAGCACGCAGGCGAGCGCGGCAAACTGGCGCACTGTCAGGAGATGGAAAGATATGGGCGCGTCCCGCGTCGTTCTTGCCAGAGAAGTATCCCTTTCGGAAATGGCGGACATCAGAAAACGGGTGGATATCGAACTGGAAGTATTCGGCCATGGGGCGCTCTGTATTTCCTGGAGCGGCCGCTGTCTTTTATCCAATTATTTTACAAACGGGAAACGCCAGTCCAACCGGGGTGAATGCATCCAGGCATGCCGGTTTAAGTATTCCGTGATGGAAGAGTCCCGGCCGGGCCAGTATTTCCCCGTGGAAGAAGATGAGCACGGCACATATATTTTCAACAGCAAAGACCTCTGTATGATCGACCATATTCCCGAACTTATCAAAGCGGGCGTTTCTTCTCTGAAAATTGAAGGCCGCATGAAGAGTGTCTACTATGTGGCGGCGGTTGTGGCAGCGTACCGGAAAGCGATTGACTCGTACTACGAATTGGGAGCGGCATTTTCCGTTCGTCCGGAATGGCGGGAAGAACTGGAAAAGGTATCCCATCGTCCTTACACGACGGCTTTCGCGTTCCAGAACCCCGACCATTCCGCCCAGGAATATATAAAGTCCCAGCCGGAGCAGCCTTATGATTTTATCGGTCTTGTTCTGGAGCAGGATAAAGGAAACGGTACGGTGAAAGTGCAGCAGCGCAACTATTTCAAAGCGGGAGAGGTCGTTGAATGTCTTACTCCGGCAGGGGATGTGTTTCCTGTCACAATCGGGCATCTGACGAATAAAGACGGTGAAGAGGCGGCAGCAGCGCCCCATCCGCTGGAAGAGCTGACGATGGTGACAGAGCAGGATCTGCCGCCGTATACCATTCTCCGGAGGCGCGTCCGTGGATAACAGAGTCTATATAGAAATCGCGCCGGGCGATGTGAACTACGTCAATCGTATCATGGAAGGATATGAATATCTCGGCATTCTGACCACCATCGATCCCCGGCGGGCGACCTGCTGTATCAACGCTACGGCGGACACACGAAAAGAAGTCGTCGAGATTCTCACCCATCTGGATACGGAAGTGAAAATCCTGGCGGACAGAGAAGAAGCGGAAGCGGGATTGAGGTAAATATTTCTTTTGGAATATGATAAAATAAATGTAGAGATAAAGGACGGGAGGAATCTGTATGGCAGCGGCGGAAAGAATTGCTGAATATCTGAAACAATGCGGTGTGTTTTATCTGGCCACTTTGGACGGCATCTGGCCGCGCCTCCGGCCGATGAGCAATGTCTGTGTCTGCGGCGGTGTAATCCATTTCCTTTTCAATAAAGACGATGAGATTTACGGGCAGCTTCTTTTGAATGACCGTGCGGAAATCTGCGCCACCCATCCGGATCAGTCGACTATCTGTATATCCTGCAAACTGCGGGAGGATAAAGGGGAGGAACCGCGGCGCGCCATGCTGAGGAGCTGTGAGGAGTCCCTGGACGGGATCCGGAAAGACGGCAGGTATACCGTGTTCAGGCTGGCATCGGGAAACGCAGTCATCACGGATTTTACCGGAAAGACGGAAGAAATTGAATTGTAAAAGAAAGCGCGTTCCATGTGGACGCGTTTTTTCATTTTCTGAAAGACCGGCGGGGAAGTGCTATAATGGAGTCTAAATACGAAGGGCTCCCGAAAATAAAAGGTTCATCATGGATTTCCGGCAGCTTTTTATCTGCTGCTAAGAGCAGCGCTCCGCATGAGGGGAGCCGTAAGAAGATAAAAGCTATCAGCTGTGAGCTGTCAGCTGTCAGCTATTAGCTGTTAGCTATTAGCTGTGAGTTAAAAGCCGAAGCATATGATTTCCATTAGGTGTCATACGAAACATTAGCAAAGGATTTGCTGTTGTAGTGAGGGAAACGATAATCGTCATCCTGAACGGAGGTGAAGGATCTATACCGTGATGAGGAAAGCGGTAAGAAGATAAAAGCTGTCAGCTGCAAGCTAACTATTCTTTTACGATTTAAATCATTATGACAAGCGAGTATCCTCAATCGCACTACGTGCGCCAGCAGCTTCTTATGGCGGCGGTTTCCATGATCCTTGTGCAAAAAGCGGTATTGACGGAGGGACTTCATTCGGAGTAACAGATTCTTCACTCAGTGTCACTATCCCGTTTCCCGTCTTTCCCATACAGCATTCTTGCAGCCGTTCTGAATGACGATTGGAGGAAAGGGCATCATAATAAGAGAAACGTTAATCGTCATCCTGAACGAATGTGAAGGACCTGTTACCGTGATGAGGGAAATGAAAAACGATAAGTCTTGAGAATAAGTATATAAGGAAAGGCGGAATAAAAATGAATGGCTTGATTACCGATTTATACCAATTGACGATGGCAAATGCCCTTTTCAACAAAGGACGCCATGAACGGAAAGTCGTATTTGACCGTTTTTACAGAAAGAATCCTTTTAACGGCGGCTACACCATCGTGGCAGGGCTTGAGCATCTCCAGCAGTTTGTAGAAAATTTCCGTTTTGATGAAGAAGATATCGCTTATCTGGAAAGTCTGCAAATTTTTTATCCCGCCTTTCTTGATTACCTGAAAGATTTCCGCTTTAAAGGAAATATTTATGCTGTACCGGAAGGCACTGTAGTCTTTCCCGGCGAACCGCTCCTTCGTTTCCACGGTACTACGACAGAAGCCATGCTTCTCGAAACAGGTTTATCCATGATTATGAACCATGAAAGCCTCATCGCCACGAAAGCACGGCGTGTGCGCACCGTGGCGCCGAAAGACGCCCTGATGGAGTTCGGTCTCCGCCGCGCGCAGGGACATTCTGCCGGACTCTGGGGCGCGCGGGCCGCCATGATCGGAGGGTTCAACGGCACATCCAATGTGGAAGCGGGAAAACGGTTCGGCATCCCCGTCCTCGGTACGATGGCCCACAGCTGGGTCATGAGCTTTGACGAAGAGATAGATGCTTTCCGCGAATATGTCCGCCAGTATCATGACAATCTCATCCTCTTGGCTGACACCTACAATGTTCTTGAAATGGGCGTGCCCCATGCAATTCAGGTGTTTAAAGAACTGAAAGAAGAGGGGCGGCTCCCCGGGAAATACGGGATCCGCATCGACAGCGGAGATATCGCCTATCTCTCTCAGGAAGCGACCCGTATGTTTACCGAAGCCGGCTTCCCTGATGCCATTATTTCCGGTTCCAACGATCTTGACGAATATACCATCCAGTCCCTCAAAGCGCAGGGATGTACCGTCACCTCGTGGGGCGTGGGTACGAAAATCATCACGGCCGACGGTACTTCCGCTCTGGGGGGCGTCTTTAAAATGGCGGTGAAAGAAGCGGATGGGAAAGAGGTTCCCGTTATGAAATTTTCCAACGACGTGGAAAAAATGACGAATCCCGGTATCAAGACGGTCTATCGTTTCTATAAAAAAGATACGGGAAAAATGATTACCGACCTTGTCTGCCTCCATGATGAAAAAGCGGCGGACGGCGGCGACTTTACCCTTGTCACGGAATCGGCGAAATGGCGCAGGAAAGAGCTGAAAGCAGGCACTTATACGGTGGAAGAACTGCTGAAGCCCGTCGTAGAAAACGGCAGGAACCTTCCGCTGCCCGCACTTTCTGAAATCATCCGCTATGCAGATAAGCAGATGGACACACTCTGGCCGGAATATACACGTCTCCTTAATCCTGATTTGATGGAAATCAACCTGTCTGACAAGCTGCAGACATTGAAGAGTGAACTGATCCGCCGCGAGTTGGGAGAATAAAAAGACCGTTTTCAGGTACAGGCTTTTCAAGCGCCGAGGTGACTTCATTAAGGGCATAGATCCTTCACATCCGCTTCGGATGACGATTAACGTTTCCCTCACTATGACGCCTTTTCCTCCAATCGTCATTCTGAACGGAGGCAAGAATGCTGTGGGAGAAAGACGGGAAACGGGATAGTGACACAGAGTGAAGAATCTGTTACTCCGAATGAAGTCCCACCGTCAATACCGCTTTTTACACAAGGATCATGGAACCCGCCGCCAGAAGAAGCTGCTGGCGCACGTAGTGCGATTGAGGATACTCGCTTGTCGTAATGATTTAAA
>ENA-OUQI01001153-OUQI01001153.1-human-gut-metagenome-genome-assembly--contig:-NODE-1153-length-17434-cov-13.165717_pt1 | contig 17434 bp, 13 predicted proteins | sample MGYA00237953_ERZ548840 | MGnify/ENA primary metagenome ERZ548840 (study PRJEB26490, sample SAMN05194690) | human gut metagenome | biome: terrestrial biome; feature: human-associated habitat... | reverse complement strand
CCCAGCCCCAGCGGGCGGCTGCATCTGGGCAATCTGGCCTGCAGCCTGCTGGCCTGGCTCAGTGCCAAACATCAGGGCGGGCGCATCGTTTTACGCATTGAGGATCTGGATGCCGAGCGCTGCCCCCGCAAATATGCCGACGCACTGGAAGAGGACCTGCGCTGGCTGGGCCTTGTCTGGGACGAGGGCGGCAGCAGCGGCGGCCCCAACGGCCCCTATTACCAGAGCGAGTGCGCCGCCATCTACACCGAGAGCTATAATAAACTGGAAGCACAGGGCCTTGTGTACCCCTGTTTCTGCTCCCGTGCCCAGCTCCATGCCGCCAGCGCACCCCACACCTCCGACGGCAATGTGATCTATCCCGGCACCTGCCGGGGGCTGACGGCGGAGCAGATTGCCGAAAAGCGCAAAAAGAAAGCCCCGGCCTATCGTCTCATGGTGCCCGATGAGGACATCACCTTCACCGATGGCTGTATGGGCCCCCACACCGAGAACCTGCTCCGCGACTGCGGGGATTTCTACCTCCGCCGCGCCGATGGCGTGTTTGCCTACCAGCTGGCTGTGGTGGTGGACGATGCCCGCATGGGCGTGACGGAGGTGGTGCGGGGCGCAGACCTGCTCTCTTCCACCGCCCGGCAGCTCTACCTCTACCGCCTGCTGGGTCTGAAAGCGCCGCAGTTCGCCCATTGTCCGCTCCTGCTGGCCCCGGATGGCCGCCGCCTTTCCAAACGGGACGGGGACCAGAGCCTGGAAAATCTGCGGGCAAAGTATACGGCGGAAGAGATCGTGGGCAGGCTTGCCTTTGCCTATGGTCTCCAACCTGAACCGGCCCCCCGCACCCCGGAAAGCCTGATCCCAGACTTTTCCTGGGACAAGGTGCCAAAGCAGGATATCTGCCTGCCGGAAAATCTGTTTTAAGCAAACCCACGATTTTTGCCATGCCCGTGCAAAGATCGTGGGTTTTTCTTTACAAAAAAACAATCTATGGTAAAATATAACTAGAGACTTTGCTGAAACAGAAAGGAGCCCTGCTATGCGTAAAGTATTAAAAGTTTTGAGCCTGCCGATCTGTGCAATGCTTTTGTTCAGCGCATGTGCAAGCTCTTTGAATCTGAGACCGGGGCCTTTCCGCTCGGAAATGCAGGATGTTTTCGTTCAGCAGACGACACTTGCGGTTCCGGCCAGTCACGCCGAGCATGGGGAGGATTATGTCATTGAGTGGCAGAACCCTGTGATGGAAAAGCACGTCCGGAAATGGCTTGACCGCCCGAAGGGGGATATCTATCACAGCGATGTCTGGGATTATCAGCGAGTCACGATAAATTCCGGAACCGGCGTAGGGGATATCCTGATCAAGGATGCACCGGACGGGGAAGATATTGGGGGAACCGTTAATGGCAATGATCAGCTGGAAGCCTGTGTGGTCAGGGTAGAGGGAACGTATGATCCGGTGACCTCTCTGGCAGATCTGCGGCATTTTGACAGCTTGCAGGTATTGTCGGTCAATAATAGAAGGGGAGACCCACCCATTACAGATCTGACGGGTCTGGAAGAATGTAAGAATCTGATGCTTCTGGAGGTGCCCAGTGTGGAAAGCAGCGCATTCCAGACCTTTGCAAAGCTGGATTCTGTGGTAAAGCTGGAATATGGCAGTGACGGGATCCGGGCGGATTCCAATGTCTCCGACCTTTCGGCACTGGCGCAGATGAAGTCGCTGAAGATGCTGCGGATCACCGGCAGTGAGGCCGATCTGACCCAGCTGGCCGGGGCTGACTTGAGGGTCCTGAGACTGGACGTGACCCGGATCGGTTCGCTGGAACCGCTGAAGCAGATGGAAAATCTGAGTTTTCTGCAGCTGTGCAATGGGCCGGAAATCGACAGCTTTGCCCCGCTGGCGGAGAGCAGTGTGCAGTATCTGAGTATGTCTCTCTCTCAGGGTGCGCAGGAAAGATATAAGAACATGGATTATACCCCCCTGACCCGGATGCCGCAGCTGATCTGGCTGGATCTGACCAATCATTCCACGTTTGATACGGAGACCTGCAAAAAATTGCTGGCAAACGATACGGCCCTGAAATATCTGAAAATTTCCTATACATCGGCGGCCAAAGATGCCGAAGAGCTGGATACAGCGCACCTGAAAGAGTTCACTGCCCCGGCTCCGTAATGCCCCAAAATGCAAAAACACCCATGCCAGCGCCGGCATGGGTGTTTTTCAATGCAGATTCAGAGCCGCTGGGGGACCCGGCTCTCACTGTGTTCCAGTGCGGTCATGGCTGTATCCAGAACCATGGCCAGCAGGATGCCCAGCAATACATCAATGCAGCTGTGCTGCTTGAGCAGGACCGTGGACGCAATGATGGAAACGCAGAGCACGGCGGAAGCGGGCCGCATCCAGCGGCGGCCGGGTTCTTCAAAAATGTGGCTGCGGTAATAGGCCATCATCAGGGTGACGGAGTTGAACACATGGATGGAGGGGCAGACATTGAGGGGCGTGTCGGTGGCATAGAGCATCCGCACGGCCTGAGCAAAGAGGTCGCTGCCGTACACCCGGTAGGGCCGCAGGTCAAGCCCGGTGGGCAGGATGACATAGCAGGCCAGCGCAATGGTCATGCCTGCAAACAGGGGCAGGCAGAGCCGCCAGAAATCGGCCCGGGGCGCTTTCCAGAGCAGGTAGAACAGGGTGAACGGGATCCACAAGAACCACGCAAAGTAAGGCACGATGGCATATTTGCAAAAGGGGATCAGGTCGTCCAGATGGCAGTGCACCAGAACATCGGGCACGGCAATATGGACTTCGAGCCAATGGAACGCCGAAAGGTAAAACAGGAGATAAAACGCCATGAACGAAACGGGATGGCGGGAAAACCAGTTGCGCATGGAACACACTTCCTTTTCTGGAATGGGGGCCGCAGCCCCGCCTAAAGTTCTTTGCAGCGTATGATTATACCGCGCAAAGACGAAGAAAACAAGACAAAAAGCTGACAAAATCGTGAACACATCCGCGCGGAATTTGGTATGCTTTGGGGAAGCGGATGCAGGGGAGAGACGCTTCTGCCTATTGATACGAGACGGGATGCAGGTTTCCTGCACAAAAAAATCCTCCCCGCCAAAAATGCAATGGCGGGGAGGGCCGGATATACAGAAACTCAGATCACCTTTTGTTCCATCCACCTGCCGCGGACAAAGCGGACGCAGAAGAACAGCGAGCGCATGGCCCAATCCAGGAACATGCCCAGCCAGATGAACAGCAGGCCGCAGTGGAACTTGAGCACCATCAGGTAGCAGAAGGCCACCCGGAACACCCACATGGAGATGACGCTGACCGTCATGGTAAAGGCGGCATCTCCGGCGGCGCGCAGGATGTTGGGCAGGGTGAAGCTGGAGGGCCACAGGATCAGCGATACAACGTTGAACCAGACCATCAATTCCAGTGCCATGCCGTAGGCCTCCGGCGAGAGGTTGAACCAGGAGAGCGCCAGCTTGTTCAGGAAGAACAGGCCGGAAAGGTTCATCGCCCAGTCGCCGGCGTAGGCGGTCAGGAGCAGCAGGCGGGAATAGCGCTTGGCCTGCGCCTTTTCCCCGGCACCCAGACACTGGCCCACAACGGTCAGCGCGCCGATGCCCACGGCGGAGGCGGGCACGTTCAGGAAGCTGGAGATGTTGCCTGCCACGGCGTTTGCCGCAATGGCGGCGGTGCCCAGCGTGCTGGTCAGGCTGGAGACCGACAGCTTGCCGATCTGGAACATGCCGTTCTCGATGCCGGCGGGAATGCCGACTTTCAGGATGCGCTTGATGAGGTCGAGATCCGGCTTCAGGTCGGTGAGGTGGTCGATGCGCAGCGCACATTCCGGCTTCTGCAGCAGGAACATCACGGTGAAGCAGGCAATCATCCGGCTCACGAGGCTGGCGGTGGCCGCACCCATCACGCCCATGCCAAACCTGTAGATCAGGATGGCGTTGCCGCCAATGTTCACCACGTTCATCACCAGGCTGGAAAGCATACTGATCTTGCTGTTGCCCTGGGCGCGGAACAGAGCCGCACCGGCGTTGTACACGCCGATAAAGGGATAGCTCAGGGCCGAGAGCAGAAAATAGGTCTCAGCGTAGCGCATCACATCCGCGTCAATGGAGCCGAAGATGCCTCGCAGGATGGCGTGCCGCCCCACCGCCACGATGACGGCGGTGACTGCGCTGAGGGAGATCATAATGAACATGATCTGGGCGGCACTGGCCTTGGCCCGTTTTGGCTCCCGGTGGCCGATGTACTGGCTGGCGACCACCGCGCCGCCGGTGGCCAGTGCGCTGAGCAGCTGGATCATCAGCACGTTGAAGGAGTCCACCAGGCTCACGCCCGAAACGGCGGCTTCGCCCACCGAGGAGACCATCAGGGTGTCCGCCAGACCGATGGAGATGCTGAGGGCCTGCTCTGCCACCAGCGGCAGGAAAAGTGAAATGAGCTGTTGACGGTTGAACAGCGGTCTTGATGTGGTCGATGCGTCTGTCATGGTGTCCTCCCTTGGCGCGTGGATTCAAACACACCCATGATAGCGCGGAATGACGTGAAAATCAAGATGTTGTATCCAACAAACCTGAAAATCATGCAAACTCTTTGCTGGGGGTCAGGCTGGTGCCGTAATAAACAATGTAGTCGTAGGGGATCTGGGGGTTGTACGCGGCCAGATCGCCGTACTTGGCCAGAATGTCGTTCCGCAGGTTCTCCGGGGTGTAGGGCTGCCCGGCGGAAAGGGTGTCGGCGCAGACAGCGTTCCACATGCTCTCGGTAAAGGCGGCGCAGTTGAAATAGGCCGACCAGTGGTCAGATTTGGCAAGATTGCGGTTGACCACGTCCAGCTGGCCCTGATCCAGCGAGGTCTGGACAGCATAGATGTTCTGGTAGTAGGAATTGGCCAGATAGCGCTTGTAGTAGCCCTCCAGATTGTACCAGATGCCGGTGTGCTCCCAGCGGTTGCCGCGGGGGCTGAAGGTCATCTCGGTGTTGGGCGCGATCCGCAGGCCGCCCACCTCGATGTCGTGGTCCGAAACGTTCCGCACCGAGAGGAAGGAGTGGCCGCTGGAATTGATGGAGGCATCGCCCCGGTCCTCGGCCCGGGCGTAGATGCGCAGCAGGGCCACGGCACCCTCGGCGGGTTCTGCACCGTAGGCCTGCACGGCAGATCTATGGTCGGCCTGTTCAAAATCGTAGGGGCCGCCGGTGCTGGTGGTAAAGCCGACGATGTTGCGGATCTGATCCTCAAGGGGGCTTACATCGGTGATGACACGTTCGTCCTGAGGGGCGGGCGTGGCGGCAGGAGCCTCGGCCAGCGCGGCGGTGCTGCCGAACACGCACAGGGCCAGTGTCAGGCAGAGGGAAAGGGCGCGGAACAGCTTTTTCATGGGAGAACCTCCAAAGAGAAAAAAATTCATGTCAAGGATAGACGATTTTTGGGGCGCTGTCAAGAAAAAGATGTCTGCCGCCTTTACCCCCGGTGCCGGTTGTGTTAAAATGTAGCTGGTAGCCGTGCCCGGTGTTTTGGGGCATGGGGCCGATCGGAAGGTAAATGAATCTGACCCAGAGAGGGGAACAACCTATGCCAAAAGAAGCACACAAGGTCGTGGTCATCGGGCACCGCAACCCCGATACCGATTCCATCTGCTCCGCCATTGCCTATGCGGAGCTCAAAAACCGCACCAGTACGCTGGTCTGCGAGCCGCGCCGTGCCGGTAAAATGAATCAGGAGACCGAGTTCGTCCTGAAAAAATTCGGTGTCACGCCGCCCCGGATGTGTACCGACGTGAACCCCAAGATCCGGGACGTGGATTACCGCGAGATGCCGGGCATCCCGGGCTCCACCAGCCTGCGCCGCGCGTGGAAGATCATGCGCGACCAGCAGATCGACACCCTGTCCATCACCAGCGCGGACAACGAGCTGGAGGGCATCATCACCGTGAAGGATCTTGCCACCGCCAACATGGATGTGTTCGATACCGCAGTGCTGGCCAAGAGCCGTACCTCTTATAAGAACATCCTTGAAACGCTGAACGGCACCATGGTGGTGGGCAATGCCGACGCGGTCTGCACCACCGGCCACATCAAGATCGGCACCGCTACCCCCGAGCTGCTGGAAAGCAGCGTGGAAAAGGGGGATATCGTCATTCTGAGCAACCGGTACGAAAGCCAGCTCTGCGCCATTGAAAAGGAAGCCTCCCTGCTCATCATCTGCAATGGGGCCAAGGTGGGCCGCACCATCCAGCGCATTGCCGATGAGACCGGCGTTGCCATTATGACCACCCCCGTGGATACCTACGCGGCGGGCAAGCTCATCAGCCAGTGCGCGCCCATCTCCTATTATATGACCCGGGACAACATCCTCAAATTCACCCTCGTCACCCCCGTGGCCGATGTGCTGCGGGTGATGGCAAAGGTGCGCCACCGCTATTTCCCCATCCTTGATGAGGACGGCAAATACTGCGGCATGGTCAGCCGCCGCAACGTCATTGCCCTGCGCAAGCGGCGCATCATTCTGGTGGACCACAACGAGGCCACCCAGGCCGTGGAGGGCTTTGATCAGGCCGAGATCCTGGAGATCATCGACCACCACCGCATCGGCAGTCTGGAGACCAGCGGCCCGGTCTACTTCCGCAACCAGCCCGTGGGCTGCACCGCCACCATCATCACCCAGATGTACGATGAAAACGGTGTGGACATCCCGCCCCAGATCGCGGGCCTGCTGCTGGCGGCCATCCTCTCGGATACGCTGGCCTTCCGCAGCCCCACCTGCACCCCCGTGGATGAAAACACCGCCAAGCGTCTGGCCAAGATCGCAGGCGTGGACATCGAAGAGTTTTCCACCGAAATGTTCGAGGCCGGTGAAAAACTGGACGGCAAGACCCCCGAAGAGGTCTTTTTGCAGGACTTCAAGGTGTTCATGTGCGGCGATATCCGCTTTGGCGTGGCACAGGGCAGCTACATGACCCGCAAGAACCTGCAGGCGGCGCAGGCGCTGCTCCAGCCCTATCTGGAGGAGGCCCGCAACAAGCAGAACGTGGAGGACCTCTACATGCTGCTGACCGATGTGCCCAAGGAGGAGAGCGTGGTCATCTGCACCGGCCGCTACGCCGCCGAGGTGCTGAGCAACGGCTTTGAGAGCCGGCCCGCCGCCGATGGCAGCTGGACGCTGCCCGGCGTGGTCAGCCGCAAAAAGCAGTTCATCCCCGCCATGATGAGCGCCTATCAGGAGCTGTAACCCCCGATATAAAACACGAAGCCCCCGGAACCCTGCATGTTCCGGGGGCTGTTGTGTTTTGTAAGGGAGCGTCAGGCTGCGACTTTTAAGGGAGAGTTATCAGTCCAGATGGTGCCATCCAAAAGCTTTGTTACGGCCAGTGTGCCGTTCACGCTGACCCGCGCGGGGTCCAGCGCATAGAAATCGCTCTCCCGCAGGTTTTCGGGGTCTGCCGTGGGGGAGATGCCCACCACGCACACCCAGTGTCCGTAGGTGCTGCTGGTGGCGATGTGGGGGTAGTTGACCTCTTTCCAGCCGGAGCCGGAGAGGTGGTATTCATAGCTCGTCACGCGGTTGGTGTGCTTGGACACGCCGCTGACAGCGGTGTTTTTCAGATGTACAATGACGGGCCGCCCGGCCTGCAGCTCTTCATACAGGCGGGAAAGGCAGTCGGAAAGGGAGCCGCCGTAAGCGTAGTACCCGGCGGCAGACCATACCGCGCCGTTCGACCACATCCCGCTGCCTGAGCAGGGCTTGCCATCCAGAATGGTGCGGGCGTAGCGCAGGGCGTACCAGCTGCACCGGCCCGAGGTCTGGTTGCCGATGGAGACGATCTGCTGGCTGTCGAAGGACAGCAGCGTGATGCCGTTCACATCCTGCAATTGTGCCGCCGCAGCCTTTGGCGCGGCCAGAAAGCTCAGGCACAGCAGAACTGCTGCCATGAAAACGCGCACCGGAGCGCGCAGGGAACCATGCTGCATGGGGCAAACTCCTTTTCCTTGTTCAGGAACGGCACCCGGCGGTTCCCATTGCTTTAAGTTTAGCACCAAATCGTGGTAGAATTGTGTAAACGCCGGAAATATTTTCCGGTTTTTGCCCCGGGCACGGCAAAGGATCTTTGCGAAGATTCGTTCTGGAAAAAACAACAAAAGCAGGAGAAAATGTTTGGTGAAGCTGGCAATTGACAAAAGCGACAGTCGTTGGATAAAATAAAGCTGGAAGGTGCCCTGTTTCAAAATGGAAAGGTGCCCTGCATATTATGAAAAACACAACAAAACGACTGGAGGTCCCGACATGAAAATGCTGAAAAAACTGGCCGCTTTGATTCTGGCGGCGACCATGGTACTTGTTCTGTTCACCGCTTGCGGCGGCGATACCACATCGACCCCTGAGGCTCAGGCGGAAAATCAGGTAATGAGTGCAATCAATGCAAATCGCCCAGAGGGAAAGAAACTGGAAAACAACGCACAGTGCAGAGCGATTGCAAGCCAAAGTATTGATGAGGCAGCAAATGGAGATTTGAACTTCTCGCTGAATCTGTTTGGCTATTCGTCTAAGGTTTGGTTCAAAATTGATGGCCCCAAAGATGGTAAGTGTGCAGCTACATTTGTGACGACATTTGACTATGATGGCACAAAGCTGAATAAGTTCGTTCAGAAAATTGCCGAAGGCGGCAATCTTGGAAATGTGGACATTGCACAGAGCACGAAATGGACACAGGTCGGCGTTGTTGTCAAAGCTGTGAATGGTCAGACCTACATGGCTATCTCGGTGGCTATTGATACAAATGCCTGAGCAAAACAAATTATATGATTTTTTCCCCGGAGTGTGGCTGAAAGGCCGCCCTCCGGGGCTTTTTTGCGTCTGGAGCGCTTGACTTATAATTATAATATAATTATAATATAGATATGGAAAGCATACAGTTTGAGTGGGATGAAAATAAAAACCGCATCAATCAGCACAAACACGGCATTTCATTCCTGGAAGCAAAGACAGTTTTCTATGACGAGGAAGCACTGGTAATTGATGACCCGGAGCATTCAGAACAGGAGGACAGATTTATCATTCTCGGCCTGAGCAGTAGGGCAAATCTGCTTGTCGTGTGTCACTGCTACCGTGCGTCAGATACTGTCATCCGTATTATCTCGGCCAGAAAGGCCACAAAAACTGAATCGAAATATTATGGAAAGTGAGGTCTGTGTTATGCTCAAAGAGTACGATTTCAGCAATGCAAGAAAGAATCCCTATGCCAAGGCGCTGAAAAAACAGATCACCATTAACATTGACAGCAATACCATTGATTACTTCAAGGAGCAGGCCGAAGTGGTGGGCATTCCTTACCAGACCCTGATCAATTTGTACTTGAAAGACTGCGTTGCCAATAACCGTCATTTGTCTCTGTCGTGGCAGTGAGAAGAAAAACAGGCTCGTCCGGTTTTGCTCCGGGCGGGCTTTTTGCTTGCAACTTTTCCATAAAAGATGCAAAAAAGGCTGTGATGTGGTACAATAAAAGATAGATTTTGTCGAAAGAAAGGAACCTTTGGATGCAGCTGTTTGAACTGGTCAGCCCGCGGCTGTTCCGCCCGCTGGCGGGGCCCAACCGGGCGTTTTATGCGGAGCTGCTGCTCCTGCTGTGGGAGGAGTGCCGCCACACGGCGGATTACTCCATCTCCCGGGCAGAAGCGGTGAGCCGGGCCGAGGATTACTTTGCGGCGCTGGCAAAGCCGCTGGCACTGGATGCCGATGACGCGGGCGACGAAGCCGAACAGCCCACCCGGGATCCCCATGCCCTTGCGCTGGGCTTTCTGCTCCGCCTGCGCCGCACCGGCTGGCTGGAAGAGCAGCCCGGCAGCTATGAGGAAGAGCCTGCCCTTGCCTTTGTGCCCGAGGTGGCCCCCCTGCTGGAAGCGCTGGAAGAGATCCTGAACCCGCGTGTTGTCACCTACACCGGCAAGCTGTACAAGGCCTGGCAGCTGCTGCAGAACATCGGGGAGGAAAAGAGCCCCTATGAAAATGTTCTGCGGGAGGTGGCCTCCGATCTGGAAGCACTGAACAAGTCCCTGCGGGCGCTGAACGCATCCATCGGGCATTATATCGACCGGCTCACCCGCAACCGCACCCCGCAGGAGGTGCTGGAGCTCTTCGACCAGTACGAGGAAAAGGTGGTGGCCGCCGCTTACCACCGCTTCAAGACCAGCGATAACCTGTTCAATTACCGCGCTTATCTGGAAGAGGAGCTGGACGACTGCGAGGCAAACCACCTGCCCCGGCTGGCGCTGGATTACGCCCGGGTGGAGCGCTGTGCCCCCGGCGAAGCCGCCCCTGCCGTGCGTGCCCTCATCCAGAAACTGCGGGATTCGCTGGAAGAGATGAGCACCCTGATGCGCCAGATCGACCAGAGCCACATCCGCTACCGCAAGCGGGCCGTGCAGCGGGCACAGTTTCTGCTGCTGAGCGACCGCTCCTCGCAGGGCAGTGTCACCGCCCTGCTCCGCCGCTATGCCGAGGAGATCAGAACGCCCGATCAGCTGTTCGCGCCGGATGACGGCCCGGTGGCAAAGCACCTGCACCTCTACCCGGCGGCGGTGTTCGGGGCAAAGCCCCTCTACCCGCCTGCCGCGCCCCGCAGCGAAACGCCGCTGGCCCCGGTGCGGCAGGCCGGGCTGGACGAGGAGCAGCTGCGCAAGGAACAGCAGCTGCTGCTGGATTACGCCCGGATGGCCGTGACTGAGGAAAACGTGGGCCTGCTGGCAAAACAGGCCCTTGCCGCCCGCAGTGCGGTGGCCGCCTCCACGCTGGCGGAGGAATACCCCCGCGATTTTGCCCGCATCATCGGCCTGCACACCTATTCGCAGTCGCCGCGCCGGGCTTACGATATCACCCTTACCGGAAACTGGGTCGAACGGGGCGGCTTCCGGTTTGAAGAGTTTATTCTCACACCCCGCAGGGAGGACGCTGACCATGGCCGAACCGAATAAAATGCTGGAAGAGACCGCAAACTATCTGCTCAACCACTGCTTTGTGCTGGGCGGCGTGGAGGATCAGCGGGCAAAATACCTCTATGTGCAGGATCATCTGCCCGAGGTGCGGGCTGTGTTCGCGCCGCTGGGCTATGCGGTAACGCTTTACCCGGCTCCGCTGCAGGCGGCGGCGCTGGTCAACGAGCATGAGGGCAGTCAGGCCCGGCTGCTGAAATACGAGAGCATCCTGCTGCTGGTGCTCCGCCTGCTCTACCTGCAAAAGCGGGAGAGCCTTGCCGCCAGTGCCGATCAGGTGCTGGTCACGGTGGAAGAGGTGCAGACAGAGCTGCAGAAGATGAACCTGCCCCGGCGGCTGGACCAGCGCACGCTGGAGGAACTGATGCGCACCCTGCGCAGGTATAATCTGGCCCGCCCGGTGGGGCGGCTGACCGGTCTGGACAGCCGCATCGAGGTGTTCCCCACTGTGCTGCTGGCTCTGCCGGACGCAGACCTTGCCGATGCCGCCGCCGAGAGCAGCCGCACCCGGGAGGAACTGGCCCTCTACGAGCGGCCTGACGGAGATGCCAGCGGGGAGGAAGAAGAATGATCGAATTAAAGCGCCTGAAGCTCATCAACTGGCACAACTTTGAAAATGTCACCTTCGATTGTGCCCGTCTGACTTATATGATCGGTGTCAACGCGGTGGGCAAGACCACCATTCTGGATGCCATCCGCTACTGCCTGACCACCAACCGCAATTTCAATGCGCTGGGCAATAAAAAGAGCGGCCGAACCCTGCAGGGCTCTGTCCACGCCAAGCAGCGCGGCGAGAACGCCTACCGCCGCCCGGGCCGCACAGTGGCATACATCGGAGCCGAGTTCTGGGATACCGTCAAGCGGACAAACTTTGTCATCGCTGTCCGGGTGGAATCCGAGGGCCCCATGCAGGAGCTCCACCCCGGCGACCAGACCTGGTACATCTCCGAGGACGGCATCACGCTGGAAAAGCTGCCCTTCCTTGATCCGCGCACCGGTGCCCCCAGCGCCAAGGAGGACTTCAAGCCTGCCGTGGGCCGCCTGTCCTACACCCGCAGCCCCAGCGAGGCCCGGGACCGCATCTGCCGCGCCCTGGGCATTGGCCGCGCCTCCAGCCCGCTGGGCAAAAAGTTCAACGAAGTGTTCCAGATGGGCACCAGCATGGACGAGATCCCCAACTTCCGGGAGTTCCTGTACCAGTACATCCTGCCCCAGCCGGAGCTGGATCTGGAAGCGCTGCAGGGCGACCGGGTGGAGCTGGAAAACCTCCACGCCGTTCTGGCCGAGGCCCAGACCCGTGCCGCCGCGCTGGAACAGATCGTGGCGTATGGCCGGGAAGCTGCTGCCAAAGAAACGGATGCCCTTGTCAACCGGGGCGCGGCCCTGCTGGCCTGCGCCGAAGCGGATGCCGGTGAGGATGCCTCCTGGCAGAGCCATCTGGATGCAGGCCGCCGCCAGCTGGCCGACCTGAACGCAAAATACGAGGCCGCCAAGAACGCCGAAGCCGAAGCCCGCCGGGCCTATCTGGCGGCCCACGGAGCGGCCGGTGACAGCGGCGCGGGCCGGGCACTGGATGCCCTGACCGAGGAGCTGGCCCGGAAAAAGAGCGCGCTGGATGCAGCAGCCCGGACAAGGAACAGTCTGGAAGCGACGGCAGATACCATCACCGGCCTGCTGACCCAGCTGAACCGCAGCGGCTTTGCGGTGGAGAAGGAGCTCTGGCCCCAGCGCCTGACAGCGGAACATCTTCCCGCCCTGACCGAGGCACTGGCCCGCATCGAAAAGCCGCTGGAGGAGCAGTATTTCGCTGCCCGGCAGGCTTCGGCGGATCTGGCAAAAGAGCAGGAGGGCCTGCGGGCCGAGCTGAACGCCGTGTCCGGCGGCAAGTGGGTCTACCCCCACGGCGATGCCGCCACCAAAGTGCGGGATGCCGTGAACGCTGAGCTGAAAAGCCGCGGCATGACAGCGGATGCGAAGATCTTCTGTGAGCTGCTGACCGTGGCCGATGAGAGCTGGCAGGACTGTGTGGAGGCCTGCCTGGGCGACCGTCGGTTCGATATCCTTGTGCCGCCTGCCCATTATGCCGCCGCCAAGAGCGCCTTTGTGGCGCTGGGCGACCGGGTGGGGCCCATCAGCCTGCTGGATACCCCGGGCATCCGCAAGGCGGACCGCCATGCGGAGACAGCCCCCGCCGACAGCCTTGCCGCCCAGGTCACCAGCGAGAACCCGCTAGCCGCCCAGTATGCGGACACCATCCTGCGCCGCATCGTCTGCTGCGACACCCCCGATACCCTGGAACATTTCCCCGACAGCGCCACCCGGGACCTGCTGCGCCACCATCCCTTCCGGCTGGAACGCCTGCGCAGGCCCCAGCGCTATATCGGCCTGGATGCCCGCAGGGAGCGTGCCGACGCGCTGGAAGCACAGCTTGCCGCCCGGGCCGACCGCTGCCGCGAAGCCGCCCAGACCGAAAAGACCCTGAAATCTGCCTACGACCAGTACCAGAACGTCCTGCGGGGCCATGCGCTGGAACAGCTGGCCGAACTCTGGGCCAGCCGGGCCGCGCTGGATGCCGCCCGTGCCGACTACGCCGCGCAGGAGCAGAAACTGGCGGACTGCCGCGAGAACCCCATGCTGCAGCAGCTCTACCGCGAGGAAGAAGCACGGGAAGCTGCGTGGGAGACTGCCCGCAAGGCCGTGGAGCAGGTGGGCGGCGATATCCGCGTCTGCGAAAAGCAGATCGCATCCTGCGAGGCGGAGCAGGGCAAGGCGGTGGAGACCGCCGCACAGAGCCGGGAGGCGGCAGAGGCATTCTTTGCACAGCACCCGCTGCTGGAGCCGCTGGCACAGGAACGCAAAAAGGGCCTGATGACGGGCGGGCGCACGGCCCGTGCCGCCGCACAGACTGCCGAAAAGGCACAGACCAGGCTGGACGATGCCCTGCGAGCGTATCTCACTTCCACGCTGGAACCCGCCCAGAGGGATTACAACGAGCACTACGTCTGCGATTATCCGCTGGGTCTGGCCGGGGTGGAGCAGTACCGCGCCCAGCACGACAGCCTTGTCCGGATTGATCTGGAGCGCTACGCCGCCCGTCTGGAGCAGGCACAGCGGGACTGTAAGGACCGCTTCCGCAAGGACATTTTGTTCCGCATGAAGGATGATATCTTCAACGCCCGCCGCCAGTTCCGGGAGCTGAACAAGGTGATGGAGCAGCTGACCTACGGCGAGGAAGTCTACCGCTTTGAGCTGGAACCCAGCCGTGACCCCCAGCTGGCCGCCTTCTATCAGGTCATTGTGGACAAGGGCAACCAGCAGATGACCGACGGCGACTCGCTGGACAACCTTGCCGCCACCGCCGACCCCGTCTACGAGCGGCAGGTGGACGCGCTGATGGAAAAGATCATGGCTGATGTGGACGAGAACACCCGGGCCCGGCAGGAGGGCCGCACCACCTCCGGTGCCACCCTCTCGGATTATGTGGACTACCGCACCTATCTGGACTATGACATCAAAGTGACCAACACCGTCTCGGGCCAGCAGGCCTATCTTTCCCGCGTCAGCCGCGATTCTTCCGGCGGCGAAAACCAGGCTCCCTTCTATGTGGCCATCTGCGCCAGCCTGCTGCAGATCTACCAGAAGAGCGAGAACAGCATCCGCCTTGTCCTGCTGGACGAGGCCTTCAGCAAGATGACCAGTGACCGCATCCGCCCCATGATGGAGCTGTTCCGCCGCCTGCAGCTGCAGGTGCTGCTTATCTCCACCGTGGAAAAGAGCACCGCCATCCAGCCCTACTGCGACATTACCTATTCCATCGTGCGCCACGGCGATGCCAACGCCATTGCGCCGTTCTACCGGGCCGGCACCCTTGCCGATGCCCCGGAAAAGGAGACTGAATATGAATAACACCCTTGCAAACATCTGGCTCTTTGCCACCCATTGGACCAAGCTGGATGCTTTTGATACCGAGGAAGAGCTCAACGATGAACTGGAGCTGCTCCAGCGCCAGAGCCTGCCCACCAAAGTCCGTCAGGTCACGGACAAGGAAGGCAGGGAACAGTTCCTCCTTTACGTCAAACAGGCCGACCGCGATTACGCCCGCTATTGCACCGGCTGGCGGCCCGGCGGGATGATGTGATCCACCCCTGCAAAAAGGAGAATCCATGTCAAAACAGAAAATTCAACTTTCGGATCACTTTGATTATTCACGGCTGATCCGTTTTGTGCTGCCCTGTATCGGCACCATGCTGTTCACCTCCATTTACGGCATCGTGGACGGCCTGTGCGTCTCGAACTTTGTGGGCAAAACGGCCTTTGCGGCAGTCAACCTCATCATGCCCGTGCCCATGCTGGTGGGTACCGTGGGCTTTATGCTGGGCACCGGCGGCAGCGCCATTGTGGGCATCACGCTGGGCGAGGGCGACAATGCAAAAGCTGATCGCTACTTCAGCCTGTTCATGTCAACGGCGCTGATCGCTGGCATCGTGCTGTCCGTGCTGGGGATGCTGCTGCTCCGGCCGGTGGCCATGATGCTGGGTGCCGAAGGCGAGATGCTGGACTACGCCCTGCGCTATGGCCGGGTGCTGATGCTCAGCCTGCCCACCTTTATCCTGCAGAATATGTTCCAGAGCTTTTTTGTCACCGCCGAAAAGCCGCATCTGGGCTTTTACTTCACGGTGGGCGCGGGCTGCACCAACATGGTGCTGGACGTGCTGTTGGTGGGCATCCTGCACTGGAGCGTGGAGGGTGCCGCCATTGCCACCATGCTTAGCCAGGTGGTGGGTGGCCTGCTGCCGGTGTTCTACTTCCTCAACCGGAACAACACCAGCCTGCTCCACCTCTGCCGCCCGCAGTTTGAGGGCGGTGTGCTGCTGAAAGCCTGCGTGAACGGCTCCTCCGAGCTGATGACCAACCTTTCCATGTCGCTGGTGAACATCCTGTACAACTATCAGCTGCTCCGCTTTGCGGGCGAGGATGGCGTGGCCGCTTATGGTGTGATCATGTACGCATCCTTCCTGTTCGTGGCGGTGTTTGTGGGCTACGCCGTGGGCAGTGCGCCCATCGTCAGCTACCACTATGGTGCCAATAACCGCAAAGAGGTCAACAACCTCTACCGCAAGAGCCTGAAGCTCATCGGCGTGGTTGCAGTGGGAATGACCATCGGCTCCATGTTCATCATCCCCCATGTGGCCCGCTTCTTTGTAGGCTATGATGAAAACCTGCTCATTCTGACCACCCGGGCCTTCCGGCTCTATGGCCTGAGCTTCCTTATTATGGGGTTCAACGTCTATGCGTCCTCCTTCTTCACGGCCCTGGGCGACGGTGTGACCAGTGCGCTCATCTCGTTCCTGCGCACCCTGCTGTTCCAGGTGGCGGCGGTTCTGCTGCTGCCGCTCCTGCTGGGCATTGACGGCATCTGGTTGGCCGTGACTGCCGCCGAGCTGGCCGCTTTGCTGGTCAGCATCGGCCTGTTCATCACCAGAGACCAGCAGTTCCATTACCGCAAGGCGGAATAAGGATAGTGAAGAACAAAGCGGCTTTCCGCACAGATACGGGAGGCCGCTTTGTTTTTGTCGAAACGTGTGTTATACTGTTTGCGCTGCCCCTTTCCATTCTGGCAACAGATGGGAGGTGACATTATGTATAATCTCGTAACCGATTTGGTTGTAGCCGTCGCAGCAGGTGTAATTGTCCGCTACATCTGCAAGTGGCTTGACGACTGGATCTAAGGGTCAGCAAGCACAAAAGAACCCCTTCAGAGTGTCCACCTCTGAAGGGGTTCGCTTTTAGTGACATTATGAATCTCGTAACCAATCCATTGTCCACTTTCAGTATATGCGAATTTGAAAAAAAGTCAATAGCTGCATAAAAAATTTACTATTTTCTGAGCGTTGAGATGAAAGTGCTTTATTTATTAAAAGTAAATTCCACGAACTCGCAGTTTTTGATGCCTGCCGCCGCGTACTCCTCGTTGGTCATATCGTAAAAATAGGACTGCACCACCCGGGCAATGCCGTTGTGGGCCACCAGCAGGAAAGTCTTGTCGGTGTTGGCCCGGAGCTCGTCCAGCAGGTTGTAGATGCGCTGGGCCAGCTGCATCATGCTCTCGCCGCCGGAGTAGCGGTCGGCAAAGTGGGTCTTGGAAATGCGGAACTCTTCGCCGTCCCGGGGCGTGCCCTCGTAGCGGCCAAAGCACTGCTCCCGGAGCCGAGGCTCACACCGGGCAGGAATGCCGGTGGCCGCCGCAATGGCCCGGGCGGTGTCGGCGGCGCGGGACAGGGGAGAGTACAGGATCTCATCGATGCGGAGGCCGCTGGTCCGGAGCTTTTCGCCCAGCTCCCGGGCCTGGGCACGGCCTTTTTCGGTCAGGGGGCTGTCGGTCATGCCGCAGATCTTGTTTTCCACGTTCCACACGGTCTCGCCGTGGCGGGT
>ENA-OUQI01001143-OUQI01001143.1-human-gut-metagenome-genome-assembly--contig:-NODE-1143-length-17550-cov-3.738097_pt1 | contig 17550 bp, 17 predicted proteins | sample MGYA00237953_ERZ548840 | MGnify/ENA primary metagenome ERZ548840 (study PRJEB26490, sample SAMN05194690) | human gut metagenome | biome: terrestrial biome; feature: human-associated habitat; material... | reverse complement strand
GATGAAGACCTCCGGGAACTCCAGGCCCTTGGCGCTGTGCATCGTCATCATGGTGGCGCAGTCCGTCTCGGCGTCGTAGCTGTCGAGGTCGGTGTAGAGTGCGATCTCGTTCAAAAAGCCCGAGAGCGTCGCATCCTCCGGATCGTTTTCGAGGAACGAAACGATGTTCGACTTGAGCTCCTGCACGTTTTCAAGCCGCCCACGGCTCTCCACGTCGCCCTTTTCCTGCAGCGTGCGTACATAGCTCGTCTGCTCGCAGACCGCGTCATAGAACTCCGCGAGCTCCATCGTGTCCGCCATCTCGCGCAGCGCGGCGATGAGCTGGGCGAAGCGCTCGAGCTTGCCCGCCGCGCTCTTGAGCACGGCGTACTCCCCTGCGTGCTGCAAAACGGCCATCATCGGCACGCCCTGCTCGCTCGCGAGATCCTGCACGCGCTCGATCGTCGTATTGCCGATGCCGCGCGGCGGATTGTTGATAATGCGGCGAAGCCTCAAGTCATCGCTCGGGTTGTTGATGACCGCGAGGTACGCGAGCATGTCCTTGACCTCCGCGCGTTCGAAGAACTTTGTCCCGCCGACGACCTGATACGGCACGCCGTTGCGCTTGAACGCGTATTCGAGCGCGTTCGACTGTGCATTCATGCGGTACAAAATGGCATTTTCCTTCCAGTTCCGCCCGCGGTTGTAGTCCATCATAATGCTGCTGACGACAAAGTTCGCCTCGTCCTGCTCGTTGAAGACGGTCTTGATGAGCACCCTATCGCCCGCACCCGCATCGGTCCAGAGGGTCTTGCCCTTGCGGCCCGTGTTATTCTTAATGACCGCATTCGCCGCGTCGAGGATGTTCTGCGTCGAGCGGTAGTTCTGCTCCAAGCGGATCGTGCGGCAGCCCTTGTACTCCTTTTCAAAATTCAGGATGTTTGTGATATCCGCACCGCGGAACTTGTAGATGCTCTGGTCATCGTCGCCGACGACGCAGATGTTTCCCTTCTCCCCCACGAGCTGCTTCATCAAAAGGTATTGCAGCCGGTTCGTGTCCTGATACTCGTCGATGAGCACATAGCGGAACTTGCGGCGGTAGTAGTCGCGCACCTCGCCCTCCTGCTGCAGCAGCGTGACCGCGTGGAGGATGATGTCGTCAAAGTCGAGCGCGTTCGCCTCGGCCAGACGGTGCACGTAGCGCGTATAGATCTTGGCGATTGCCTCTTTGCGCCAGTCGCCGCTGTCCTTCCAGCGGCGGGAGTAGTCCTGATGCGACTCCATCGCGTCCTTTGCGTTCGAGATGGCCGAAAGCACCTCGCGCGGCGTGAGCTTCTTCTCGTCGATGTTCAGCTCTTTCAAAATGTCCTTGATGACGCGCTTGGAGTCATCCGTGTCGTAGATCGTAAAGTCGCGCGAAAAGCCGAGGCGGTCGATATCGCGGCGCAGGATGCGCACGCAGGCGGAGTGGAACGTCATCGCCCAAACACTCTCCGCGCCCTGGATACCGAAGGCGGAGAGTCTCTCTCTCAGCTCGTTTGCCGCCTTGTTCGTGAATGTCACCGCCAGCACCGACCACGGCGCGGCGGGTTCAAGCGTGCAGAGGTGCACCATGCGGCTGCGCTCGTCGCTCGTCGGATGCTCGGGATAGCTCTCCAAAAATGCAAGGTCGTCCTCCGTCGCCCACGCCGGCACATCCGCGCTGTCGCTCCCCCGCCCGTAGGTCAAAAGATTTGCGACGCGGTTGATGAGAACCGTCGTCTTGCCGCTGCCCGCGCCCGCGAGCAGCAGCAGCGCGCCCTCGGTCGTCAGCACGCCGCGGCGCTGTTCAGGGTTGAGTTTTGCAAAATCCCGCGCAATGGCCGCTTTTCTCGCAGCGGCATAGCGGGCGATAAAATCGCTCATATTGTTTTCACCTTTCCTGATCTTTCCACATCTTACCCTTTTTTCGTGCTCCGGTCAACTCCGTTCGACAAAAATCGACTTTTTGTTCTATTTTTTGTTGACAAGAACGTTTGTTCGATTTATAATCATACTCGAACAAAGATTCTATTTGTCAGGAGGAATTTTCCATGGCTGCTTCCACATTTATTTTCGTTTTCATCGGCGTCAGCGTCGTCACCACCAAGGTGATGAACACGCTGCTCCTGCTCGACCAGCCCAAGCGCCGCAGAGCGAGATCCGCCCGCTGAGAACATGAACCTTCTCGACAAGCTCACGATCCTTTCCGACGCGGCAAAGTACGACGCCGCCTGCACCTCGAGCGGGGCCAAGCGCGGCTATCAGGAGGGCAAGATTGGCTGCACGTCCACGTCCGTCGCGGGCTGCTGCCACACGTTTTCGTCCGACGGCCGCTGCGTGACGCTCTTGAAGGTGCTGCTCTCGAACGACTGCTGCTACAACTGCAAATACTGCGTCAACCGCTGCACAAACGACACACCGCGCGCGACCTTTACGCCCGAAGAGCTTGCCGAGCTGACGATCGAATTCTACCGCCGCAATTATATCGAAGGGCTGTTCCTCTCCTCCGGCGTGCTGCGCTCGCCGGACTATACGACGGAGTTGATGATCCGCGCGCTGTCGATTTTGCGCAGCGAGTACCGCTTCAACGGCTACATCCACGCCAAGGCTATCCCCGGCACGTCGCCGGAGCTTGTCGAACAGCTCGGCTTTCTTTCAGACCGCCTGAGCGTGAACATCGAGCTGCCGAGCGAAGCAGGACTCAAGCTGCTCGCCCCCAATAAAACAAAGCAGGCCATCCTGCGCCCGATGACGCAGATCCGCGACCGCGCAAAGCAGAGCAAGCAGGAGCTTGTCAAATACAAGCACGCACCGCGTTTCGCCCCCGCGGGGCAGAGCACACAGCTCATCGTCGGCGCGACAAAGGAAAGCGACCTGCACATTCTGAATCTCACGCAGGCGCTTTATGATTCCTATCGGTTAAAGCGCGTGTTCTACTCAGCCTATGTGCCGGTAGTCGAGAACACGCTTTTGCCCGCGCTCGACACCAAGCCGCCGCTGCTGCGCGAGCACCGGCTCTATCAGGCCGACTGGCTGCTGCGGTTTTACGGCTTTCGCGCAAACGAGCTGCTCGACGACAACGCGCCGGACTTTGATCCTGCCCTTGACCCCAAGTGCTGCTGGGCGCTGCGCCATCCCGAGTTCTTCCCCGTCGAGGTGAACCGCGCGGACTATGAAGCGCTGCTGCGCGTGCCGGGCATCGGCGTTGTCAGCGCCAAGCGCATTCTGGTCGCGCGCCGTTCGGGCGCGCTGCGCGAGGAGGACCTCAAAAAGCTCGGCGTCGTGATGAAGCGTGCGCAATACTTTCTCACCTGCGGCGGGCGCTATGCCTCGCCGCTTAAGCTGTCGCAGGAGGGCATTTTGCAAAACCTGATGGCCGTGGAGCGCCGCGCGCTCCCACAGGCCGAGGCACAGCAGCTATCCCTTTTCGATCAGGTCGGCTAAGGAGGCCGCTATGGCATGGCGCGAGATCATCTATCAATACGACGGCAGCTTTGAAGGGCTTTTGTGTTGTGTGCACGAAAGCGTCTATTCCCATATGCTGCCGCAGGAAGTGGTGTGTGAAGCAGATGCCCAGCCCAGCCTGTTTGGCGAAGTGACTGTGCGCGACGAGCCCTCCCTTTTTGAAATTCGCGCGGTCACGACGGACCGCGCCCACGCGCAGCGCATCTACCGCAGCCTCTACAAGCGAAGTCCGGAAGTCGGACCCTTCCTGCGCCGCGCGTTTCTCACCTGCCTTCCCGACAAGGAGATGGCCATTTACCGCTTCATCGTCAAATTTTACCGCGAGGGCGCGCCGCTGCTCTCGCGCCTGAGCGACGACACCTATCTGCCGCTGCTCAAGGCCGTGCGGCAGCTTTCGGGCGAGGTCGAGCAATTCCGCGGCTTCACCCGCTTTTCCGACTTTGACGGCGTACTCGGCGCGGAGATCGAACCGAAAAACCGTGTGCTCCCTGTCCTGCGCCGCCACTTCTGCGAACGCTATCACAACGAGACGTTTTTCCTCTATGACCGCACGCACCGCGAGGCGCTGCTCTATAGCGGCGGCGTGTCGCGCATCGTGCCGCTCAATCACTTTGAAATGGCGCAGCCGGACGAAGTCGAGGCGGGCTATCGCCGCCTCTGGCGCCGCTTTTACGACACCGTCGCCATCGAGGCGCGCAAAAATGAAAAGCTTCGCATGACGCACATGCCCAAGCGCTACTGGGGCATGATGACGGAGTTTCAGGACGAAAGCTACTTCAAAGCCCGTCCGAAAGAGACGCCCTCAGCTTCTCCAGCGCCCGGCGCTCCAGCCGCGATACCTGCACCTGCGACACGCCCAGAAGGCGCGCCGCCTGCTCCTGCGTCAGCCCCTTGAAAAAGCGCAGCAGGATCGTCATTTTCTCGCGCTCAGGGAGCTCGTCGATGGCTTCGCGCAGCGCGATGCGCTCAATGAGCCCGTCCTCTGGCGATTCGCCGCCGAGCACCCCCTCGAGCGTCAGGCCGTCGCCCGTTTCGCGCTGCAAGCTGTCCGGCGCAGCGACCGCCAGCTCACACTGCGCGATCTCCTCGGCATTGAATCCCGTCTCCTCCGAAAGCTCGGAGAGCGCTGGTTCGCGCCCGAGTGTATTTTTGAGCTTTTCGCGCGCGGCGAAGATCGTCGCCGCCTGCTCACGCATGCTGCGGCTCACCTTGATTGCGCCGTCATCGCGCAGAAAGCGTCGAATTTCGCCCGCGATCTTCGGCACAGCGTAGGTTGAAAACTGCGTGCCGAATGCAAAGTCAAATCCCTTTATTGCTTTGATGAATCCAAGGCATCCGAGCTGATAGAGGTCGTCCGGCTCCACGCCGCGGCCGTAATAGCGCCGCACGATGCTCCAGATGAGGCCGCTGTTCTCGCGCAGCATTTGCTCGCAGGCCTGCTCGTCGCCCTGTGCCGCCGCCTTGAGCAATTCCGGCGCGGCGTTCATCGGCGCGCCGTGCGCAGCGCGATCCTGCGCTTCATCGTCACGACCGTGCCCTTGCCGTTTTTCGAGCGCACAGCGAGCGAATCCATAAAGCTCTCCATGATCGTAAAGCCCATGCCGCTGCGCTCTTCGCCGCCAGTCGTGTAGAGCGGCTCTCGCGCTTTTTCGACGTCCGCAATGCCGCACCCCCAGTCGCGCACGGTGATCTCAAGGAGATTTCCGTCGAAGATGCATGCGCGCAGCGCGATCTTGCCGATCTCCTGCGGATAGGCATGGACGATGGCGTTCGTCACCGCCTCGCTCACGGCGGTCTTGATGTCACCGAGCTCGTCGAGCGTCGGGTCGAGCTGCGCAGCAAACGCCGCGACCGCGGCGCGCGCCAGCCCTTCGTTGACGCTGCGGCTCGGAAATTCAATGGCTATGTAGTTATTCGGTTTTACTTTCATCGCTCTTTTCCCCCTCCTCAAGCGGTACGATGCGGAAAATTCCCGCGGCGGTAAACACTTTTTTCGCCTGCGGCGGAACGTTTTTGATCGCAGCGCTGCCGCCCATGGCGCGCATACGCTTGCGCGCGCGCATCACGACGGCGATGCCAGACGAATCCATAAAGCTCACGCCCGAAAAATCCAGCGTCAGTTTGCTCGGCAGCGCCGCATCCAGCTCCCATTCGAGCTTCCGCATCGCCTCCTTCGCCGCGTGATGGTCGAGCTCCCCGCGCAGCGTGAGCGTCAGTTCACGCCCTTCGCCCGATGAAATGACCTCCATTGCTCTCCCTCCGTTTCCTTCAAGCGTTTTCCCTTTCGTTTCTCAAAGTATAGCCTGTCCTCCTGCCGTTTTTTTGTCGAAGACCGCCGGTATTTTGATTTTTCTTTGCCGCGCCTCCTTGACACCTGCGCTTCCGCCCTGTAAAATGAGGAAAACGATCAAAGGAGGATCTCTCATGCGAAGAAGCGACCGCGAGATCACCGATCTGGGCGAAATTCTCTCCATTATCAACGATTGTAAAGTGATCCATCTTGCCATGGTAGACGATGGAGAGCCGTATCTTCTGCCGCTGAATTTCGGCTATGCCTGTGAAGGCGGTGCGTTCTCGTTCTTCTGCCACAGCGCACGCGAAGGCCGTAAGCTCGACATTCTGCGCAAAAATCCGACCGTCGCCTTTGAAATGGACTGCCGCGGTGCGCTCGACGAGCACGATGTCGCCTGCCAGTGCGGATACTACTTCGCCTCCGTCACCGGCGTCGGCCATGTCGAATTTTTGGACGGTGAAGAAAAGCTCGTCGCGCTGACCTCCCTCATGCGCCACATGGCGGGCCGTGAAGATCAATTCACCGAGCAGCAAGCCCGCACAGTCGAGGTCTTTGCCGTTCGCGCCGACAAGCTCAGCGCCAAGGCAAAGGTGCCGCACAGTGCGCAGTAGTCATGGATAGCAAGCAAGTTTTCAAACCCAAAAGGACGTGTTGTACATGAAACGCTCTGAGCCCGTCGAACTGATGAATCTATGCATGATCCGCCGCGGCAGCAAGGTTTTGGTGCAGGACCGCACAGATCCCAACTGGCCAGGCGTTGCTTTTCCGGGCGGTCATGTTGAAAAGGGTGAATCCTTTACAGATGCCGTCATTCGTGAGGTTCAGGAGGAGACAGGTCTGATAATCTCCTCTCCGCGCCTGTGCGGGATCAAGGACTGGTGCGAAGACGGCGTGCGTCATGTCGTGCTGCTCTATCGCGCGGAGCAGTTTACCGGAACGCTGCGCTCTTCCGACGGGGGCTAGGTCTGGTGGGCGGAGCTCGCCGGTCTCCCTCGCTCGATCTTGCATCTTCCGACATGCTCGACCTTCTCCGCGTGTTTGAAGAAGATGATCTCAGCGAGCTGTTCTACCGCCAGAACGGTGAAGATTGGACTTACGAATTGAAATAATCTCAAAAAATGAAAAGCACCGCTGTGCAGATACCCTCTGCACAGCGGTGCTTTCTTTACTTTTACAGCGCGCGTTCCATCGGCAGATACGCCGAATCGCCGTGCGGGAATTCCTCGCCCATCAGCGCAAAGCCGTTCTTTTCCCAGAACGCTTTACTCTGCGGATTGCCCCTGTCGACCGCAAGGCGCACCTTGCGGAACCTCTCTCTCCGCAGTTTGTCCATCAGCTCGCCGATCAGCGCCGTGCCAAGGCCGCGGCCCTGCCGCTCCTTTTTCGTCATAAAGAAGCCGATGTAGGCGGTGTCATCTTGCGGGTAGCGCTCGATCAAGTCCAGCACGGCGACGAGCGTTTCTCTGTCGAAAAAACCGAGATAATGCTTGTCCGCCGCGCATTTCCCCGGCGGCAGCGCCGTCATGTCCTCCAAAACGCTCTCCCTCGTCGCAAGCGGCGGATGGTAGCGGTAGAACTGCTCGTTCTCTGCGCAGAGCGCTAAAATCTTGTCTACATCCCCCGCCGTCAGCGGCCGGACGGCGTATTTTTGTGAAAAATCCAGCTTCATTTCTCCGCCTTGCTGGCCGCGAGCACTTCCCAGTAGTCCTTGTAGTTTGCCTGCAAAAGCTCGGGCGTGTTCAGGCCGTAGGGGCACTTCGACATGCAGTGGCCGCAGTGGCGGCAGTTTTCGATCTGGTGCATCTTCTGCTGCCATTCCTCGGTGAGCCACGCCGCCGCAGGGGCGCGGCGCAGCATGAGCGACATGCGCGCACACTGGTTGATCTCGATGCCCGCGGGGCACGGCATGCAGTAGCCGCAGCCGCGGCAGAATTCGCCGCATAGCTCCTTGCGGTCACGCTCGATAGTCGCTTTGCGCTCATCCGTCAGCTCAACGCCCTCGCGGATACACTGCAAAAACTGATCAAGCTCGCTCTCGCGCTGCACGCCCCAGATGGGCACGACGCCATCCTGCTGCGCCATCCACGCCGCCGCCGTGAAACCGTCGCGGATCAGGCCGCCTGCCATGCCCTTCATGGCGATAAAGCCCATGTTTGTTTCGCGGCACTTTCTGACGAGCCCCATCTCCTGCTCGCCCGCGAGGTAGCTGAACGGAAACTGCAAGGTCTCGTAGAGGCCCGAGTCGATGGCCTCGTGCGCCACGGCAAGGCGGTGGTTCGTGATCGAAATGTGGCGAATTTTGCCCTGCTTTTTCGCCTCGAGCGCCGCGTCGTACAGGCCGTCTTCTCCACCCGGCTTCGGGCAGAAGGGGGGATTGTGGAACTGATAGATGTCGATGTAGTCGGTTTTCAGCGTGCGGAGACTGGTCTCCAGATCCTTCCGGAAGCCCTCCGCCGTCTGCGCGCCGGTCTTCGTCGCCAGCACGATCTTGTCGCGCATCGACGAGAACGCCGCGCCGACCTTCTGCTCGCTGTCGGAATACGCGCGCGCCGTGTCGAAAAAGTTGATGCCACCGTCATACGCCTTGTGCAGCAGGTCGACCGCATCCTGCTCTCTGATGCGCTGGATCGGCAGGCAGCCAAATCCGTTTTTCTCGATGACAAGATTCGTCTTGCCAAGCGTGATCTTGTTCATGGAAATTCTCCCTCCTATCTTGGATACCCCAAGCATAGCAAAATCGCTCTTTTTTTGCAATATCCTGTTTCCCGCTTGACAACGCGCCGCACTCCCGCTATTATGTAGGCAATCTACTATGTAGACAATCTACTTATCAGGAGGCGTATGTATGACGGTCGACAAAAGTCTGCTCGCGGGCAGTACGACGATGCTCGTGCTCAAGCTGCTCGACGGGCAGGACATGTACGGATATCAGATGATCGAAGAGCTCTCCCGCCGCTCCGAGCGCGCGTTCGCGCTCAAGACCGGCACGCTCTATCCCCTGCTGCACTCACTTGAGGAAAAGGAGCTCATTCGCTCCTATGAAAAAGATGAGGGCGCGGCGCGCCCGCGCCGCTACTACCATTTGGAGCGCAAGGGGCAACATTTGCTGCGCGAAAAAGAAGTCGAATGGGCGACATTTACCACTGCGGTCGATCGCGTGCTGAAAGGGGGCGTCTGCCTTGGCTCTGCCTGAAACCTTTACCCAGTTTGCCCGCACCGCGGCTGAGCAGCTGCGGTGGAAAAAGGCGCGACCGCTCGTCGAAGACGAGCTTTTGACCCACCTCTGCGACCAGCGCGACGCGCTGATGGCGGGTGGCATGGACGAAACCGTCGCGACCGCAGAATCCCTTCGTCTGACGGGCGACCCGTATGAGATCGGCACGGAGCTTGACCGCGTCCACCGGCCGAAAACACCAAAGCTTCTTTTTGCGCTCGCGGCACTCATCGCGCTTGCAGGGCTTGCGTTCACCGCGCTTGTAAGCTTTCGTGATTACGAATTGTCCTATTTTGCTGTGCATCAGAGCGTGGCGCTGCTGCTCGGTACGGCAGCGATGCTCGCGGCGTATTTTCTTGATTTTACGCTGCTCGGGCGCTTCGCCCTGCCGCTCGCGCTCATGTTCCATGCCGCATTGATCCTGCTCGGTCTCCTGCCCATCGGCGGGTTCTGGCTCCGCTACATCTATGTTTCGACACATATCCTCCTGCGCGGCCTACCGCTGCTGTTCCCGCTGATGTTTGCCGTGCTGCTCTATGCGCTGCGCGGGCGGCGCGGCTGGGGTGTCTTCGCCGCCTTTGTCTGCCTCGCGGTGCAGTGCATGTTCTGCCTGCGCGTCCCGTGCCTGCTCGATCTGGGCTTTCTGTTTCTCTGTGACAGCGCGCTGCTGATCTTCTGCGCCCGCAATGGCTGGTTCGGCCTTGGCAAAAAGTTGGAGACGCTGCTCACCACCCTGCCGCTCGCCGCTGACATCGTGTGGGTCCTTGTTCTCGGTGCAAACTGGTTCGCGCGTCAGCTCGCCATTGTGCTTGATCCTCACTCCTACATTGACGGACACGGCTATCAAACCGTTGTACTGCGTGAACTGCTGCAAAATGCCAAATTTATCGGTCAAGGCGGCGTGGGACCGTACAGCGCACAGCACCTTGCCCGCTGGGAGGGCTTCGGCATGGTCGATTTGCAAGATCACGCGCTGACACTGCTCGTCCACCGCTGCGGCTGGCTGGCACTCATCGCACTCGTCACGCTGCTGACGGCGCTGCTTGTTCTCGCCTTCCGCCGCTGCCGCAGGCAGGAGAGTATGCTCGCCCGCCTCGTTTCCTATTCCGTGCTGCTGTCGTTCACCACGCAGGCGGCCGCCTATCTTTGCTGCGACCTCACGCTGATCCCCATCAGCGGCGGTGTAGCCTTCCCGCTGTTCACCTTTGGCATCAAGACGATCCTGCTCAACATGCTACAGCTCGGTTTTCTGCTCTCCACGCTGCGCGTCGGCAGCGTCGTGCGCGACAAAGATGTTGCTGCTGGGCCGGTGCGGCCCAGACGGCGCTTACGCGTAAGCTTTACATGGGAAAAGGCGTAAAGTCCGCGCCGTGCGCGGAGAAATAGCAGCGCCGCCGGCGCTGCACCACATTCCCTGCGTACCCGCAGGGGAGCGAATAAGGGGGATATTCTCTTTCCTCGGAAAGAGAATATCCCCCTTTGACCCCCAAGAGAAAGGGTCTGATTGGCAGTCTCGGGCTTGAATGACTTTTATGCCTCCGGAATGGGAAGACCTGCGCGCGGCATTGCCGCGGTTGGTGTTGCTATACGATTTGACTCACTTCTATTATCCGCTGCCGCTCTCGAATCGAATCGCAGGTTCAGTGTAATCGCCTACTACCGATAGTGCGTATATTGCGGCGAGCGCAGCAAAGTCGCCCCCGGCAGGCAGAAGCAAATTTGCACAAATCCCTAGTAGATGGAGATTGCGTAAGACTAACGAATCGCAGGCAAAGCGACAGCGAAGATAGAAGCAAACCAAGTCGTATAGCAACACCACCTGGCAGGCACCCGATTCGGCAAGCGCCGCAGCTCTTCGAGCTGCTCGCTTGCAATGTCAAAACCTTTCTCTTGGGGGATCAAAAGGGGGAGGTTCTCTTTTGTGAAAGAGAACCTCCCCCTTTATCCGTCCCCTGCGCGGCGCAGGGAACCAAATCCGTTTCCTAAAGAAAAGTAATTATTTCTTCATCGCCGCCGCGGAAGCATCCAGCTTTTCAATGAGCGCTCTGAGCTTTTCCGCATCGGCGCGGGCGCCGCTCACGACCGCCTCCGGCGCTTTAGCGAGGAAGCCCTCGTTTTTCAGCTTGTTCTCGATACCGGCGAGCTGCTTTTCGGCGTTTGCCTTCTCTTTGGCAATGCGTGCGAGCTCCTTTTCAAAGTCGACGAGTTCGGCGAGCGGCATGAAGATACGCGCGGCGTGGGTGTCGACCTCGACCTTGCCGTCGGCGTCGATGGCGGCATTGGCGGGCACGATCGTCACATCGCTGGCAGAGGCCAGACGCGTGAAGAACGGGATACCGGCGCTGAACGTATCGGCGTGCGCGGTGGCGACGGTGTAGTGCACCTTCTTCGACGGCGCAACGTTCATCTCGTTGCGGCGGGCACGGATGGCGGTGATGGCCTCGATGACGGTCTGCATCGCCTCCTCCTCGGCGGGGAAGCTGAACTTTTCGTTGTACTCCGGCCACTTGGAGAGCATCAGGAACTCGCCCTCGTGCGGAAGCGCCTGCCAGATCTCCTCCGTGATGAACGGCATGAACGGGTGCAGGAGCTTGAGCGTCTCGATGAGGACATAGCAGAGGACGTTCTGTGCGTTCTCGCGCGTGGTCTGATCGTCGCTGTTGAGGCGGTTCTTCGTCAGCTCGATGAACCAGTCGCAGTAGTTGTCCCAGATGAAGTCATAAATTTTTGCGGACGCGACGCCGAGCTCGAAGGCGTCCATATTGTCCGTGACCTCGCGGATGAGCGTATTGAGCTTCGAGAGAATCCACTTGTCCTCGAGCTCGAGCTTTTTGGGCAGCTCCACGTGGTCGATCGTCAGGTTCATCATCACGAAGCGGCTCGCGTTCCAGATCTTGTTGCAGAAGTTGCGCATCGCCTCGCACTTTTCGACGTAAAAGCGCATGTCGTTGCCCGGGGAGTTGCCGGTGATGAGGTTGAAGCGCAGCGCGTCCGCGCCGTACTTCTCGGCCATCTCCAGCGGGTCGATGCCGTTGCCGAGCGACTTCGACATCTTGCGGCCCTTGTCGTCGCGGACGAGGCCGTGGATGAAGACGGTCTTGAACGGCTCCTTCTTCATCTGCTCCATGCCGGAGAAGATCATGCGCGCGACCCAGAAGAAGATGATATCGTAGCCCGTGACCATGACGGACGTGGGATACCAGTACTTGAGGTCGGGAGAATCGAGGTCGGGCCAGCCCATCGTGGAGAAGGGCCAGAGCGCGGAGGAGAACCAGGTATCGAGCACATCCTCCTCGCGCGTCAGGTGCTTGCAGCCGCACTTTTCGCATTCCGTCGGGTCTTCGCGCTTGACGTTGATATGGCCGCACTCGTCGCAGTACCACGCGGGAATCTGGTGACCCCACCACAGCTGGCGGGAAATGCACCAATCATGCACGTTCTCCATCCAGTTGATATAGGTCTTGGTGAAGCGCTCAGGCACGAACTTGATCGTGCCGTCGTTCACGACGCGAATGGCCTCCTTGGCAAGCGGCTCCATCTTGACGAACCACTGCGCGGAGATGAGGGGCTCGACGTCGTTGTGGCAGCGATAGCACGTGCCGACGTTGTGGGAGTAGGGCTCGGTCTTGATGAGGTAGCCCTGCTCTTCTAAATCCTTGACGATGGCCTTGCGGCACTCATAGCGGTCCATGCCGTTGTACTTGCCGCCGTTTTCGTTGATCGTACCGTCGTCGGCGATGACGCGGATGACCTCGAGGTTGTGGCGAAGGCCGACCTCAAAGTCGTTGGGGTCGTGTGCAGGGGTCATCTTAACAGCGCCCGTGCCGAAGCCGATCTCGCAGTATTCGTCGCCCACGATGGGAATTTCGCGGTTCATAATGGGCAGGATGCAGGTCTTGCCGATCAGGTGCTTGAACTTCTCGTCCTCAGGGTTGACCGCAACGCCCGTATCGCCCATCATCGTCTCAGGACGGGTGGTGGCGACGACGATATCGCCGCTGCCGTCGGAGAGCGGGTAGCGGATATACCAGAGGTGGCCCGGCTTGTCGACATACTCGACCTCCGCGTCGGAGAGCGCCGTCAGGCAGTGCGGGCACCAGTTGATGATGCGGCTGCCCTTGTAGATCAGGCCCTTATCGTAGAGCTCGCAGAACGTCTCGCGCACGGCCTTGGAGCAGCCCCCATCCATCGTGAAGCGGGAGCGGGACCAGTCACAGCTCGCGCCCATCTTCTTCTGCTGCTCGACGATGCGGTTGCCGTACTTTTCCTTCCACTGCCACACGCGCTGTAAAAACTTCTCGCGGCCGAGGTCGTAGCGCGTCAGGCCCTCCTTGGTGCGCAGCTCCTCTTCGACCTTGATCTGCGTGGCGATGCCCGCGTGGTCAGTGCCGGGGAGCCACAGGGCGGAGTAGCCCTGCATGCGCTTAAAGCGCGTCAGGATGTCCTGCAGCGTCGAGTCCATTGCATGGCCCATGTGCAGCTGGCCGGTGACGTTCGGCGGCGGCATGACGATGGAAAACGGCTTTTTGTCCGGGTCGGGCTCGGCCTTGAAGCAGTCGTGGTCCATCCACATCTGATAGATGCGGCCCTCGACCTGCTGGGGCTCATAGATCTTGGGTAATTCTTTCATTGGTTTTCTCCTATCTTTTGAACAATATTGCTCTTATTTGATATTTTCGACGAGCTTTCCCGTCTTTTCGGCAATAAACGCGCGGAAGTCTTCAACGCTCCCGCCGCGGATAGTTCTCTTGTCATACGCCTGCGTATGGTGCGAGGACAGGGCAAAGACAAAGTAGCGCGCCGTCTCGGCGACGGCCACGATCTGGGCATAGGAAAACCGGCTTTCCGTCACACCCGTTGCCGAAACGTAGCCGTCCTCTTCAAACGTGGCAACAGCGTGCTCCGTGCCCGGCAGCAGGCGCTTTCTCGCAAACCAGGCGTTCAGCTTGTCCTCGAAAAGGCTCACCAGAATGACCACCAGCATCGCAAGCATCGTCACGACGCCGCTCGCGCCGAACGGTTCGCCGCCTGCGGTCGTGGCAAGAATTGTCAAAAGGCCGAGGATCAGCACGACTGCCGCAAAAATGTGCACACGGCGGCTGCGCTTTTTGCGCACGGTTTTGCGCAGGCCCTTAGCCATGGCCGTCAGCGTTTCCATATTGTAGTCGGTCTCAAACTGTATGCCCATATTCGCTTCCTTTCATTAAAAAACGCCCTGAGCAGCTTTGACTGCTCAGGGCGATCAATGACCGTGGTACCACCTGGATTCCCGCATTGTGCGGACACTCATGCCTCTGTAACGGGAGTTCCCGTCCGGCTTACTCTCTTTTCAGCGCGGCAGCTCCAAGGCGACTTCCCCACATCCTGCACAAGGGCTTACACCGGCCGCCCTCTCTCTTCGCTTTCAGATGCGGATACTGCTCCTCTTCTTCGCATTTGTCACGCTGAATCATACCGTTTTTTGCGCCGCTTGTCAACTCATTTTGAGGATTTCCTTCTTCAGCCGCACGATGATCCGCTTCTCAAGGCGCGAGATATAGCTCTGCGAAATGCCCATCAGGTCGGCGACCTCCTTCTGCGTCTTTTCCTCCCGTCCACCGAGGCCAAAGCGCAGCGTGATGATTGTTCTCTCCCTCGCGGTCAGCTTGTCGACCGCGTCCATCAGGAGTTGGCGGTCGACATCGTCCTCAATGGGCTTCAAGACAAGGTCCTCGTCGGTGCCGAGAATGTCGGAGAGCAGCAGCTCGTTTCCGTCCCAGTCGGTGTTGAGCGGCTCGTCAAAGCTGACCTCGGACTTCTGCGGCGCGGTCTTGCGCAGATGCATGAGTATCTCATTTTCAATGCAGCGCGAGGCGTAGGTCGCGAGCTTGATGTTCTTGTCGCTGCGGTACGTGTTCACTGCCTTGATGAGCCCGATCGTACCGATGGAGATGAGGTCTTCGATGTTGATGCCGGTATTTTCAAACCGGCGCGCGATGTAGGCGACAAGCCGCAGGTTGTGCTCAATGAGCGTGCCGCGCACGCTCTCGTCGCCTTCATCCATGCGCGCGATGAGCTCAGCTTCCTTCTCCCGCTCGAGCGGCGGCGGGAGCGTATCGCTGCCGCCGATGTAGAAAATTCCCCGCCGCGCGATGAGCCCCCAGTCGATGAGATAAAAGCGCAGTCTACGCCACAGCGTTTTGAGCAAGCTCTCCATGCTTCTCCCCCTTTTCGCATCCTTCGCACCACAGTCCCGCATATGCACCGCCGTCGCCGAGCGGGTGCTCCGCCAGGGCAACGGCACGCGAGCCGAGTTTGATTTCGTCAACCGTTATTGCTTCACAGCGCAGCAGCGGCAGCGTTCCATCCGCATTGCCCACGCTGCAATACGCAATATGCGGCAGCGTCGCGGTCTCTTCTTCGCTGATGAGGTCTCCCAGCGCGTGACGGTCGATGACCGGCACGCCGAGGCCCGTCACAGGGTCACAGAGCGTGTTGCCCGTGTCGCGCAGCAGCCGCACGCGGGCCGTTTTTCCTCGATAGGCGATGACCACATCCGCCGTCTCGCTCCCTGTCCGCGCCGCGCCGTAGCGGAACACGACGGAAAGCAGCAAATACGACGTCCCCGCCGCAATCAGGAAGACGCCCCACGGCAGATCTGCTGTCACCACGCCGCGCGCAAGGCGCGCCATCGACCCCAGACTCTGCCCTAAGAGCATCACCACGCCAGCGAGGCCGCACGAGGCAAGGAAAAACAGCAGCGTCAGCTTGACCGCCCGCCCACTGCCGCGATACGCCGCCGCGCCCATCAAAGCGAGCCCAAGCAGCAACAAAACGGCGCTTTTCGGCAAAAAGAGCTGCACTGCCGCATAAATACCGCCGACCGCCGCGCCGAGCAAAAGTCTTCTCCGCGCGACTGTCCGCCCTGCGACTCTCGCCGCGCCGAACAACAACAGATAGTCGACGAGAACGTTAAACGCGAAAACGTTTTCTATGTAGATGACCATGGCACACCTCCCTCAATGGAAGTCCATTATAGCAATGGACAAAAAAAGAAAAGGGCGAAAGATGCCCTTTTCTTATCTTTTCCCTCGCGGGATAAAATGGCAGCACAAAAGCGCTGCGGGGTTTTCCCCACACCGTGTGGGGGACACGGATAAGGGGGATATTCTCTTTGGAGTAGTACCCTGTAAGTGCAGTCGCAAAATCCCCCAAAATCTGTTAAACTGAAAGAACAGAGATGGAGGGAATCGCAATGAAACATTACAGCAAAGAATTCAAGGAAGAAGCGCTGAAGCTGTCAGACGAGATCGGCGTGAAGAAGGCTGCACAGCAGCTCGGTGTTGCGTACTACACGCTGGCGGATTGGCGCAGCATACGCCGAAATACACCGCCCGCGAAGACACCGAGCGCAGAGGAGCAGACGATCCGCATCCGGGAGCTTGAGCGAGAAAATGCCGGGCTGCGGACCGCGAACAATATTCTCAAGGACGCACTCGGTTTTTTCGCGCAAGACCGCAAGAAGTAAAAGCGTGTGAGCGGCACCTGTTCGTAGCCGAACGCAAGGGCGTCTACACGGCAAAGGATATGTGCCGTGTTCTGCACCTGAGCGAGTCCGGTTATTACCGGTGGCTTCGAAACAGGGGCAGGCACAGCAGCCGTCAGCTTCTTGCGGGAAAGGTCAAAAAGATTCTCGAAGAGCATCCGGATAACCGAAACTACGGCGTGGATCGCGTCTGCCTTGCGCTTGAGCAGGACGGCGTTGACGTCAGCCGGAGGACAGTGTATCGCGTGATGAAAGAGAATGGCTGGCTCCATAAAAGACGCATTCCGCAAGGAATCACGAAAGCCACGACAGAAGCGCAGGAGCAGGAAAACATTCTGAAACGGGACTTCAGTGCCCAGCGCCCTTCGGAGAAGTTTCTCACAGATATTACCGAGGTACAGTGTGCAGACGGCAAGCTGTATGTTTCGCCGGTCATGGACTGCTTCAGCGGCGAGATCGTCGCGCTCGAGATGCGGGACAATATGAAGAAGGAGCTGTGCATTGATACGGTACGGCAGTTGGAGCGGCTCTATCCGAGTCTGAGCGGAGCGGTGTTCCACTCGGATCGCGGCAGTCAATACACCAGCTTAGCCTTTCGTTCCGAGCTGTCTCGCTGCGGCATGATACAAAGCCTCAGCGGCACCGGACATTGCTTCGACAACGCACGGATGGAGAGCTTTTTTGCCACGCTCAAGAAAGAAAAGATCTACCAGGTCGCGGCATACAAGCTAGCGAGAGAACAGGTCAAAACGATCATTTTCCGCTATGTTTTTATCTACTACAACCGCGTTAGGATCTATACGCGCAACCCGCTGGGACTGCCGCCTGCGAAGTACCGGGAGTGGGCGCAGGCGCAGACGGCAGCCTGATCCGATGCCGCCGCAGTTTTCCTGCGTTCCGCTACGCTCCACTTCGGAAAACTGCGCTGTATTACCATGCTTTTCAGATTTTGGGTATTTCCCGACTGCACATTTCTTGACATTTCCACTTTCTCGAAAGAGAATATCCCCCTTACACCCCCAAGAGAAAGGACGAGGGGCCTTCCCCCTCGAC
>ENA-OUQI01001136-OUQI01001136.1-human-gut-metagenome-genome-assembly--contig:-NODE-1136-length-17616-cov-5.251239_pt1 | contig 17616 bp, 16 predicted proteins | sample MGYA00237953_ERZ548840 | MGnify/ENA primary metagenome ERZ548840 (study PRJEB26490, sample SAMN05194690) | human gut metagenome | biome: terrestrial biome; feature: human-associated habitat; material... | reverse complement strand
GGACTGATATCATCTTCCTGACCGTTTTCTGCCTTTTGAGGAAAATAGGGATCAGCTGTCAGCTGCCTTGCAAGTGCTACAAAATCACATTCCCCTGAAGCGATCATTTCATCGGCCATTTTCGGAAACTATTTTTTGATAGGCTTTGGAATAAATTCAAGTTTTAGCTGCATCCCCAATCCCTGGGCGAGTTTTTTTACCATGTTTAAACTGGAATTTCGCGTTCCATTCTCAATTCGGCTTATATCTGCCTGCGTAATTCCTGTTCTGACTGATAAATCTTTTTGTGTCATATTCTGCTGCACTCTTGCATGATCATTGCCTGAATAATATCATATTCCGGCTGAAGTGCATCATACTCCGCTTTTACCTCTGGATTCTGCAATGCTCTTTTTCTGTAATCTTTATAACTGCTCATTGCCATACCTCCGTTCATAATCTGCTTTATATTTTTTGGCTAATTCTTTTTCTGTTTTTGGTGTTTTCTGAGATTTTTTAACGAATCCATTTGTAAGTACTGCTTTCTTGCCTATGATAAAGAAATACAGTACTCGTGTAATGTCTAATTCTTGTTTGGTACGAAGCTCAAATATCCCATTTTCTAATGGTTTTGAATAAGGTTTTCTCAACAGTGGACCTTTCATTTCCAATAAATCAAGAGTGTTGATGCTAACTTTAGATGGCAATACAAAGACCTTGTTGCCTGTTGATTAAAAAGATTTTGTAAATACTCAAATACATATGGAAGGAATTTGCAGAATATGGTAAAGGACTCGGTATTACCTAAAGTATGAGCAAGGATGAAAGATATAATGCTCACAGTAAAAACCACTTTCACGCACCTTCCTTTCATTTATGTTACCTTGATGATACAAAATAAAACCAAGGAGGAGACAAGAATGAACAGGAAGGTGTTTTTGACTGTATGTAGTATGTGAAATATTTTTGTTTCAGAGATTTTTGGCATGCTGAGAATGTTTGGCAATGTGCAAAAGGAACAATTTTTCCGTAGCTTTTTAACGCTCTGAGTCGTCAAAATCAATTGCTCTCATCACCTCGCGGAAACTTTCAAGCGGATGTTCTGTTGTGGATGCCCACAGAAAGATCCAATCGTAAGGATTTCGTTCATAGAGTTCTTCATAGCCACATTCTTCGAGCAGCTGAGCCATTTCTTCGCAGAAGTCATCGAAATAATCAGCGTAATCGGACTGTGGATTTTCGGCAGCATTGCCGGAATCCATCATCAGTTCCAGTGTGACCCAGAAGTGGTAAAATTTTAACAGGATCAGGCACTTGCGGATGGAATCGTAAGAGGTGCTTATCTCGGACTGGCTGCGGTTTAAGATTTTGGAGAAGGTCTTTTTGGATGGAAAATTCAATTTTACGATATCCAGAAGAGTGGCATCTTTCGTTACTCCGGTGGTAAAGGTTGTGATAAATTTCAGCATAAAATCAATGGAAGTAACATTTTGCTTAGCGTACCTCCACTTGCGTCCAAAATGACGAGCCTGCATGAAAAATTCCTGGATGGTCAGCCCGGAAGCTGAAGGCGTGGTCAATGTTTTTGCATCCGGGATCGTGCCAACTTTCCTGAATGCCTCAATCCGCCCGATATCTTCTTTTGTTCCACGGATCTGACGGACAAATTCTTCGATATAAAAGAGTGCTCTCTGGTTCCAGCGGTCAAAGAGAGATTTATTTCTGGAAAAGTAGGCGAGAAATTCTTCGTCGCTGTGGCAGTTGTCGAGAGCATTTCGGATCTGATCGGTATAGACGGGATCGGAAGCTTCAAATTTTGCCGTTTTCGGCATGGCTTTGATGGTTTCGTAAAGCTCGAGAGCATGATCGTAAGAATGGTTCTGATGGAGGCAATAGTAATAAACGGCCTCTTTTATGGTATGACAGTTGAAGCTGCGGCTGAAGTAAACCTGACGGAAAAATTCCTGTACAAGCTCAAAAGAAGCACCAAGGGCAAAGCAGATTTCATAGACGAGTTTGCGGCTTCTGGAGTCGAGGGATGGGCGGCGTTTGCCAGAAAACCAGTCACGGACTGTGATTTCCGTGATCTTTACATGGATAGCGGCAAGTTTCTGCTGGAGATATGCCGTTTTTTCTTCGACATCTTCGCTGGAGCCGGTATATCCGCATCGCTGCATCAAAGTTGTGAGTCCTGTATGGAAAGAGACAAAGTTTGCCGAATTCTGTAAATATTGATAAGCTTCATTACAGTCATCGATGGAAAACAGGCTATCCTGGGCATTGCCTGTTGAAAGATTCAGATGATCCTTTGTCATAGTAAAATCCTCCTTCTGTGAATGCAGGTTCTTGCGTCCTGCCTTATAGATAGATTATACTATAAAAAAGACAAATGTTGGAGAAAAGAGTGGAAAATAGTTGAAATTTGCAGCCAATGTGAGATGAATTTCCCATTTGTGACTGGAAAGTGACAAAATTGCTGCGGCAGAAAAGAAAAAATTGAGGTGAGAGGATGTTTGATAAAAGAAAACCGCTGCCACAGGGATGGGAGCTTGTTTTTGGGGAAGAACACCGTTATGTCATTGCGGAGGAGATCGGGCGTGGCGGAAGCTGTATTGTATACAATGGATTTTACAGAGACCGGATCGGTGAAAGACATCTGGTTAAAATAAAAGAATGTTATCCGTACCGCCTGGAAATAGAGCGGGATGCCAAGGAAAATCTGACACCGGATTTGTCCTGTGAGCAGACGTTTCTTGCAGAAAAGCAGAAGTTTCTGGAAGCTTACCGGAAAAATACGGCATTGAAAACAACGCTCGGACTTGTGAACTCCACTGCAAATGCAACAAATATTTATGAATATCACAATACCTGCTATGTGGTCATGACGGAGATCGAGGGCAGGGATTATCGAAGCGAGGCGGATGAGAATCTGCAGTCGTTGTTTCTGCATCTGCGGACGCTTGCCCGAATCGTGAAAAAATACCATGACTGCGGGATGTTACATCTTGATATCAAACCGGAAAATGTGCTGCTGATCCCGGAAACAAAAGAGCAGATGGTTCTGTTTGATTTTGATTCTATGGTGAGAAAAGAAAAAATACAGACACAGCCAAATGGTTGGACATTTTCTGTGTCGGACGGTTATGCGGCACCGGAACTGGTGCGTGGAAAATGCAGCAAAATCTGTGAAGCGACTGATGTTTATGCGATCGGGGCGATCGCTTTTTATAAGCTTTTTGGAAGAACGCCGAATGCCATGGACAGTGCGGTGGGTGCGATATATGATTTTTCGGGCATGAAATGGAAGGATGCACGCTATCAGCCGGTGCTGTTCCGGCTGATGCAGGAGTTTTTTCACCGGACGCTGGCGGCAACGGTTCGACGACGTTATGCGTCTGTGGATGAAGTGCTTGAAATTTTGGAAAAACTGATCCGGGAGTCGGATGTAGAAAGAGTGTTTTTATATCACGGTTTTGTTTACAATACTGCAAATTTTGTTGGCAGGGAAAACGAGCTGTGGCAGATCGAGACGATATTTTCTTCCGGGCAGCAGGTTCTGTTTTTGTCGGGAATGGGCGGAATCGGAAAAACAGAGCTGGCGAAACGTTATGCTTACCTTTATGGGGAAGAATATCGAACCATCGTGTTTGTGCCATATCAGGGAAGTATCGTACAGACTGTCTGCGGGGAAGACATCCATATCCATAACGTTCACCGGGAGCAGAGTGAAGAGGGTCTGGAGACAGAAGAGGAATATTTTGAGCGGAAACTTAAAATTCTAAAAGAGCAGACCACGAAAGATGATCTGATCATTCTGGACAACTTTGATGTGGAAGAGGATGAAAATCTGGAGCGATTCTTGGAATGTTCCTGCCGTTTTCTGATCACGACCAGAGAAGATTTCCGGGATTATGATTTCTGTCAGATCGATGTGCAGCAGATGGAAAATATCAATGACGTGGAGGCATTGTTTGCCGTATACAATCCGAGAAGTTATGAAGAGGAAGAAAGAGGAGAGATCCGGGAAATACTAAAACTGGTAGAATATCACACAATGACAGTAGAATTGATTGCCAAATATTTGCGTGAGGCAGAAGAAGAGCCGTATGTGCTTTTGGAAAAGATGCAAATGATAGAAGGTATCACCGGAACGGAAGAAGTCTCAGTGAAACATCGAAAAGACAGAAAAATGCAAAACCAAAAAGTGCAGGAGCATCTGAAAGCTCTGTTTGATCTGTCCGGATTTTCGAATGTTCAGCTGGAACTAATGCAAAGCCTTTCGCTGCTTGGCTATGTGCGGATCGCCAGAGAGACGTTCCTTTCCTATGTGCCGCTTGCGGGTGCAAAAGAGGCTCTGGATAAACTGATTCGATTGGGCTGGGTGGAACAGAACAGAAAAACAGATAAGATTTCTCTTCATCAGATCATTCTGGATCTGGTCTATCATGATTCAAAGCCGACTGCGGAAAGCTGTCCGGCGATCACAGAAAAAATGACAGCTTATGCCAGACAGGATCTGGAATCGTCTGCATTGGATGGAGTAAGGTGGCAGTTTTTAAAATATTTCATGGAGCGGATTTCAGGAGAAAATCTTGCCTATGCCCGGCTTTGCGTGGCGTATTGTGGGCATATCCACAATGAAATGTATTATCTGAAACAGGCGGAGGAGATCTGTCTGTCCATGCAGAATGAAAAGTGCCATGCATTGCTTTTTCAGATTTATCTTCTTCAGATCCGAAAGGTGGGCAAAAAAGATGACCTCATAAACAGAATGATAGAAGATGAGGAATTTGATGAAAGTTCGTATCTGGAAATGTTTACGGAACAGGTTCATGATCTTGCCTGCAAAGCGGAGAGGGAAATCCAGAGTGATACAGAGGATGCTGGGATTCTTGGGAAAAGTATGATCGATCTGGCACTGGAAGTGAACGATGCACTGGAAGATGATTTTATACTGTTTCCGCCGCAGGAAAAAGAAAATGAGGAAGTTTATCATCAGTTGCTGAAAGTGGCAGTGCATTTTATGGATAAAGCAGAACAGTATCTGGATCAGGCTGAGATGGATAAAAAGGAAAAAGCCGGACTGTATAAGGAAATGGCAGAATTTTTCAGGGTAGATGAGTTTGAAATGGATGTTCGTAAGGAATATTACGGGGATCAAAGACGTGCTCATTTCTATCGGGAAAAAGCAGCAGAACTGACAAAGAATAAGGAAATTTCAGAAGAAAACGAAGAGATTGTGTTTGGAGAGATGCCGGGATTTTCGGAGGTTGCAGAAGAACTGGAAAAGAAAGGGGAATATTTCCAGGCAATCGAGTGTTATGTAAAAGCTTATGACCAGGATGAAATTTCCTATGTGCGGGCACTGGAGCAAATTGCAGAGAACCGGGTGCGTTTAAAAGAGATGGAAGAGGCAGCAAACTGCTGGAAACGGATTCTGGAGGCTGAACGGAAGCGAGAGGAATGGTTTCAATATGATGGAGGCATTTGCTGCCGTTTGATACAGTTTCTAAGAGAACGTGGACAGACGGATGAAGCACGCCGTTATGCGATGGAACTGGTGCAGTACTATACTTCGAAAGAAGAACAGGAGGATGATCATGACTGGTCCTGTCGGCTTGCAGGAATGTATCGACTGTATCAGCTGGAAACAGATGAAAAAAGGAGAGAGGATTACTGGAAACAGTGTGAAACATGCTGGCAGCATATTTCGGATGATTATCGTATTTTTGAAGAGAACCGGGCATATCTGCTGGAACGACTGGGACGTGAAAAAACAGAGGAGAAAAGGATTGAGCAGGCATTTGCCTATATTCAGCATCGGACATCGTGGATGGATGCGGAAGATAATCTTGTTTTTCTGGATTATATTCTGAAGCAGACGAAGGGGAAAGAAAAATTTGCCGCACAGGAAATCAGGGCATTTTTATATCGCAGCCGTTGTTATCTGGAGCTTGCGGGAAATCATAAAAAAGAAGCGATGTGGGATGCTTTTGCAGCTCTGAAACGGCAGAAACAGGTGAAAAATCAGGATGCCTATCTGCAAAGTTTCGGTTACAAAATGCTGGCGATATGCTATCGGGACAGGTACAGTGTACTGGATAAGCGGGCAGAAAAACTGCTGGAAAAATGTGACTATTTTCTGATGGCAAAAACAGATGCGAAAGGGCAGAAAACAGAACAACAGTTAGAAATCTGGGAAGATGCGGCGAGAAGTTATCGTGACAGAAAAGAAGATCCGATGGAAGAGAAGTGTTATCAGCAGATGGAACTTCTATTTCAAGAGATGCAAACCAAAGGAACCGAGCCAAGATATGAGACATACAAGTGTTTTGCGGAGAATCGTGCAAGATGTGCGGGCAGACAGAAACAATTTCAGAATGTACTTCAGATCATTCAGAAAGCATACCAACGGACTTTGCATGAATATCAGACTCCAAAACCGGAAGATGCCTGGCCAAATTATGATGAAGAAACGAGAAAATATTATTTTTCGAGGGATCTGGGAGATTATGCGGATATTCTGGCAGAGATCGGACAGCAGAAAGAAGCGTTTGTATTTTATATCATGGCGGCAGTCGTATCCTTGGAAGATCAGCAGGATGCACCGTTTTTTGACAGTCTGGATGTATACTTTGCAGGAGAATGGGAACTTTTATATAAAACATTTGAAGCGGCACTTCATCAGAACGTGACAGAAGAGCAGATCGACCGCCTGTCAGATATCATGGATTATCTTCAGTATGATGAAATGAAAGATTTCTGGAACGGAAACAAAACGACAGACTTTCGCAGAGAGTTTACGTGGTTTGTGGACACCTACTGCCATGGAGAGATTGAGTTCAAAAGAGAAGATTAAATCATTTTCACAACGCCTGAAAGAAAACATGCTACACTGCCATCAGATCATATGGAAGGAGGATAGCATGGGAGAAAAGAAAAGCAGAAATACCCGAGTTCTGAGCCTGTTTGTGAGACTGTCATATGGTGACATTCTGAACAAAAAAGAGGAGGCATGTCACTATCAGGTGACAGAACGGACGATCCAGAGGGATCTGGAGACGATCCGAAGCGTTCTGGAAGAAGAACGAAAGAAGGGCAGGGACGATCGGATGCTTCTGTATGACAGAGGACAGAACGGGTATAAAATCTGCAGAGTTTATGAAAACCAGAAAGAAGATACAGAAGAAAGGAGTATGTGAAAATGGCTGGAGTTTTGCTATTAGCGTATTGTATAGCTGGTTATTGGGCATGCGGAGTGACGATCTATGCAAATAAGATCAGGATCGGAACGTGGAATGATTTGTTTCTCAACAGATTGATAGTTGGGATTATACTTGGTTGGATTTTGATTCCGGTTGCACTGATCAAGTCATTTCTTGGAAGCTGAAAGCGGATTATAATGTAGTTTTTCTCCTCTGCAACCGTAAGTTGCCGTTTCGCAACTGCTTTATGCTGGCTATTTTTCTTCATGGCTGGTATGATGAAGAAAAACGAAAGCGAGGGATGGATATGACGATGGCAGAACGTTTGCAGAGACTTCGAAAGGAACACCATTTTTCTCAGGAGCAGCTGGCAGAGAGGCTCCAGGTTTCCAGACAGGCGGTATCAAAGTGGGAAAATGGACAGACTGCTCCGGATCTGGATAATATCATTGCGATGAGCAATTTGTATGAAGTGACGACGGATTATATATTAATAGGAAAAGAAAGAGTTCCAAAAGAGAAGGAACAAAAAAGAAGGAAGCGAAAGAGCGGGATTCTGTGCCTTGCGGCAGGTGTGATCCTGACTCTTTTGCTTCCTTTGTTTGCCAAACTATATCAGGGATGGATGTTTGCAACGGAAGGCAGCAGCTATACGAATTCCCTGTATTATTTGACAGAGTTGCCGATGCTTGGTGTCACCGTTCTTGCAGTCGCAGGGATTGTCATCGGTATCTGGCTTCTGAAAAAAGAATAATGTTTCAGAAATGAACTTGTTTTTCTCGGACAAGCAGCTTTTTGTAGGTGCGGTCAATACCGATCGCTCCAAGCGGTGCGGTGATCAGGATCGCCAGCACTGCGACAGAGAGCACGATCTGTCCGCAGGCAAGTCCCATGGAAAGCGGGACGGAACCGATCGCAGCCTGAACGGTTGCTTTTGGAAGATAGGCGATCACGCAGAAAAGACGTTCTTTGAAATTCAGTGAAGTTTTTGTCATGCACAGGCAGACACCGACGGTACGGAAAACAAGAGCCAGCAGGATCATGGCGACTGCGGCGATTCCGGCCTGCATCGTATAGCGGATGTCTACAGCGGCACCGACCAGTACAAAGAGCAGGATCTCGGCAGCGATCCAGAGTTTGCCAAACTTCAGTGACAGACGATTGGTGACATCGATGGGACTTTTCAGCTTTAACACGCATGCCATACTGACAACGGCAAGAAGTCCGGAAATGGCAACGATTCCTTTGAGGCGGTTCTCCAGTGCCATGCAGAGAAAAGCAAGGCTGAGCAGGATCAGGACTTTCAGACTGCTGCGGATGCTATGCTCCTGTTTATGGCAGGTTTCAAAAAACAGGGCGAGCAGGTAACCGATCATGGCACCGATCACGATGCCAAGCAGGATGGATACCGGAATGTTTACGAAATCTATGATGTTTGCAGAACCGCCCTGAGCCATGCTCGAAAATGTAGAAAACAGTACAATGACAAAAATATCATCACAGGATGCCCCGGCCATAATGAGCTGGGGTATACTTTTTTCGGTGCCATAATTTGTTTCCATGAGCTGGACCATACGCGGGATGACGACGGCAGGGGAAACGGCAGCGAGCACAGATCCCATGACTGCTGCCTCGATTTTGGAAATGCCGAGCAAAGTCGGTGCCAGCAGAACATATCCGATGATCTCGAATGTGGCGGGAACAAAGGACATCAGAATCGCAGGACGACCGACCTTTTTCAGGTCAGAAAGATTCAGAGAAAGCCCGGCCTTGATCAGGATAATGATCAGTGCTATCTGCCGCAGATCGGATGATATGGATAATACGGAATCATCCAGCAGGTTCAGCACATACGGACCAAGCAAAATGCCGGCAAGCAGCATACCGATGATACGGGGCAGCTTCAGCTTCTCAAAAAGAGATGCCAGGAGCAGGCCGGTCAGAAAAATGAGTGCAAGTGATGTTAACATAAAGACCTCCTTTATTATAATGAAACTATGAGAAACACGCTTTGCGGGTTTCTCAAGTTATCGCGGCAGTCGCCAAGGTCTCGTGCAAGCACGGACTTTGGCTTGTTGCTCGCATAAAAAAAGCTGGTGATCCTGCGAAATCGCAGAAGTCATCAGCTTATATACAAGCGGTTTGGTTAAAAACCAGGGAGAACCTCATTCCCGGCAGTCATTATATAATGGAAGAATTTGTTTGTAAAGGAGAAAGTGAATAAGCTGCTCAGAGGAAAATGTGGATAACTACAAAATATTACAAATATTTCAAAAATGTTAAAATGACATAATCAACAATTGAGTAAACGAAAATGAAACATCTATTGTTCAAAAGTTGAAAAATGCCGAAAATTTACTTGGGTAAAATGACAAAAATCAAGAAAACAGGTTATACATATTGCAACAAATAATGTTTGAAATGTGATAAAATTATGGAAACATCTCATAAAATTGTATGTGACCGAAAAAAATATGTTGTAAAATGTAACGAATCTGTAACATTTACCTTGACATGTAACAAATTCTTCACTTATAATGCAGGTACATCAACTGCGGAAGGAGGAATGGCATTATGTGGCTGCTGGGAGTGATCTTAGATAATATCTGTGGTTTTTTTAAGGTATGTTTTTCACGTACACTCAGCAAACAGATTTATCGCAACTGTGCAGTTCTTATGACAGGTACAGTTGTGGTGGCTGTATTGGTTTTTACAGCGGGCAGTTTTACCGGAGGAGGAAAGAATCAGGTATATGCTGTAAAAGCCTCCCGAAATGCAGAAGAAGCAGGTGAGGGTGAGGATGTGAAGGAAGAGGAGCTTCAGGCAGGTTTGATGGGAATTGTTGCCAGCGTAAACAAGCTGGAAGCGTACTCGCAGGCAGCGGATGGCGTTGATCTTGAGACGGCGAATCAGGAGATCCTTGCCGGAACATCACGAATCAGAAAAAATGCCCTCTACCAGAAGTACGTGGAGGAGTGTGCAAAAAACATCGGAAGCATCGGCTATTATGCACAGCAGAAAGTGCTGGAAAATCAGATGGATGGGAATGATTATTACACACTTCTTCAGATCGTAGAAGCGGAGGCGACAGGGGGAGACATCAAAAGTAAGATCCTGATCGCCAATGTCGTGCTCAATCGTGTAAAGGATTCCAGATTTCCAGATACGATCTACGATGTTGTCTGGCAGACGGCGGGCGGTTCGCCGCAGTTTTCCCCTACCGACGACGGCAGGATCTATACGGTCTCGATCACGGATGATACGATCGAGGCGGTAGACCGGGCATTGGCCGGGGAAGATTATTCGCAGGGGGCACTGTTCTTTGCAGCACGTGCCAGTGCGGAAGCCCAGAATATGGTCTGGTTTGACCAGAATCTGGTGCAGATGTTTGAATATGGCGGACACGAATTTTTCTGTTTTGCGGATGAATGATCCGCTGCATGAGAAAAAACCGGGGGCATGGTAAAAAGTGTCTCCGGTTTTTCTCAACTTCGTTCCTTTGCTCTTGCACAGTGAAAAAAGGTATGTTATAATCTGGAATTAAGCGTGGAGAGACTGCATCAGATGTAAGGTGACTCCCGTAAAGTTTATCGCAAAATATGGCGTTTGAAGGAAAGGACGGCTGTTATGAATCTTTTATACAAAAGTACCAGAAGCAACGATGTCGAAGTAACTGCATCCCAGGCAATCCTGAAAGGACTGGCAGATGATGGCGGTCTGTTTGTACCGGAGAGTCTTCCGGCACTGGAAGCAGATATGGACACCCTTGCAGGGATGAGCTACCAGGAGACTGCATATGAAGTTATGCGTCAGTTTCTTACCGATTTTACGGAAGAGGAACTGAAAGACTGCATCGCAAAAGCATACGATGAGAAATTCGATACAAAGGAGATTGCTCCGCTTGTAAAAAAAGATGAGGCTTATTATCTGGAACTGTTCCACGGAAAGACGATTGCTTTTAAGGACATGGCATTGTCCATTCTGCCGCATCTTCTGACCACATCCGCAAAGAAAAATCAGGTGAAGAATGAGATCGTGATCCTCACAGCAACATCCGGAGATACCGGAAAAGCAGCACTTGCGGGATTTGCAGATGTACCTGGAACAAAGATCATTGTATTCTATCCGAAAAACGGCGTAAGCCCGATCCAGGAAAAGCAGATGGTAACACAGAAAGGTGCCAATACTTTTGTAGTAGGGATCCATGGCAATTTTGATGATGCACAGACAGGCGTGAAAAAAATGTTTGGTGACAAAGAACTGGCAGCACAGATGGACAAGGCAGGATATCAGTTCTCTTCCGCAAACTCTATCAATATCGGAAGACTGGTTCCGCAGGTTGTTTACTATGTATATGCTTATGCAAAAATGTATGCAAACGGTGAAGTGGCAAAGGGAGAAAAGATCAATGTCGTAGTACCTACCGGAAACTTCGGAAATATTCTGGCAGCCTACTATGCAAAGAACATGGGTGTGCCGATCGACAAGCTGATCTGTGCTTCCAACGATAACAAGGTTCTCTATGATTTCTTCCGCACCGGAACGTATGACAGAAATCGTGAGTTTATTCTGACAACATCTCCGTCCATGGATATCCTGATCTCCAGCAACCTGGAGCGTCTGATCTACAAGATCGCAGGTGCAGATGCAGCAAAAGATGTAACTCTGATGCAGAATCTGGCAGCAGAAGGCAAATATGAGATTACAGATGAGATGAAAGCTCAGCTGAAAGATTTCTACGGCAACTATGCAAATGAAAAAGAAACTGCCGAAGAAATCGCAGAAGTTTACAAAAAAACAGGTTATATTATGGACACACATACCGCTGTTGCTTCCAGAGTATACCGCAAGTATGTGGCAGAGACCGGTGATCAGACCAAGACCGTGATTGCATCCACAGCAAGTCCGTATAAATTCACCAGAAGTGTTATGGATGCCCTTGATGCAGAAAAGTACAAAGGCATGGGTGATTTCGAACTGGTAGACGCACTGAGCGAACTGTCCGGTGTGAAAGTTCCGCAGGCGATCGAAGAGATCCGTACCGCACCGGTTCTTCACAAGAATGTGGTAGAGACAGAGGATATGCCAAAGATCGTAAAACAGTTCTTAAATATCTGAGATGCCGGATCTGAAGCTATAAAGCATGAAGTAATGGCAGGACATCTTTGAAACATAACATCATATTTTAAAACCAAAGCAGGAGAAGGAGCGCTGTTTTTCCATGTTCCATCTCCTGTTTTTGCGTATCTGGGAAGCTGTGGTTTCTGAAGAATGCAATAAGAAATTAAATAAAGTTTAAGAAAGCGGGCGTTGCGGCGGCATATTATACTATGTATAATATATCAGATGGAAGTTACTTTATAACGGAGCAATTCACAGGTATCATGATACCAAGATGAACACAAAAACTATTAAGAAGGGATTTATGAATAGATGAAAGAAAAATTGATCACGTTTGCAGTGCCATGCTACAATTCGCAGGATTACATGCAGCGATGCCTGAGGTCGCTGATGGCGGGAGGCGAGGAGGTGGAGATCATCGTGATCGATGATGGCTCCACGGATCGGACAGGTGAAATCGCAGATTGCTATGCAGAAAAGTATCCGGAAACAGTCAGAGCGGTACATCAGAAAAACGGTGGTCACGGAGCCGGAGTGAACAAAGGACTGTCTCTGGCAGCCGGAGAATATTTCAAAGTGGTGGATTCGGATGACTGGCTGGATGAGGAAGCTCTGAAAAAGTTATTGACGGAGATCCGAAAAAGAAAGAGACAGGGGGCTTTAGCGGATCTGATCATCTGCAACTATCTGTACGACCATTTATATGAAGGAAAACAGAAACGGATGGGCTATGAGAATGTATTTCGCGATGGAAAAGTCTGTACTTGGGATACCATCGGGAAATTTCATCCATCGCAGTACCTTGTGATGCACGCTCAGATCTGCCGGACAGAAGTACTTCGAAGGTCAGGCGTACGCCTGCCGCGGCATACGTTTTATGTGGACAATCTGTTTGCCAACCAGCCGCTTCCGTTTGTAAAGACGATCCTGTACCTGGATCTGGATCTCTACCATTATTTCCTTGGAAGAGAGGATCAGTCGGTCAATGAGCAGGTGCTGATGAAAAGGATCGACCAACAGATTTTGGTCACAAAAATGGTTTCCGGGTGTGCGGATTTGAAGCAAGTACAGAAGGAACATCCAAAACTGGCGGATTATCTGGTACGGAATCTGTCAATCATGCTGTCGATTTCTTCCATTCATCTTTTGCTGATCGGAACGGAAGAGGCAATGGAAAAAAGAAACGAACTGTGGGAGTATATGAGAAGAAGAGGAAACGGTCTTTATCGGAAGCTTCGCTTCGGGACCGTGAGCGGTTTTACTTATCTGCCTGGAAAAGCAGGGACGGCACTTACACTGGCAGGTTATCGCCTGGCAAAACAGTGCTATCATTTTAACTGATCGGAAGGAGAGAAGCTATGGAACAGATTTATCTGGCTTTTGTGGATACACCGGGATTCTTTGCGTCCATCATCCGTAGGGTGATCGGGATCCCTTATGTGCATGTGGTCCTTTCGATGGATGCCGATCTAAGAGAGGCCTACAGTGTGGGGAGAAGGAATCCGGCCGTTCCGCTGATCGCCGGCTTTGAAAAAGAAAATACGCTGGAGATCGAGGCAGTATTTCCGCATGCAAAATATAAAGTAGTCCGTATGCAGTGTACGGCAGAACAGAAAAAAAGTATTGCAAGACAGCTTTTGCAGTGCTATAAACAAAGAAAGCGATATCACTACTGTATTATCGGACTGCCTTTCATCCTGTTTCAGATACCGTTTTATCAGAAGAATCATTATACCTGTTCTTCTTTTGTGACGAATATCCTGGAGCAGAATGGCATTTCGCTTTTCCAGAAGCATTTCTCGCTTGTGACACCAAGGGATTTTTACGAACTGGAACAGACAGAAACCATTTTCGAAGGATCTCTGCATGATTTTAACAGAAAGGTTTATTTAATGATAGGAGCAGCTTATGAATCGTAAAAATTTGATCAGTGCGGCGTTTTTCCTGGTACTATTGACCGCTACCATTGTGGTTATTTTTCAGGGAAATGATATGAATACCGTAGTTGCTGCCATGCAGACTTTAAGCCCGGTTTATCTGGTGGCTGCAGCTCTTACGGCTTTGTTCTTTACATCCGCGGAAGGTATTATGATCTGGTATCTTCTTGGCAGTCTGGAGGGGAAAACCCCTCTTTTTTCCTGCATCAAATATTCGTTTGTGGGATTTTTTTATTCCGGTATCACACCGTCTGCAACAGGCGGACAGCCGATGCAGCTTTATTACATGCAGAAAGAAGGGCATAAAGTATCGGACAGCAGCGTGGTGCTTATGACGGTGGCGGTGGTATACAAACTGGTACTGGCCCTTATGGGCGTTGCCATTTTGCTTTTTTACCGCACGCAGCTGATGGGATATCTTGGAAACTATATTTATCTTTATTATCTTGGACTGTTTCTGAATACGGCTCTGGTGGTGATCCTGCTGTTTGTCATGATCAGCCCGCGTTGCTTTAAGAGTCTGGTACTTGGCGGCGAAGCAGTGCTCAAAAAACTGCACATTCTCAAAAAATCAGGAAAACGAAAAGAAAAACTGATCGAAATGGCAGATCAGTACCATGAAGCAGTTGTATTTCTGATCGGGCATAAAAACAAGATCGCATTTGTGCTGATCCTGACGTTTATCCAGAGATGCAGTGTGTTTTTTATGACCTGGCTGATCTACAAAGGCATGGGACTTACCGGAGAATCTGTGCTCAGTATCATGATCCTTCAGGCATCTGTTTATATTGCAGTTGATATGCTGCCGCTTCCGGGAGCACAGGGAATCACAGAGATCATGTACAAAGCATCCTTTGGACAGGTCTTTAAAGGGGCACTGCTTCCGGCGTCCATGTGCCTGACAAGAGGTCTGAATTTCTATTTTCTGCTGATCGTCAGTGCTGTTACCGCCATGTACTGTCATTTCAGCGTCCGCAGAAAAGGCCTGAAAGGATCCTGGCGAAGCGAAGAAGCCAAATCTTAGAGGCATTTCCGGACAGAAAAAGACAAAAGAATCCGGTTTGTTAAAAAAAGACTGGACGAAATCGTCGATTTATGAGAAAATAATGTGAAAGTATTTTGCAGCCTCCTGTGATCGCAAAAAAGGGAGGCGGCTAATTACTATATGCAATTTATTTTTGAAAGGAGTCTTAAAATGATTTATTCACGTGAAGTAGAAGAAATGTGCCCAGTTGCACAGGGCGTTCATCATGGCGCTGCTCCAATTCCAGAAGAAGCAAAGTGGGTACAGGCAAAAGAAGTTAAAGACATTTCCGGATTTACACATGGTGTAGGCTGGTGTGCTCCTCAGCAGGGTGCATGTAAGCTGAGCCTGAATGTAAAGGAAGGTATCATCCAGGAAGCTCTGGTAGAGACCATCGGATGTTCCGGTATGACACACTCTGCTGCTATGGCTGCTGAGATCCTGCCGGGTCTGACTGTAATGGAAGCTCTGAATACAGACCTTGTCTGTGATGCTATCAATACCGCTATGAGAGAACTGTTCCTGCAGATCGTATACGGAAGAAGCCAGAGTGCTTTCTCTGAAGATGGTCTGGCAGTAGGTGCTGGTCTGGAAGACCTGGGTAAAGGACTTCGCTCACAGGTTGGTACAATGTACGGTACATTAAAGAAAGGTCCTCGTTACCTTGAAATGGCAGAAGGTTATGTAACAGGCATCGCTCTGGATGCTGATGATCTGATCATCGGATACCAGTTCGTAAACCTTGGAAAGATGACAGACTTCATCAAAAAAGGTGATGACCCTAATACTGCATGGGAAAAATCCAAAGGTCAGTATGGCCGCGTAGCTGATGCTGTTAAGATTATTGACCCGCGTAAAGAATAATTAGAGGAGGTAACAGGAAATGGCTTTATTTGAATCATATGAGAGACGAATTGACAAGATCAATTCTGTTTTAAATAGTTACGGAATTGCTTCTATCGAAGAAGCTGAAAAGATCACAAAAGATGCTGGACTGGATGTATATGCTCAGGTCAAGAGCATTCAGCCGATCTGTTTTGAGAATGCTTGCTGGGCTTACACAGTAGGTGCTGCAATCGCAATCAAAAAAGGCTGCAGAAGAGCTGCTGATGCTGCTGCTGCAATCGGTGAAGGTCTTCAGTCTTTCTGTATTCCGGGTTCTGTTGCTGACACACGTAAAGTAGGTCTGGGACATGGTAACTTAGGAAAAATGCTGCTGGAAGAAGAAACAGAATGTTTCGCATTCTTGGCAGGTCACGAATCTTTCGCTGCTGCTGAAGGTGCGATCGGTATCGCAGAAAAAGCAAACAAAGTTCGTAAAAAACCGCTGCGTGTTATCCTGAACGGTCTGGGTAAAGACGCTGCACAGATTATCTCCAGAATCAACGGTTTCACATTCGTTGAGACAGAGTATGATCCATACACAAACGAAGTAAAAGAAGTATCCAGAAAAGCTTATTCTGAAGGACTTCGTGCAAAAGTAAACTGCTACGGTGCAAACAGTGTACCGGAAGGTGTAGCTATCATGTGGAAAGAAGGCGTTGACGTTTCTATCACAGGTAACTCCACAAACCCGACACGTTTCCAGCATCCGGTTGCAGGTACATACAAAAAAGAATGTCTTGAAAAAGGTAAGAAATACTTCTCAGTAGCTTCCGGTGGTGGTACAGGACGTACACTGCATCCGGATAACATGGCTGCAGGTCCTGCTTCTTATGGTATGACAGATACTCTGGGACGTATGCACTCTGATGCACAGTTCGCAGGTTCTTCTTCTGTTCCGGCTCACGTAGAAATGATGGGTCTGATCGGTGCAGGTAACAACCCAATGGTTGGTATGACTGTTGCAGTTGCAGTTTCGATCGAGGAAGCAGCAAAAGCTGGTAAATTCTAAGAAATAAACAAAAAAGTTTTATTTAAATGAAAATAACAGGCACTTTCCGTAAAGGAGAGTGCCTGTTATTTTGAACGCAGAGAAGCATTCCCCCGCTTCAAGTGTGCAGAGCACCGATTATATAAAACCAGAGCTATTGGCAGTGGCACTGGTTTTATATTTGTTGGCATTGGGCTGAAACATTCTCAGACCATACCCTGTGAAAAAGAGGAAAAAGAGGAATGATCCGTCACGAAGGGAAACGTAAAGATTATGTAAAAAGATGTATTTTGCAAAGAAGATGTGCTAAAATTGTCAGGGGATGCCTGATCAGGTCATCAAGTCATAACATTATTTCTGCACAGGTACATCGTGATTTCAGACTTTTCGTTGTGACATCCTTTTAAGCATAAAAAGCACAAAAGAGGTGACAAACTATAAATAGTCAATAGTTTTTGGAAGAAAAAATATGATTAA
>ENA-OUQI01001131-OUQI01001131.1-human-gut-metagenome-genome-assembly--contig:-NODE-1131-length-17710-cov-15.780119_pt1 | contig 17710 bp, 19 predicted proteins | sample MGYA00237953_ERZ548840 | MGnify/ENA primary metagenome ERZ548840 (study PRJEB26490, sample SAMN05194690) | human gut metagenome | biome: terrestrial biome; feature: human-associated habitat... | reverse complement strand
TTCAGCCGAAAAATATAGAAAAAATTAATGGGATTAATGGGCAGGAAAAGATTCTTCATCGTATGGAGGAAATATTCAGACGTGGGGGAAAGTTTATTTATTATGGAATGGACAAGAGTACCTTTGAAGAAAATGTGATGCTCATTGATTCTCTTATGCCTTGTATTCTTGGGGAGGCGTTACTTATTTATTATGGCGAAGTGAAAAAACTGCAAGTGGAAGAAGAAAAGCAAAGGTACGAAGTCCTGGTGAAAAATGTGAAAGAAGAGGCGGCAGAATATGATAAGAAATCTAACCATATTTCGTCATGTGAAGAGGTTTTGGAGATAATTACAAAGAGAAATCCGCTTCGGTATCCAAATCCTGAAAATATGTATAAATACAAATTTAAGAAGTTGTTATCTGCAATTGCTTTAGGGATGATGCCGGGGTCAAAATGGAATGGGCGGGATCAGGCCAATGGAGGGTATATTATTGTATCCCATAGTGGTGATGTCTTGGCATACCATATTTATAACCGAGATTTCTTTGAAGAGTATCTTTTTAGGAATACGAAGTTTGAAAGTCCCGGGTCAGATAGACATCGTTATGGCGATTTGTATGAACAAGATGGAAAGATTTTTATGAAGTTGAATCTTCAAATTCGTTTCCGATGAGGTAATTATGGCTGATCGTATTTCTGCTGAACAGCGCCATTTGAATATGCAACGTATCAAGGGACATGATACAAAGCTTGAGGTGGCAGTTCGTCGTTATCTTTTTCACGAGGGTTTTCGCTTTCGGAAGAATGATAATTCTCTTCCCGGGACGCCGGACGTGGTTTTGCCTAAGTATAAAACGGTGATTTTTGTGAATGGCTGTTTCTGGCATCAGCATGAGGGGTGTAAACGTCAGGCTCTTCCCACGACCCGCCGAGAGTTCTGGAAACGGAAACTTACAGGAAATGTGGTGAATGATAAATTGAATGGTGATAAGCTTCGTGATTTAGGTTGGAGCGTCATTACGGTGTGGCAGTGTGAATTAGAAAAAGATTTCAACGGCGTTATGAAACGTCTTGTGGATATTATTAAAGAGAATATCTAACTGAGAAGTACCGCTTAACAGCGGTATTTTTTTATTGCATTGTCGGGATAAAAATGGGAAGAAATGGGAGTGCAGGAAAAGTATTTCAAAAAAATTTCAAATTATTTTTCCTGTTTCAGCAAATTTAAACTCGAAAGGGATACTATAATGACAGCGCTAAGGACTGTTCCTTTCCGGAGAGGGGGCAGAGAAAGGAGAAAAGAGTATGGCTAAGAAGTTGGAACTTAAATTCCTGACTTCCGCGAATACGGAGCTTATTGTGAGCATTGCCGATCCGAAGGACGGGCTCGCATTGGCCGCCGTGCAGGCGGAGGCCGCAAAAATCATGCCGGTGCTGGCAAACGGCAAGGGCATCGGGGCGGCTTCTTTCGCTAAGGCGGTCATGGTGACCACTACGGAAGAGGAAATTCATTAATTTTAAAAGAGGTATATAACAAAGATATATATGGAAAAGGAAAGGAGGGATACTTATGGCAGTTTCCAAATCTGTGGAAAAAACAAGGCTTCTGGTACGTGTTGAAAATACGGACGGTTCTTTAAAGAATCTGGCTTTTAACAATATCAGGGAAAGCGCGTCTGATGAAGAGCTGCTTCATGCGGGGAAGGCGATCGCCGGACTACAGGTGAAGGCGCTTGATTCTGTCCGCCGCTCTGATGTGGCGGTTCTGACTGACGGCGACTAATCAGCCGGAGCAGGGTAGGGAAGGGCCCTGGGTACGGACTCGGGCTTTTCCTTTTTAGGATAGGACGCTCTCCTGTCGGTTTTGGAAATAGGGTTCGCAAGGCTGCGGAAACGCCTATTGACAGACAGGGGAGAAAGTTCTATTCTTAAATCAATATAGAACATATGTTCTATAAAAGGAACGATATTTTATAAAAGATGCAAAAACGAGGAATTTCTTGTGACGGAAGTGAATATTGCTTGAATGAAAGTGAGGATTGGGAATGCATTTTGATTATATCAGGCTTCGGGCACGGATTCGTGAGAAGCTGGGGTCTGACGTTGTTTTTGCGGCAAGACTGGGAATCAGCAAGACGTCTTTGTCTCTGCGGCTGAATAATCAGCTTCATTTTTCCCAGCGGGATATTTATAATTCCATGCGGATTTTGCAGATCAGGCCGGATGAGGTGGGGACGTATTTCTTTGAGCGGCCCCGTTGTGAGGAGTTTTATTTTTGACGGAAAGGAGGGTCTATGGATGCAGGTTCGTGGATGGATGCTTTTGAACGGGCTTCGGAGCGGCTTGTGGAGGACTGGCAGGTGAAGCTGGTGACGACGGGTCTTTTGGCGGAAGGGGTTTTCCCTGTGGAGCTGATCAGTTTGTTTGCACTGGCGGTGTTTATTGATCTGGTGACGAAGTGGATGGCGCTTGCCCACAAGTATCTGGCGGCGAAGGGGGAAGCGGATCGTGATATGGTATCGTGCATTCTGGCGATTCCCGCGGCGCATCGGGCCGGAATGATTTCCAGCCGACAGATGAAGCGGCAGTTTGCCGGAAAGATGGTGCTTTATATTCTGCTGACCGTCGGCGGCGGTGCGGCAGACCGGCTTCTGGCAAGCGTGGGACGGCCGGATCTGTTTATGGAAATGTGTGTCAGTTATCTGGCGGCGTCGGAGATGCTGAGTATCGTGGAGAATCTGAATGATGCCGGTGTCGGGGTGCTGTCGGGGCTGGTAAGGAAGATGAAAAGGAAGTGATGAGGGGAAGGAAGTATTTCTTTCTGTAAAATATGGATAAACGGATTATGACTTTGGATGAAATAGGAGCGCGCCTGGAGGCTGCCCGCGGGAGGATTGACCGGATTTACTGCCACTGGACGGGGGCGCCGTATCAGCTGGTGGAGTGCCTGGCATATCATGTAGTGATTGACCGGGGCGGGTACTGCCATGTGATTCATGAGGATTTCACGGAGTGCCTGGCGCATACGTGGCACAGGAACAGCCGGTCGATCGGTGTGGCGCTGGCGTGCTGCCGTGACGCATGCTGCTACTATGACGCGCCGAGCGGTGTGGATCTGGGGTGTGAGCCGCCGACAGAGGCGCAGGTGGAAGCGCTTGCAATGTTCTGCGCGAGGGCTGTGGAAGAACTTGGACTGTCGGTATCAGATATTTACACACATGCAGAGATGGCCGCTTTTGACGGGTACGGGATCGGCAGCGGTGATCCGGATATGCGCTGGGATCTGCTTTATGTCCCCGATTACGGTGACGGCGGCCGGCTGGTTCCCGGCGGTGAGCTGATTCGGGGGAAAACAAAATATTACAGGAAGCAGAGGAGCGGGCTCCTGTGTTTATGAGGAAAGACGCTGTCTTGGCAGGAGACGGCGTTTTTACGTGGGCGTAAAAGAAAATATGGAAATGAAAAAGAGTATCTTCTCCGCGCAGGAGTGAAGATACTCTTTTCTTTTGTCATATATCCCGCCGTGGAAAACAGGCGGTATTTATTTTTCGGTATTTACACAAGACTTGAAATTTGCTGTTTTATTGGTCCACATATCAGTAATTTCTGTAAACAGGCTTCCAGATCACTGATTTCACGGCTTTTTTAACATCATTCGTCTGTACTCTGTTCAAGCCCTGTTTTACGGCACATTCTGCTACTGCAGCAGCCACTGTTTCAGAAAACTGCGTTAATTTGGATACCGGCGGCAGAACAGCAGCTCCTTCCACATTGATTTCAAGAAATTCACCGAGAGAATGTGCAGCGGACGAAATCATTTCATCTGTGACCAGAGAGGCATTAACAGAGATACTTCCCAGTCCCAGTCCAGGATATATCAGGGCATTATTTGCTTGTCCGATAATATAAGTCACCCCATTGTATTCAACAGGTTCCGCAGGAATACCGGTTGCGACCATTGCTCTGCCATCAGACCATTTGATGATGTCTTCTGCGGTTGCTTCTGCCAATTCCGTTGGATTACTAAGCGGGAAAATAATCGGGTGGTCACACCATGATGCCATGGCTTTTACTATTTCCTTGGTAAATGTTTTCGGAGCGGTTGAGGTTCCCACGAGGATCGTAGGTCTGACAGCCATCACTGCTGCAGTTAAATTATTCAGTTTTTCCGGATTATCGAACTCAGAACGTGCTCTTGCAAACGGTTTTTGCTCAGGTGTCAAGTCATCCATATCGTCAAAAAGCAATCCCTGTTTATCCACCATATAAAAGTGATTTCGTGCTTCTTTTTCAGATAATCCCTGTGCGACCATTTCCCTGAATATACGGTCGGCGATACCGGCTCCGGCCGTGCCCGCTCCAAAACACATGTAGGTATGATTTGTAAGTTTCTCTCTATTGATTTTCATTGCTCCAAGAATACCGGCTAATGTTATTATGCCGGTTCCCTGACAATCATCATTAAAAACAGGATAGGTTTTTTGATACTTCTTCAAGATGGTTGCAGCATTAGACCGTCCAAAGTCTTCAAAATGCAGATACAGATCGGGAAATAGATTTTCAGCCGTTTCAACAAATCGATTCACGAAATCATAATAATGATCACCATATATCCTCTTGTGACGGTTTCCAAGATAGAAAGGATCTTTTAATAAGGATTCCCGATTAGATCCGCAGTCCAAGACAACCGGAAGTACTGTCTGCGGGTCGATACCGGCAGCGGCAGTATAGACCATCAATTTTCCGACAGAAATATCTACACCATTGGTACCCCAGTCACCAATGCCAAGAATGCCTTCTGCATCAGTAACAACAATAAGACGGATCTTTCTGTCTCCGGCAGCCTGTTTAAGCGAAGTTTCAATAGATTCCGGATGATCGATGGAAAGGAACGCTGCATACTGTGGGTTGATAAATTGTTCACTATACTGTTCGATGCTCTCCGCAATAACCGGATCATAAACAATTGGCATTAACTCTACCAGATGTTCACTGAATACATGAAAGAACAGCGTTCGATTGAAGTTAAAGACTTCCATCAGAAAACGTCTTTTCTCAATCAAAGAAGTTTTTCTTTCCATTTGGCGGTAGATACGCTGTGCCTGCGTTTCTATATCTTCCACACAAGGCGGAAGCAACCCCTCCAATCCAAGTTTTTTTCTTTCCGATTCCGTAAATGCGGTTCCCTTGTTCAGGAATGCATCGTCCAATAGCTCAAATCCTGTCTTCATCGCATTCGTCTCCTTTTTATATTTAAAAACACGTTGCCTTTAATATAAATATCTTATCATGAGGCTATATTTTTGTGAAATAATGGTATTTGCAGAGTTAAGATTGTCCGGATAATCAATAATTTGTAACATCCATCAAAAAATTTAATATTTTATCCGGGGTTTTCTTCTGTTGTAATTGCTTTCATAAGGGATGCTTCTGTGGTTATGTTTTTGTCCAAAACGATTTTAACAAAAAGGTTTTCTATTTCTGATTTCTATATGCCGTTCCATGAATTACAATTTTAAAATATATAAAAATAAAAAAGTAAGGGGAAAACAGAATTTCCTACCTTACTTTTTCTTTTAATCTGTGATGGTTCCGATTCCCGGCTGATCCATTTTTTCCACTTTTACCGCTTCCAGATGGTAGAAGGGGGCGGTGAGATGGTCGTTCAGATGGACAGTGGCTTCGCGGAGGATGCCGTACACTTTGATCCATGTGACGCCGTCTTCATAGCCGGTGAAGTCGCCGTCAGAGGTAAATTCAAAATCCACATAGCCGCCTGTGCAGTAAGGGCAGGTGGGGCCGTTTCTTCCTACGAAGTAGTGGCCGTTGATGGAAATAAAATAGCCTTCGATGAGGACAGTTTTGTCTTTGTAGTCGCGGAAGTTCATGAACCAGTCGTTGATCTGTGTCATATACCGCTTATCGCCGACGACGATGTCTATGTTGTTGTAATCAAAGTTTTGCCGGTCCGTTTCCAGATTGTAGGGATATTCAAAGACAGGATACTTCGATTTTTTCCCTTCAGGAGCAGCCGGTTTAGGCGCCGGCTGTTCTTCTTTCTGCGGAGCCGGCTCCGGTGTTTCTGCCGGCGCCGGTGTTTCCTTGGCCTCCGGAGGAGTTTCCGCTTTTTTTGCTTCCTGCACGGTTTTCCTGGTAATGATCTGCGGCGGATCCTGCGCTTTTTCCTGTGTGCCGCAGCCGCCTAAGAGAAGAAGCGGCAGGCAGAGAAGCCATATTTCTTTTCTCATTCAAAAGCCTTCTTTCATTTTCCGTATGCCCGCGGCGATAAAGAGGAGGACAATGTCAGTGACGACAATGGATGCTCCTGTGGGAATCGAGCCCATGTAGGAGATGGTGAGTCCTGCCATGAATGTGGCCACGGAGAAAACGGAGGAGAGGATGATCGTCGTCTTGAACTGCCGGCAGAGCTGCATCGCGGTGAGCGAAGGGAATACGATCAGGCTGGAAATAAGGAGCGCGCCCATCATGCGCATGCCAAGGACGATCGTGATGGCTGTGAGAAAGGCGATGATCATATTATAGAGCCTTGTCCGTGTGCCGGTGGCGGAGGCGAACGGTTCATCAAAGGTGACTGCAAATATACGGTTATAAAACAAAATGAAAAGGAGCACGACGGAGATGCCGAGGATGACGGAAAGGCGCACGTCATCGGCGCTCATGGCAAGGATGCTGCCGAACATGTAGTTGCACACGTCGGTATTCATTCCCGTACTTAAGGAAATCGTCATGACGCCGATGGCAAGAGCGCCGCTGCAGAGAAGAGCCGTGGCAGAGTCGCCTTTGATCTTCGCGCTGTCTTTCAGCTGGAGAAGGAAAAAGGCGGCGGCGATGCAGGCAGGGATGGAAATGGTGAGGGGCTCTGCGTGGAAAGCATAAGCGATGGCGAGGGCGGCAAATCCCACATGGGAGAGTCCGTCGCCGATCATGGAGTACCGTTTCAGTACAAGGCTGGTTCCTAAGAGGGAAGCGCAGAGGGAAACAAGGCAGCCCACAATGATGGCACGCACCATGAAGGGATAGCTGATCATTTCAATAAAGATATCCATCATAGCCCGCCTCCTGCAAATCTCTGCCCCACGGGGCTTCTGAGATACTCTTCCGTCGTCCCGAAGAACTGCTGTGTCCCGCCGGACAGGTGGAGAATACGGTTTGCCTGTCCCAGTGTGCCGCGGATATCGTGGGAAACCATGATGACAGTGACGCCGTACTTCTCTATGCAGTCCTTGAAAATATGGTAAAGCTCACCGGTCATGATGGGATCAAGGCCGGTCACCGGCTCGTCCAGGAGCAGGAGTTTTCCCGTGGCGCAGAGTGCCCGCGCAAGGAGTACACGCTGCTGCTGGCCGCCTGAAAGATCGCGGTAGCACCGTTTCTTCAGGTCGGCGATGCCGAGCATTTCCATTTTTTCTTCCGCGTCTTCCTTATCTGATTTTCGATAAAAAGGATACATGCCGCAGCGGTTCAGACGGCCTGAAAGGACGACTTCCCAGACACTGGCGGGAAAATCTTTCTGCACGGGGGTCTGCTGGGGAAGGTATCCGATTTCCGTAGGCTTGAAGCCATCGGCAGTTACGATTTCCCCGCCCGATATTTTTTTCAGGCGCAGAAGCGCTTTCACCAGTGTGCTTTTTCCTGCGCCGTTTTCACCGACGATTCCAAGGTAGTCCCCTTCATCGACAGAGAAATTCAGGTTGGAAAGAACCGCTTTTCCATCATAAGATACGGAAAGATGGCGGCATGTAAGCAGACTCATCAGTTGAGCGCCTCCTTGAGAACTTTCACATTATGGTTCATGAGGTCAATATAAGTTACGCCTTTTTTGAATTCTTCATCGCTTACGTTGTGGACGGCGTTCAGAAGCTCATTTTTCGCGCCTGTGGCTTCCGCGATGGCTTTGCTCATCTGTTCATTGGACATCTCGATGTGGAATACCACCGGAATATGGTCTTCCTTCACCTTATCCACGAGGAAGGCAATAGTTGCCGGATTGGCTTCCGTATCAGTGGAGCAGCCGGGGAAAGCGGCGTAGTAGGTCAGGCCGAATTCTTTGGCGAAATAAAGGAAGGGGAAACGGTCACCGACGATGATTTCTTTTCTCTTCGCGTGATCAATGACGTCATGGAAATCCTTATCCAGTTTTTCCAGTTTCGCAATGTAAGCCTCAGCGTTTTTCTGATAAGTCTGGGCATTGTCCTTGTCGAGACCGGAAATGGTTTTGGTGAGGGCTTTTACGATCTGGATAGCGTTGGCGGGAGAGGTCCAGACATGCTCATCCATTTCAGGGCCTTCTTCGCCGTCATGGTGGTGGTGCTCCTTGTCATCATGATGATGCTCTTTATCATGGCTGTCCTTGTCATCGTGGTGATGTTCTTTGTCTTCGTCATGATGATGGTCCTTATCTTCATCATGGTGGTCTTTGTCGTCGTGATGGTGTTCATGTTCTTCTTCCTGCATGCCTTCAGACATTTCTTCTTCATACAGTTTGACGGTATCCATCATTTTGAGTGTTTTGAGCTTGCTCTTGTCTATGGAGCTTAACATGCCGTCCACCCATTCATCGGAGTCGCCGCCGGTGTAAACGAAAAGATCGCTCTTGCCGATGGCCTGGATGTCTTTCGGAGACGGTTCATAACTGTGGGCTTCCGCGCCCGGTTTGAGAAGCATAGTGACCTCTGCTTTATCGCCGACAATCTGGCGGACAAAGTCGTAAGAGGCGAAATTGGTACAGATGATTTTCAAAGGTTCTTTCCCCTTGGAATCGGGAGCGCCGCTCTTGTTTAATGAACAGGCGGAAAAAGCAAAGACAGCGAAGCACGCCATCAGGCAGGCAATTATTTTTTTCATGGAAATCCTCCTAACTAATACAATAGAAATAAAAATGCAAGCGCCGGGTTTAATCGGTGAGCTTGACACGGAGGGTGACCAGCGTGGAGGAAACCGTGAGAAGAGAAACGGCGGAAAGGGAAAGAACGGCGGAAAAAAGATAAGGAAGTGAAACGGATTCTCTATTGTCCGCCGGGAACGTGACAGACGAACAGACGGAAAGCGTCCGGAGGCACAAATCGATCTTTTCGCAGATTGGGCAGGGATCGCCGCCGTGGCCGTGGTCATGAGACAGTTCTTCCGCAATAAAAAAGAAGGATAAGGATAAAGTAAGAATGAAGGCGGCACTGATGAAGAGCGCCGTCAGTTTTCTGCGATATGCCATGATTCCTCCTTTTTAATAATAGAAATAAAAAAGCGCACGTTTTAAAGGCGGTGCGCAGTCCCATAAAGTTTCTCAGCGGCAGTCTTTGCAGATGCCATAAACCGTTGTTTTTGATAAATCAATGTCAAACTTGTCGCCGCGTAGGACGTCCTTGAGAAGTTTATCGGAAATTTTCTGTGTCATATGGGTCGTCCGGCCGCATTTCAGGCAGGTGATGTGAAGCTTATCCTCACAAGCTCCCAGTGAAACATAGCGGTATACATTTTCCCGGTTGTTCTTGCCCGGTGAGCGGAGGATAAGCCCTTCCCGCTCCAGCATGGCGAGATTTCGGTACACCGCGCTGACGCTGATTTTCGCGTGCTTTTCCGCGACAAGCTGCGCCGCCAGATCCCGTGCGGAAATGGTCATGTCAGGGTGGCTTTTGAAAAATTCAAATAATTTTTTTCTCTGTTCGGTCATATACATGGGAGCACGCTTTCTAAATATGCGATTTTCTCGCAAATTATTATAACACAGTGGAAACGAATGTCAAATAAAATAATGAAATGAAGAAAGAAGAAGGTTTTTCAGGAAATATTTCCGCCGGATCGGGAGCGGGCAATCATTTTTTTCAGCGCCCGCTTCACCACGTCTTGAAAGCGTTGTTCCGCTTTTTCATAAACCTCATGAGGAGCGACGGATTCGCTGTCTGTCCGTTTGGCGACGACGCCGCAGATGGAAGCGGCTTTCAGTCTCAGCACGGAACAAAGTGTGAAAAGGGTGGCATTTTCCATTTCATAATTCGTACATCCGATATGCCGGAAATCTTCCAGAGAACCTTGCAGCCGTTTCAATACATAGCCGCCGAAGCTGTCATACCGTTCCTGTCCCGGCCAGAAGCTGTCGGTGCTGATGGAAATCCCCGTTTTGAAAGGGATGCCCGATTCCTCTGCCGCTTCGCGGAGGGCAAGTACCGTATCCGGGTCGGCTACCGCAGGAAATTCGATGGGGGCGTATGCGCGGGAAGCGCCGTCCATGCGGACCGATGCCGTATTGATCACTACATCGCCTAAATTCAAGTCTTCCTGAATGGAACCGGTCGTACCGACGCGGATGAATGTTTCCACGCCGAGGCGGGCCAGTTCCTCTACGGCAAAGGTGACGCAGGGGCCGCCCATGCCGGTGGACATGACAAGGACAGGCGCGTTTTCCACCCGGGCGAGCCATGTGGTGTAATCTCGGTGCGAGGCGATGAAGAGGGCATTTCTATCCAGCGCTTTGGCAAGGCCTTCCACACGGCCCGGGTCGCCGGGGAGAAGGGCGTATTTCGCGCCGCGGATCATGCTGGCGGAAAGCCCCGTGTGGTACATGATTTCTGCGGGACCGGCGTAATTTTTCACATGGTGCTCCTTTCATAAAACCTGTGCTTTTTTCTATTATAGCACTCATCAGGCATATAAAATAAGAAAAATAATTATAGGGTGTGAAAGGTGCCGCTGGCGCACGTAGTGCGATTGAGGATACTCGCTTGTCGTAATGATTTAAATCGTAAAAGAATAGTTAGCTTGCAGCTGACAGCTCACAGCTAGTAGCTTTTATCTTCTTACCGTATCCCGTCATTCAGAGCGGAAGTAAGAATGCTGTATGAGAAAACAGGGAGACGGCTATGTGATATGGAGCGAAGAATCTATTACTCTGATGACACTTTACCGTCTCCCCTCATCACGGTAATAGATCCTTCACATTCGTTCAGGATGATGTTTTACCGTCCGTCATCACTCAGAACGGGGGCAGAAAAAGAATCTTCATTCTATTCTTTTGCGTCATTCCCCCAAGCCAGTATCCTCCGTCCGGCTTCGCCGGCCACCTCCTTATAAATAAGGAGGCTTACCCAATCCCTATTCTTCCCGTCAGAACCCCTTTCCTCAACACTGTAGCAAATCTTTTGTTGGCGCTTTGAATGACGCCTTACCGTATCCCGTCATTCAGAGCGGAAGTAAAAATGCTGTATGAGAAAACAGGGAGACGGCTATGTGTACGGAGCGAAGAATCTATGACTCTGATGACACCTTACCGTTTTCCTTACCACGGTAGCAAATCCTTCGCTCATGTTCCGGATGACGTTTTACCGTTAGTGATATTTTTATCAGCCAATAAAAAAAGACCACCCATGGCAGCGGGAGAAAATGCTTTTCTGTTTCACCGCACTATTCTGTGTCTATCGTTTTCGATGCAGAGGGGAATGTATGGTACAATGGAAAAAATACTCTTTATTTCATGAAGGAGCAGAGTATGTACGAAGAGACAACGATTGCCGCCATCGCTACCGCGCCCGGTGAAGGGGGAATCGGCATCATCCGCCTGAGCGGCGTTTCCGCGGCGGAGATCGCGGACAAAATATTTCATACGGGAAAAATTAAAACGTTTAAGGAAGCCGTACCGTACATGATGTATTTCGGCCATGTGACGGACGGCGAAAAGCGGATTGACGAAGGTCTTGCGGTGTACATGAAAGCCCCTCATTCCTACACGGGAGAAGATGTGGTGGAAATCCAGATCCACGGCTCGGCGGAGGCTCTTCGGGAAACACTGGCTCTTGCTTTGCGAAACGGCGCAGTGCCCGCCATGCGCGGCGAATTTACCAAACGGGCTTTTTTGAACAGCCGTCTTGATCTGGCGCAGGCGGAAGCTGTCATGGACATTATCAGCGCGAAAGGAGAAGCAGCGCTTACCCAGGCGGAAAGCCATCTGTCCGGCGCGCTTTCCGGTTTCGTCCACGAGGTCATGGAAGAATTGAAAGACCTCATTACGAAATTGGAAGTGACCATCGACTATCCCGAAGAAGATCTGGAAGACCTTACCATGGAAGAAACAGGGGACGCTTTGGCGGCAATTGACAAATCTTTGTCGGCGCTTCTGAAACGGTCTGAAGAGGGGCGGGTCATCAGGGAAGGACTCCGTACCGCGATTATCGGCAGACCGAACGCGGGGAAATCGTCCCTGCTGAATGCCCTCCTGCAGGAAGAACGGGCAATCGTCACCGATGTGCCGGGTACGACACGGGACACCATTGAAGAAGCAGTTCACATATCGGGGGTGTCCCTCCTTCTTATGGATACTGCCGGTCTGCGGGAAACAGACAATAAGGTAGAGCAGATCGGGATCGAACGGGCGCGGGCATCCATGGAAAAAGCAGATCTCATTCTGGCGGTCATTGACGGTTCGTCGACTTTGGATGAGGAAGATAAAACCATTCTTCAAAGCCTCGGCGGGAAAAAGGCGATTGTCATTTTAAATAAATATGACCTCACGCCGGAAGTCAAGGCGGAAGATATATGGAAAATCGCGGGACATGTCCCTGTTATTTCCCTTTCCGCCCGTTACGGGAGCGGGATGGATGAACTGCGGGACGAACTGCGGAAGATCACCGAAAAGCAGGATGCCGACGCGGGGCGTGTCCTCTTTCTGACCAACCTGCGCCATGTGGAATTGGTGCGGAAAGCGCTGGACAATGTCCTCCGCGCGAGAGCGTCCGTCCGTGAAGGCCTCCAGGCGGACTTCATCGTCATCGACTTGACGGAAGCATGGAAAACGATGGGGGAAATCACGGGCGATACCATGGATGATGAACTGATCCATTCCATTTTCAGCCGGTTCTGCGTGGGGAAATAAAGTGCTTCCATAAATCATGGGGCAGAGAATCAATCGAATATGTTTGGATAAGGCGGCGGAGCTGCCGGGCGTTTTCCGGCGGGCTGCCGCTTTTTACATTGACTTTTATTTTTTCTTATGGTAATAATGAAAACATCTATCATTATCATATTTTACCTGAAACGGGGTGCTTATAAATGAGAAAATATGCGGGAGGGTTCATTCTGCTTATCTTGAGCCTTCTTTTTGTCATCGGGGAGCAGACGGTGGCGGGACCATGCCCTGTTATGCCGGACGGCAGATTTATGGTGTGCCATTGGGCGGGGCAGGCGGTTCTCGGCGTGGGGATCGTGCTTGTGGTTCTTTCGCTGCTTCATCTGGCCTTTAAAAATGACGGTATGAAATTGGGTTTAGATCTGGCAGTCATTGCCAATGCCGTCCTTTTACTGATGATTCCCAACCGCCTTATTCATCTTTGTATGAAAAACCATATGCGCTGCCATACGGTTATGGAGCCTTTCGTACTGGTCATGGGGGTATTGATGATCGCGGCGGCGCTGGGTGATTTCTTTTTCCGGCGCCGCGTCGTGAAGAAAGAGGCCGCCCATGGATCTTAACCGGCTGCCTTGGAGGAATCTGTCCCGCAGGCCGCTGCGGACGGCGGCTCTCTTCGTGCTTACCTTTTTCCTTTCCTTTGTCATTTTTGCCGGATCCATGGCAGTCGTGAGCCTTCAGAATGGTCTGGAAACATTGGAAAATCGTCTTGGTGCGGACATTATCGTCGTACCGAACACGGCAAAACGGAAAGTAGATCCTAAAACGATGATACTGGACGGGACACCGGGCTATTTTTACATGGAACGGGAAAAGATGGTGCTGATTTCCCATATCGAAGGCGTGGAAAAGATGTCACCCCAGATATTTCTCGCGTCCCTTTCCGCTTCGTGCTGCTCCGTTCCGGTGCAGATTATCGGGTTTGAACCGGAAACGGATTTTATTATCCAGCCGTGGATCCGCGAAAGCTACGGCAGAGAACTTGCCCATGGCGATGTGGTGGTGGGCTCGGCAGTCAATGCGGACGTGGGGGATACGATCCGTTTTTACAATAAAGACTGCCGCATCGTAGCGAAACTGGCGGCGACCGGCACGGGACTTGATACCGCGGTCTATACGAAAGCGGAGACCATACGGACGCTCATCGAGGCATCGTCGAAGATGGGGCTGAATCCGCTCTTTGAAGGCGATGTGGAAAATGTTATTTCTTCCGTTTACATCAAAGTAAAAGACGGTTATGACATTAAAAAAGTGACGGAAAATATCAATCTCCGTGTACGCCGTGTGAAGGCGGTCCAGATGAAAGATATGCTTTCCGAAATAGCGGGCAGCCTTTCAGGGATTTCAAAAACGATCACCCTTCTTTTCGCGGCGGTCTGGGTGATGGTGTTCATCGTTCTGGTCGTTTCCTTCTCCGTCCTTGTGGGAGAAAGGAAAAAAGAATTTGCCCTGCTCCGCGTGATGGGAACGTCACGAAGAAAACTGGCAGGGATTTTATTGAAAGAAACTCTTATCCTGAGCGTCTCCGGCGGCGCGGCAGGCGTGCTCATGGGACTCCTTGTGGTGATTCCTTTCAGCGGACTTATTGAAACGGGACTGAAACTGCCTTTCCTTCTTCCCGGGATCAGAGAAACGGGATGGCTGGCGTTTGCCGCGATGGTGGTCATCTGCCTGGCGGGCCCCGCGGCATCGGCATATGCTGTGCTGCGCCTATCCCGTGTCGATCCCGCGACGATTTTAAGGGAGGGTGAATAAATGCGTCTGGAAGCGGAACAGGTAACGAAACAATACCAAACGGATCCGAAAAAAGCACGGTTTGCTTATGCCCTTTCTGGGACCGATCTGGTGGTGGAGAGCGGAGAATTTGCCGTCATTACAGGAAAATCGGGAAGCGGGAAATCCACGCTCCTCCATATCCTTGCAGGGCTGCTTCAGCCGACATCGGGCTGCGTGCTGGCGGGGGGGGAAGATTTGTACCGCATGGCGGACGGTGAATTGTCAAAGTTCAGAAATGAAAATATCGCCGTCATTCCCCAGGGCGGCGGAGCGATTTACAGCCTGACAGCGGAAGAAAACATCCGTCTGGCCCGGAACATCTGTGGAAAGAAAGAAGAGAAAGACATTCTGCCGCTCATGAGAGAACTGGGGATTGAACAGCTGAAAGACGCATATCCCTCTGAACTTTCCGGCGGCGAGCTGCGCCGCGTGGCCATCGCGAGAGCGCTCTTTCAGGGCACAGGGATCCTTCTTGCCGACGAGCCGACTTCTGACCTTGATGAAGAGAATACGGATATCGTCGCAAAGCTCCTCCGCCGGGCGGCAGACAGTGGGAAAACGGTTTTTGTCGTCACCCACGAGATGGATATGCTGCCCTATGCCGATTCCCACTACATTATGAAAGAAGGCGTTCTGAGCGTAGCGAAGAATCCTGTTACTGTGGTGAGGAATGCGGTAAGAAGATAAAAGCTACCAGCTGCAAGCTATCTATTCTTTTACGATTTAAATCATTACGACAAGCGAGTATCATCAATCGCACTACGTACGCCAGCAGCTCCTTCTGACGGCCGACTCCATGATCCTTGTATAAGACGTTAAACGTCATCCTGAACGAATGTGAAGGATCTGTTACCGTGGTGAGGGAAACGGTAAGGTGTCATCAGAGTAATAGATTCTTCGCTCCGTATCACATAGCCGTCTCCCTGTTTTCTCATACAGCATTCTTACTTCCGCTCTGAATGACGGGATACGGCAAGGCGTCATAGTGACGGAGGGATGCTAAGCATCATAATGACAGGGGATATTAAACGTTATCCTAAACAAACGTGAAGGATTTATACCCGTGGTGAGGAAAGCGGTAATGAAGATAAAAGCTATCAGCTGTTAGCTGTGAGCTGTCAGCTGCAAGCTAAATATTCTTTTACGATTTAAATCATTTGTGATGCGGGAAAAGAGGAGTTTTTGTATAATATGTTTATTGAGAAATAGATGTGTTGAAGGAGGACTCATCGTATGTGTGGCGGATTGAAGAAAAGATACATTTTGGCGGCATTGGTGTGTTTCGGCGCTGTTATGTTTGGCGGGGGTTTTGTGCAGGCGGAAAGCACAACGGCGGAAAGCCGCAGTGAGACGCGGACGACAGTGGACAGGAATGGAACGATTGCCGAGCGTGTCCGGCGGACAGAATCGCGCACAACGGTTTCCAGTGAGACAAAGGACAGTGATGCGATTCGGAATATGGCCGCGGAACAGCGCCGGCAAATGGAACATATGGGATTGCCTCATACAGGAGACCGGGAGCTTAATGAGAAGGTGGAATATCAGTATGAGTCCGGCGTGGTGCTGAATGAACTCCTGGCGCCGCTTGTGGTACCTAACCGAAACGTTCCCAAGTCGATTGGGACATGGGCAGGAATGACTTTCCAAAATGATAGGATTATAGAGCAGGGGATCCTGGCGAAATGCAAATCCGGCGGCAAGTGGGGTATTCTTGGCACAGATGGGAAAGAGCTGATTGCTCCTGCTTATAAGGAAATCCTGGATGTGAATGACCGCACCGGTGTGATTCATGTCATGGTGGATAAGAAAACCACCCGGTTCATTTCCAAAACAGGCGAACAGCTGACACCGGAGGCCGCCGATGAATCGGACCGCCGGAGCAGGACGGATGCTGCCGGGCAGGAAGACAGCCGGGAGTATTATGACAGCGACGGCTATACGTCCTTTAAAGAAAAAGGGAAATACGGTTTCAAAGACGGCATGGGGAAGGTGGTCATCTCGCCGCGGTATAAGGATGTGCTTGCCGAGTTCAGTGAAGACCGTGCTTTCGTGAAGAATGAGAAAGGGAAAATCGTTGCTGTTGACGGCAGCGGCAGGGAACTGTTCCAGGCGCCGTCCAATCAAATGTATGCGTATGAAGGCGGTTTGGCCGAGTACCGCCGTAAAGTAGGAGGCTTCAATGTGGGCAGTCTGCTGGGCTTTGTGACCGGCGGCCTGATATACGGAGGATTCGGCTATAACGGCATCGGTCTTGGCGGTTTTACCTATGACGGAGCCAAGCGCGGTTACATAGACCGTGACGGAAATATCGTTATCGACAGCAGGAATGATAAAGTATGGCCCATGACCTGGTATGGTACAGTCATTAAAAATGACGGGAAAACCGGCTTTGTAAATCGGAAAGGAGAATATGTTATCCGGCCGGGAGATTATGATGTAGGCGACTTGGACGAGATTAATGGTCTTTTGGTATTGAAAGAAGGAAAGACCGGGAAAAGCGGGATTTTCAGTGTGGAAACGGGACAGCAGGTGATTCCTTTCCGGTATGACGGTATCACCTTTGCCGGTTCCGACCGTCTGGTCGTAGAGAAAAATGGGGTCCGCAGCTTATACAATATGAGAACAGGGTATTCTGTATTTTCCGTATCTACCGACATGACGATCGATCCTTTCCTTCATGACCGGCTGACATGGGTGCACCAGGGAAGCAGCAATTACGAGGTCATCAATGATCAGGGACAAATCCTGTTTGCCGATAAAGAAGGCCTTATTGAAGAGGCACGCCCGTTCAGCCACGGATACAGCGCAGTGAAAGCCAAGGGAAAGTGGGGAATCATGGGCGCTTCCGGAAAATGGCTTGTACAGCCTGTCTACCAGGATGTCGATATATTATAGAAAAATAACTTTATATAAAGAATGTTTGTCAGAATGACAGCGGACGGCAAGGCGTCATAGTGAGGGAAACGGTAAGGCGTCATCATTATAATAGATTCTTCGCTCCGTATCACATAGCCGTCTCCCTGTTTTCTCATACAGCA